>ERZ827528.588-NODE-588-length-43941-cov-28.877957_pt1 | contig 43941 bp, 29 predicted proteins | sample MGYA00519768_ERZ827528 | MGnify/ENA primary metagenome ERZ827528 (study PRJEB31778, sample SAMEA3449343) | human gut metagenome | biome: human gut; feature: human-associated habitat; material: faeces | place: United Kingdom | collected 2010/2012 ...
GACGGATGGTGGCGTGGGGGCAGACATAGGCGCACTGGTTGCACTGGATGCACTTCTCGGCGTCCCAGGTGGGGACGGAGACGGCCACGCCGCGCTTTTCGTAGGCGGCGGCGCCCAGCTCGAACTGGCCGTCCACATGGTCCACGAAGGCGGAGACGGGCAGGCTGTCGCCGTCCATCTTGCCCACGGGCTCCAGGATATCCTTGACCATCTTCACCAGCTCGGGCTTGCCCTTGAGCTCCTTGGCGGGCTTGGTATCCACGGCGTTGGCCCAGTCGGCGGGCACGTCGATCTTCTTATAGGCGGTGGCGCCCAGATCGATGGCCTTGTAGTTCATGTCCACGATGTCCTGGCCCTTCTTCAGGTAGGAGGCCTTGGCCTTCTCCTTCATGTAGGTGATAGCCTCCTCCTCGGGCATGACCTTGGCCAGAGAGAAGAACGCGGACTGGAGGATGGTGTTGTTGCGCTTGCCCATGCCGATCTCGATGGCCAGGTCAATGGCATCGATGGTGTAGAGCTGGATGTTGTTCTGGGCGATATAGCGCTTGGAGGCGGCGTCCATGTGGTGGTTCAGCTCGTCGAAGTCCCACTGGCAGTTGATCATGTAGACACCGCCGGGCTTGACATCCTGCACCATCTTAAAGCCCTTGGTCACGTAGCTGGGATTGTGGCAGGCCACGAAGTCCGCCTTGTTGATGTAGTACGGGCTGCGGATGGGATGATCGCCGAAGCGCAGGTGGCTGATGGTCACGCCGCCGGTCTTCTTGGAGTCATACTGGAAGTACGCCTGAACGTACTTGTCGGTATGGTCGCCGATGATCTTGATGGAGTTCTTGTTGGCGCCCACGGTACCGTCGCCGCCCAGACCCCAGAACTTGCACTCGATGGTGCCGGGGGCCGCGGTGTTGGGACAGTTCTTATCCTCGGGCAGGGACAGGTTGGTCACATCGTCCACGATGCCGATGGTGAACTGGCGCTTCATCTCGTCCTTCTTCAGCTCGTTATACACGGCGAACACGGAGGCGGGAGGCGTGTCCTTGCTGCCCAGGCCGTAACGGCCGCCGATGACCTTGATGTCGTTCCAGCCGGCGTTGGCCAGGGCGGTGACAACGTCCTGATACAGAGGCTCGCCCTGAGAGCCGGGCTCCTTGGTGCGGTCCAGCACGGCGATCTTCTGCACGGAGGCGGGCAGGGCCTCGATGAGCTTCTCGGCGGCGAAGGGGCGGAACAGACGGACCTTGACCAGGCCCACCTTCTCGCCGTGGGCGTTCAGGTAGTCGATGACCTCCTCAGCCACGTCGCAGATGGAGCCCATGGCCACGATGACGCGGTCAGCGTCGGCGGCGCCGTAGTAGTTGAACAGCTTGTAGTCGGTGCCCAGCTTGGCGTTGATCTTGTCCATGTACTTCTCGACCACGGCGGGCAGGGCGGTGTAGTAGCTGTTGCAGGCCTCGCGGTGCTGGAAGAAGATGTCGCCGTTCTCGTGGCTGCCGCGCATATGGGGATGCTCGGGGTTCAGGGCGTGCTTGCGGAACTCGGCCACGGCGTCCATGTCGCACATATCCTTCAGATCCTCGTAGTCCCAGACAGCGATCTTCTGGATCTCGTGGGAGGTGCGGAAGCCGTCGAAGAAGTTGATGAAGGGGACCTTGCCCTCCAGCGCGGCCAGATGGGCCACGGGGGACAGATCCATGACCTCCTGGACGTTGCCCTCGCACAGCATGGCGAAGCCGGTCTGGCGGCAGGCCATGACGTCGGAGTGGTCGCCGAAAATGTTTAGCGCCTGAGTGGACACGGTACGGGCGGACACGTGGAACACGCAGGGCAGCTGCTCAGCCGCGATCTTGTACATATTGGGGATCATCAGCAGCAGGCCCTGGGACGCGGTGTACGTGGTGGTCAGGGCACCGGCGCCCAGAGAGCCGTGGACAGCACCGGCGGCACCGGCCTCGGACTGCATCTCGACGACCTTGACCTTGGTGCCGAAGATGTTTTTCAGACCGTTGGCGCTCCACTGGTCCACGAAGTCCGCCATGGGGCTGGACGGGGTGATGGGGTAGATGGCTGCGACCTCGGAGAACGCGTAGGAAACGTGCGCCGCGGCGTTATTGCCATCCATGGACTTCATTTTTCTTACCATAATGAGCCTCCTTACATTATATACTTCCGTACCGCCAGAAGGGCGCAAAGACCCCTTTGTACGGAATGTTAGGCACCGTCATAGTAGCACAAAAATTCCTGGATGTAAACCCACATTTTCGTGATTTGTGCCACGATAAAACTTTTTTAGCGCCATGCACAAAAATTCTCACGGCGGCGGGACAGGTTCATGCACTCCGCGCAAAAGGCAGGGGACTTTTTTGGAAAAAGTGGCTGTTCACGGCGGAAATTTTGTGGTAAAATGTACGATGCTATAAAATTAGTGTAAAGGGGGCGCTGTCCATGATGGTGACGGTACGGTCGCTGGGCCTGACGGGCATCACCGGCTATGAGGTGTCGGTGGAGTGCTTTCTGTCCGGCGGACTGCCGGGGTTCGACGTGGTGGGCCTGCCGGACGCGGCGGTGAAGGAGTCGCGGGAGCGCGTTCGGGCGGCGGTGAAAAACTGCGGGGCCAAGTTCCCCGTCAGCCGCATCACGGTCAATCTGGCTCCGGCGCGGGTGCGGAAGGAGGGCACGGTGTACGACCTGCCCATCCTGCTGGGCATTCTGGCCGCGGCGGAGGAGATATCTCCCCTGCCCCAGGGCGCGGCGTTTTTGGGCGAGCTGAGCCTCTCCGGCGCGCTGCGGCCGGTGACGGGCGTGCTGCCCATGGCGCTGACGGCGGCGCGGCTGGGCATCGATACGCTGTATGTGCCCGAGGCCAACGCCGCCGAGGCCACCCTGGCCGACGGGCTGACCGTGTACGGTGTGACGGACGTGGGACAGCTCATCGCCCACCTGAAGGGCGAGCAGGTCATGACGCCGGCGCCCCGGTGGACGCCGGGACATCAGGACCGGCCCCTGCCGGATTTTGCCGACGTGATGGGACAGGAGAATGTGAAGCGGGCGCTGGAGATCGCCGCCGCCGGCGGCCACAATGTGCTGCTGGTGGGCTCGCCCGGCGCGGGCAAGTCCATGCTGGCCCGGCGGCTGCCGTCCATCCTGCCGGACATGACCCGGGCGGAGGCCCTGCAGACCACGGAGATCTATTCCGTGGCGGGCATGACCGACCCGCGGCACCCGCTGGTGGATACGCGGCCCTTCCGCAGCCCCCACCACACGGCGTCCACCGTGTCGCTCTCCGGCGGCGGGGGGATACCCCGGCCGGGAGAGATATCCCTGGCCCACAACGGCGTGCTGTTTCTGGACGAGCTGCCGGAGTTCAGCAAGGCGGCGCTGGAGACGCTGCGCCAGCCGCTGGAGGACGGCTTTGTGACCATCACCCGGGCCTCCGGCTCCCTGACGCTGCCCAGCCGCTTCATGCTGGTGTGCGCCATGAACCCCTGCCGCTGCGGCTGGTACGGCCACCCCTCCGGACGCTGCACCTGTTCACCCCAGCAGGTGGAGCAGTATATGCAGCGCATCTCCGGCCCGCTGCTGGATCGGATCGATATGCACATCGATGTGCCGTCGGTGGAATATGAGGCCATGCGCCGCAAGGAGCAGCCGGAGCCGTCATCGGCCATCCGGGAACGGGTCAACGCCGCCCGCGAGGTGCAGAAAAAGCGCTTTGCGGGGACGGAGGTGTCCTGCAACGCCTACATGACCCCCGCCATGATCGGCCAGTACTGTGCGCTGGACGCCGCCGGCGAAAAGCTCATGCAGGGCGCCTTTGAGCGCCTGGGCCTAACGGCCCGCAGCCACGACCGCATACTGCGTATGGCCCGGACCATTGCCGACCTGGAGGGCAGCGAGCACATCGAGGCGGCACATCTTGCCGAGGCCATACAGTATCGAAGCAGCAGCACACTGAAATGACGGCGGCATCTTTTCCGCCCTGCCATCGTCAAGCCTCCTCGGCGTATACCTGATACGCCGTCGTCAGCTTGCCATCGGCAGGACGAAAAATCTCGCCGCCGTGGCGGGATACATTTCCGCCCTGCCTGCGTCAGACCTCCTCGACGTATACCTGATACGCCGTCGTCGGTCTGCCATCGGCGGGACAAAAAATCTCACCGCCGTGGCGGGATATTTTCCACCCTGCCATCGTCAGACCCGGTACGCCGCAGATAAACGTCCGTAGGGGACGGCGTCCCGCAGTGGAGCGCAGCGGAACAAATGCCCTTGGGGTACGCCGTCCCGTTGTAGGGGCGGACGAAGCTGCCCGCCGTCCCCATATCTGTACACCAACAACAAGGAGAGAACCATATGCACGAGATCATTCTGTGCAAGCTGGGCGAGGTGGTCCTGAAGGGCCTGAACCGCCGTAGCTTTGAGATGAAGCTGATGAGCAACATCCGCCGCCGTACCCAGCGGTTCGGCAAGTGGAAGATTTATTCCCGCCAGTCCACTATCTATGTGGAGCCGGCGGAGGAGAACTGCGACATCGCCGGGGCTTACGCTGCCTGCAAGCAGGTGTTCGGCATCATCGCCATTACCCGGGCGCTGCCCTGCGAAAAGAGCAAGGAGGCCATTTTCGACACGGCAAAGACCTATCTGGGCGGTGCGCTGACCGCGGCTAAGAGCTTCAAGGTGGAGAGCAAGCGGGCGGACAAGTCCTTCCCCATGGGCAGCATCCAGCTGAGCCAGTGGGTGGGCGGCGCGCTCCATGACGCCTTCCCCCACCTGACGGTGGACGTACACCACCCGGAGCTGACGGTGTACATCGAGGTACGAGAGGACGCGGCCTACGTCCACGGACCCGCCGAGAGCGCCGCGGGCGGTCTGCCCCTGGGTATGGGCGGCCACGCGGTGAGCCTGCTGTCCGGCGGTATCGACAGCCCGGTGGCCAGCTATATGATCGCCAAGCGGGGCGTACAGCTGGAGATGATCCACTTCGCCTCTCCGCCCTATACCGGCGAGCTGGCCCGGGAGAAGGTGCTGAAGCTGGCGGAGGAGCTGACCCCCTGGTGCGGCCGGCTGGCGGTGTTCATCATCCCCTTTACGGAAATTCAGGAGGAGATACGCCGCAAGTGCCCGGAGGACCACTTTACCCTGATCATGCGGCGGTTCATGATGCGCCTGGCCAATATGCTGGCGCTGGAGCTGCGGTGCCGCGCCCTGGTCACCGGAGAAAATCTGGGTCAGGTGGCCAGCCAGACCATGCAGGCGCTGGCCGTCAGCGAGGACGTGACCACCATGCCGGTGCTGCGGCCCCTGATCGGCATGGACAAGGAGGAGATCGTGAAGATCGCCCGTCATATCGGCACCTTCGACACGTCCATCCTGCCCTATGAGGACTGCTGCACCGTGTTCACCCCCCGGCACCCCAAGACGAAGCCCAGCGTGGAGGAGACGCGGGAGTACGAGAGCGCGCTGGATGTGGAGGGCCTGTGCCAGCGGGCCATGGCCGGACGCGAGATGATCCGGATCAAACCGACGCTATAAGGAGGCGCGTCTATGCCCCGTACCGCGGAGATCATTGCCGTGGGCAGCGAGCTGCTGACCGGCGGCGTGACCAATACGAATGCCGCGTTCCTCTCCCGGCTGCTGACTGCCGCCGGTGTGGAGGTGCTGTACCACACCACTGTGGACGACGACGCGGCGCGGCTGGAAAAGGCCGTGACCATCGCAAGGGGACGGGCAGAGCTGCTGGTATTCACCGGCGGGCTGGGTCCCACCTACGACGATATGACGAAAACGGCGGTGTGCGCCGCGCTGGACACGCCGCTGGTGCTCCACCAGGAGGTGGTGGAGGATATGCGGCGGTATTTCGACCGGGTATTCCGCCGGGAGATGCCGGAATGCGATATGCAGCAGGCCTATCTGCCGGCGGGGTGCACCGTGTTCCGCAATCCGGTGGGCACGGCCCCAGGGTGCGTGTTCACCGCCGGGAAGACCACGGCAGCGCTGCTGCCCGGCGTGCCCCATGAGTGCCGCTATATGGCCGAGCACTGCCTGCTGCCCTGGCTGGAGCAGGCCCGGGGACAGACGGTGCGGTCACACACGCTGCATATCTTCGGCCTGACGGAGCCGCAGGTGCAGGAGCTGCTGGGCGACCTGCTGCGGCGGGAGGCGGACATGATGCTGGCACCCTATGCCAAGCCGGGCGAGGTGATGCTGCAGCTGTCCGCCCGCGGGGCGGACGAGCGTGCCTGCGAGGCGCGGATGGCGCCGGTGCTGGCGGAGGTAAGGGCCCGGCTGGGCGCGTATCTCTACGGTGTGGATGTGTCCGGGCTGGAGGAGACGGTACTGACGCTGTGCCGGGAACGGGGACTGACGCTGGCGGCGGCGGAGAGCTGTACCGGCGGACTGATCGCCAAGCGGCTGACGGATATCCCCGGCGCGTCGCAGGTGTTTCTGGGCGGCGTAGTCAGCTATACGAACCATGTGAAGCAGCAGGTGCTGCACGTGCCGGAGAATTTGCTGGCGCGCTGCGGCGCGGTGTCGGCGGAGGTGGCCCGGGCCATGGCCCTGGGCGTCCGGGTGCTGACAGGCGCGGACCTGGCGGTGTCCGTCACCGGACTGGCCGGTCCCGACGGGGACGACCGGGGAAACCCGGTGGGCACCGTGTTCGTGGGGCTTTCCGCGCCGGAGGGCGTGACCGTGCGGCATCTGACCCTGGGCGGCGACCGGGAGCGCATCCGGACGCTGTCTGCCCACCACGCTTTTGATATGCTGCGGCGTTATCTTACCAATCTACCGACAGAAGGAGAATAAAACCATGGCAAAGAACAGCTACAAGGCCAACGTGAACCAGTACGCCAACCAGGAGGAGGCCATCCGCAAGGCCAAGGGCAACCCCAATAAGAATATCCATTCCAAGAAGAAGAACAGCAACTACGGCGGGTACACCACCGGCGCGTACATGGCCCAGAAGGTGGCCGAGAAGGTGAACCAGCAGGAGAAGGTGAAGCTGCCCACCTGGCTGAATGTGACGCTGATCGCGGAGTTTGCCGTGGTGCTGGTGATCCTGATCCTGCGCCTGACAGCCTTCAAGGACAGCGCGGTAATGACCCACCTGTCCTCCCTGACGCTGGGTATCACCTGCGGCACGCTGTTCTATATCCGCAAGTACAAGCACACGAAGAAAACCAGCGCCATGTACAGCATCATCACCATTCTGCTGGTGGTCATGTGCCTGCTGTACACCACCTTCGGCATTCTGGGCCTGCTGGGCTTTTTGGGCTGAGCGCCCCGCGCCGTAAGGCGCAGACTTTCCGGAGGGAGAAAGGAGCCGAGCTATGGCTGAGCTGACACCCATGATGCGGCAGTATATGGAGGAGAAGGAGAAGCACCCCGACTCCCTGCTGTTTTTCCGGTTGGGTGATTTTTACGAGATGTTCGGGCCGGACGCCCGGACGGCGTCGAGGGAGCTGGACCTGGCCCTGACCACCAGGGACAAGGACAAGAGCAAGTCCGACGAGGAGCGCATCCCTATGTGCGGCGTGCCGTATCACTCCGCCGAGGGGTATATCGCGCGGCTGATCGCCAAGGGGTACAAGGTGTCCATCTGCGAGCAGATGGAGGACCCGGCTCTGGCCAAGGGGCTGGTGAAGCGGGAGATCATCCGCACCGTCACCCCCGGTACGGTGTTGGACGAGGCATGCCTGGAGGCGGGACGCAGCAACTATCTGTGCGGTGTGTATCTGACAGATACGGCGGCGGGACTGTGCGCGGCGGACATCTCCACCGGGCAGGCCCAGGTGACGGCGTTCACCGGGGCGCAGCGGTTGACGGGGCTGATCAACGAGCTGGGGCGCTTCGCCCCGGCGGAGGCGGTGATGAACGCCGCGGCCTATGACGACCCGGCGCTGACCGCCGCGCTGGAGGAGCGCTTTTCCTGCCGGCGGGAGAGGCTGGCGGAGGGACGGTTCGACGTGTCGGACGCGGAGAAGAAGGTGCGGCTGCAATTCGGCGAGGCGGCGCTGCGGGACCTGCCCCGGAATGAGAGCGCACCGCTGCTGGCTCTGGGCGGACTGCTGACGTATCTCTACGAGACGCAGAAGACCGACGTGAAGCAGCTGGACAAGCTGGAGTGGTACCGGACGGGGCAGTTCATGGAGCTGGACCTGACGGCCCGGCGCAATCTGGAGCTGACGGAGACGCTGCGGGGCAAGGAGAAGAAGGGCAGCCTGCTGTGGGTGCTGGATAAGACCAAGACACCCATGGGCGCGCGGAACCTGCGGATGTGGCTGCAGCAGCCGCTGGTGAACGTGGCGGCCATCGACCGGCGGCTGAATGCCGTGGCGGCGCTGACGGACAACACCGTGGGCCGCCAGGAGCTGCGGCTGGCCCTGACCGGCATGGGCGACATGGAACGGCTGATGAGCCGGATCGTCTACGGCACCGCCGGGGCCAGAGATCTGGTGAACCTGCGGGCGGCGCTGGAGCACCTGCCGGAGATCAAGCGGTGCCTGACGCCGTTCCGGACAGGGGCACTGGGAAAGCTGGACGAGCAGCTGGAGACGCTGGAGGACATCAGTGGGCGCATTGCCGCCGTGCTGGTAGACGAGCCGCCGTTCTCCGTCCGGGAGGGCGGCATGATCCGCGAGGGCTATGACGATGAGGTGGACCGGCTGCGGGGGATACTCTCCGGCGGCAAGGGGTTTATCGCGCAGCTGGAGGCCCGGGAGAAGGAGAAGACCGGCATCCGTACCCTGAAGGTGGGGTACAACAAGGTGTTCGGGTACTATATCGAGGTGAGCAACTCCTTTAAAGACCAGGTGCCGGCGGACTACATACGCAAGCAGACGCTGGTGAACGGCGAGCGCTATATCACCCAGGAGCTGAAGGACCTGGAGCACGAGGTGCTCACCGCCCATGACCGGGACGCGGCGCTGGAATACGACCTGTTCGCCGCGCTGCGGACAGAGGCGGCGGGACAGGTGACGCGGGTGCAGCTGGCGGCATCGCTGATCGCGCAGCTGGACACGCTGTGCGCCTTTGCCGAGGTGGCGGCCCAGAACCACTACTGTCGGCCGGAGGTGGACGAGTCCGGGGTCATCGAGATCACGGCGGGACGCCATCCGGTGGTGGAAAAGGTGCGGGGCGACGCATTCTTTGTGCCCAACGACACCCACATGGGCGCAAAGGAGGACCGAGTGGCCATCATCACCGGTCCCAACATGGCCGGTAAGTCCACCTATATGCGTCAGGTGGCGCTGATCGTGCTGATGGCCCAGGTGGGGTGCTTTGTCCCCGCCCAGCGGGCGCACATCGGCGTGGTGGACCGCATTTTCACCCGTATCGGCGCCAGCGACGACCTGGCGGCGGGACAGTCCACCTTCATGGTGGAGATGACCGAGGTGTCGGAGCTGCTTCGCTGTGCCACGAAGAACAGCCTGCTCATTCTGGATGAGATCGGCCGGGGCACGTCTACATTCGACGGAATGTCCATTGCCCGGGCGGTGCTGGAGCACTGCGCCGGGAAGCTGAAGGCCAAGACGCTGTTCGCCACCCATTATCATGAGCTGACCACGCTGGAGCAGGAACTGCCCAACGTGCGGAACTACAACGTGGCCGTCCACGCCCGGGGCGAGGATATCGTCTTTCTGCGGAAGATCGTCCCCGGCGGTGCGGACCGGAGCTACGGCATCGAGGTAGCCAAGCTGGCGGGCCTGCCGGACACGGTGCTCAAGCGGGCGCGGGAGATCTTGCGGGAGCTGGAGAGCCAGCCCCGGCAGCCCCACACCCCGGCGGCGCGGGAGGACCAGGTATCCCTGGAGGGCATGGCCGAGGGCGCCGTGGCGGATATCATCCGCCGGACGCAGGTAGACGCGCTGAGCCCCCTGGAGGCGCTGAACCTGCTGTATGAACTGAAGAGCAAGCTGCAATAGAAAAGGAGTGAATACCATGCCGCAGATACAACAACTGCCTGCCCATATCGCCGATCTCATCGCTGCCGGCGAGGTGGTGGAGCGCCCCGCCAGCGTGTGCAAGGAGCTGCTGGAGAACGCTTTGGACGCCGGGGCGTCCGCCGTATCCGTGGAGCTGGAGCACGGCGGCATGACGTATCTGCGGGTGACGGACAACGGCTGCGGCATCGCGCCGGAGCAGCTGCCCACCGCGTTTCTGCGCCACGCCACCAGCAAGCTGCGCCGGGCGGAGGACCTGGCGGCTATCGGGACGCTGGGCTTCCGGGGCGAGGCGCTGGCGGCCATCGCCGCCGTGTCACGGCTGGATATTTTCTCCCGTGCGCGGGGCGCCGACAGCGGCGCGTCCCTGCATCTGGAGGGCGGCGTGCCCGGTGAGGTCACGGCCGCCGGGTGCCCGGAGGGCACCACCGTGTGTGTGCGGGACCTGTTCTACAACACCCCGGCGCGGATGAAATTCATGAAAAAGGACAGTGCCGAGGGCGCGGCGGCTGCCGCTGTGGTGACACAGCTGGCGCTCAGCCACCCGGAGGTGTCCTTCAAGCTGCTGCGGGATGGGCAGGAGGTGCTGCACACCCCCGGCGACGGGCAGCTGCTGTCAGCGATCTACGCTGCACTGGGCCGGGATTTTGCCAAAAGTCTGCTGGAGGTCAACGGCGGCAGCGGCGATGTGCGGGCCAGCGGCTTTGTGAGCAGTCCCGCCGCGGGACACGGTACCCGGGCGCGGCAGCTGTTCTTTGTCAACGGGCGGCTGGTAAAAAGCCAGCTGCTGACCGCCGCCGTGGAGGAGGCCTACCGCAACCGGCTGCTGAAGGGGAAGTTCCCCGGCTGTGTGCTGCACATCACGCTGCCGGTGAACGAGGTGGACGTGAACGTCCACCCGGCCAAGACGGTGGTGAAATTCGCCGCCGAGAAAGCGGTGTTCGACGCGGTGCACTACACCGTGAAAGACGCGCTGGACGGCGAGGGGCGGCCAAAAGCGGCGGAAAAGCCCTTCTATCAGACCATGACGGCACAGGAATTCCTGAAACGGCCGGATGCGCCAAAGCCTTCGCAGGCGGTGATGCTGCCCATGGGGAAGACCATCGGCTCGGCACCCGCAAGACCGGCGGCCACGGAGCCGGTCAGACCCGCTCCCGCTCCCGCCCCGGTCACGCCGGTGATGGCGGTGCACGACGTGGTGTGCCAGCCGGACAAGCCGTTCACGGCACCGGCCGCGCCGGGCGTGGTGTATCACATCACACCGCCGGAGCAAACGGCGGAACGACCGGAGACGACGCCCTCCCCTGCCCCGGCCGCGGAGCCGGAGCAGCAGGAGATCGCCATGCCGGAGGGCCCCGCCGCGGCGGAGCAGCCCTGGCGCGTGGCGGGCGAGGTGCTGAAGACCTATATCATCTGCGAGGACGCGGAACGGAACGTGTGGCTCATCGACAAGCACGCCGCCCACGAGAGAATGCGGTTCGACGCGCTGAAGGCGCGCACGGAGCCGCCCATGCGGCAGCTGCTGCTGACGCCGGCGGCGGTGACGCTGGCGGCGGAGGAATACACCGCCGTGCTGGAGGATCTGGAGCTGCTGGCGGACTGCGGGTTCCTGTGCGAGGACTTCGGCGACGGCACGGTGCTGGTGCGGGAGGTGCCCGACGATGTGCGGGCCGAGGACGCCGCCGCCACGCTGGAGGAGCTGGCGCAGAAGCTGCGCCTGCACAGCGCGGACCGGGCGGCCCTGCGGGACGAGGTGCTGCACACCGTGGCCTGCAAGAGCGCCATCAAGGCCGGCATGACCAGCGATCCGGCGGAGCTGCGGGCGCTGGCGGCGCAGGTGCAGTCCGGCGCGGTGCGCTATTGCCCCCACGGGCGGCCCGTGGCGGTGAAGCTTAGCGAATACGAGATCGAAAAAATGTTCAAACGGGCGTAAAGCCGCGTCTCTTCCGTTCTGCCATCGCCGGGTCGGCTTGCTGTACACAAAGTACAGCGGCACCGTCCCGTCATCGGCAGAACGAAAAATCCACGACTTTACAGGCCATAACGGCGCTGCGGCGCTTTCCAAAACGGATCGAGGTGAGGACATGGACAACAAGGTCGTCTGCGTGGTGGGGCCCACGGCCTGCGGCAAGACGAAGATGGGTGTGGCGCTGGCGCAGCGCTTCGGCGGCGAGGTGGTGTCCGTGGACTCCATGCAGATATACCGGGGCATGACCGTCGGCACCGCCGCCCCCACGGCGGAGGAGATGGAGGGCGTGCCCCACCACATGGTGGCCGTGGCGGACCCGGCGGAGAGCTGGTCCGTGGCCCGGTACGTCCGGGAGGCGGACGCGTGTGTGCAGGACATCCTGCGGCGGGGAAAGCGGCCGGTGCTGGTGGGGGGCACGGGGCTGTATCTGGACGCGCTGGTGCGGGGGCAGGACTTTGCCGCCGGCAGCCAGGGCGGGGAGATACGCCGGGAATTGCAGGAAAGGCTGACTAAGGATGGCGCGGAGGCGCTGCTGGAGGCGCTGCGGGCCGTGGACCCGGAGAGCGCGGCGCGGCTGCACCTGCGGGATGAGAAGCGGATCGTCCGGGCGTTGGAGGTCTATTACGAGACGGGGGAGACTATCGGGGCGCACGACAGAAAAAGCCGGGAGGCGCCGCCCCGGTACGACGCGGCGTACATCGGCCTGACCTTCCGGGACCGGGAGGATATGAAGGAGCGCATCGACCGGCGGGTGGATGCGATGGTGGCACAGGGGCTTTTGCAGGAGGTGGAGGCACTGCTGCAAAGCGGCCTGCCCCGGGACGCCACGGCCCTGCAGGCCATCGGGTACAAGCAGTTTCTGGCGGTGGCCGAGGGCCGCGCCACCACGGCCGAGGCCATCGCGGAGGTAAAGCTGCGGTCACGGCAGTACGCCAAGCGGCAGCTGACCTGGCTGCGGCGCAACGAGGCCATCCACTGGATATTATGGGAAAAAACGCCGGATTTTTCGGCGGGGTTACAAAATGCGACAGAATTCCTCCTGTCCGCCGGGGTATGCTGATAGCGGCGGGCGGAGGCAGATATTGTGCATATCGTCCGTACAGACATACAAGGAGTGGACGATCATGCAGAAGACAAACAACTTACAGGATATCTTTCTTACCAAGGCCCGGAAGGAGAATGTGCCGGTGACACTGTTCCTGGTGAACGGCTTTCAGCTGCGGGGCGTTATCACGGGGTTCGACTGCTTCGTGGTGGTGCTGGACAGCGAGGGGCGGCAGCAGGTGATCTACAAGCACGCCATCTCCACCATCGCGCCGGCGCGGAATGTCACGCTGTGGGAGGACGCGGAGTAAGAGAACATAGACAAAGAGGAAAGCCCATGAACAACACCCCAGACAACAACACGAACATCCCGGCGGGGAACAACAAGCGCTCGTCGCCGCTTTTGAAGGTGCTGCCTATCGCGGTGCTGGCGGCGGTGCTGGTGTACTTCGCCGCGCAGGTATACAACTACTTTGCCGACCCGCTGACCATCACGCTGGTCTATGAGGCACAGGCGGAGGACGTTATCTCCATGGAGGGCTGGCTGGTGCGGACGGAGGAGCCGCTGCCCGGCCAGACCGGCACCGTGTCCCGGGCCGTGCAGGAGGGACAGCGGGTGGCCGCCGGCGAGACGGTGGCCACGGTGTACAGCGACGACAGCGCGCTGCAGACCGTCAGCCGGATCGAGACGCTGGAGCTGCAGCTGCAGCAGCTGCAGTTCGCCCTGACGTCCTATCTGGACCCGGACGCGGCGCTGAAGCTGGATACGTCCATCACCGGCGACATCCTGGCCCTGCGCCAGACGCTGAGCGCCGGGGACTATGCCGCGGCGGAGAGCGACCTGGCGGCGCTGAAGGCCGCCGTGCTGAAGCGGGACCACGGGAGCTATACGTCACAGGAGGAGATACAGGCGCAGATCAAGTCGGTGGAGAGTGAGATACAGCAGCAGAAAGCCGCGCTGTCCGGCGCGAAGACCGTGACCGCCAAGGCATCCGGCACCTATTCCGCCGTGTGCGACGGGTACGAGAGCGTGCTGACGGAGGCGTTTCTGGAGGACGTGACACCCAGCAAGCTGAACGGCGTGAAGGCGGCGGCGGAGCAGAGCAACGTGGGCAAGCTGATCTACGGCGACACCTGGTACTATGCGGTGGTGCTGCCGGCGGAGCAGGCGGCGGCGCTGAAGGATATGGGCCGGGTGGATGTACGCCTGGCCAAGGGCTTTGACCAGAGCATCCGCATGAGCGTGGTGTCCGTGTCCCGGGAGGAGAACGGTCAGGCGGCGGTGGTGCTGTCCAGCACACGGTATCTGGCACAGACCACGCTGCTGCGTCATCAGGCGGCGGACGCGGTGCTGCACACCTATCAGGGACTGCGGGTACCGGCCGACGCGCTGCGGGTCAGCGCGGACGGCACCACCGGCGTGTACTGTGTGGACGGCGAGAACGCCTCCTTCCGGCCGATCGAGCTGGTATATCAGGGGGAGGGCTACGCGCTGGTGAAGCCCGCCGAGGGCGTGCGGGACACACAGACCCTGCGCTCCGGCGATCAGGTCATCGCCACGTCCGGCGAGCTGTATGACGGCAAGGTCATCCGATAAACACGGCGGCACCCGCCTCCAGCGGGCGCACGCGGCTTAGATACGAAAGAGACAAGGAGGCACAAGCGATGTCTATTCGGGAAAATTTGGAAGCGATCCGCGCCGAGATCGACGCGGCGGCACGGGAGACGGGCCGCACCGGGGCGGATATCACGCTGGTGGGCGCCAGCAAGATGAACGATGCCGCCGCCTGCCAGGAGGCCATCGCCGCCGGCATCGATGCCCTGGGCGAGAACCGGGTGCAGGAGATGACCGCAAAGCTGGCGGAGGACGCCTATCGCGGCGCGCCGCTGCACTTCATCGGCCACTTGCAGCGCAACAAGGTGAAGCAGGTGGTGGGCAAGGTGGCCCTGATCCAGTCCATCGGCTCGCCGGAGCTGCTGGCCGAGGTGGACAAGCAGGCGGAAAAGCTGGGCATCGTGCAGGATATCCTGCTGGAGGTGAACATCGGCGGCGAGGCGGCCAAAAGCGGCTTTGCGCCGCAGGAGGTGGAAAATGCGGCGGCACAGGCGAAGGAAATGGACCATGTGCGGGTGCGGGGACTGATGACCATACCCCCGGCGGACGCCACACGGGAAGAAAATGTGGTATATTTCCAAAAAGTACAGGCACTATATGTTGACATAAACAGAAAAATGTACGATAATGAATTAGAATATCTTTCTATGGGTATGAGCGGCGATTTTGCCGATGCCATTCGCGCGGGGGCCAACATGGTCCGCGTGGGCACCGCCATTTTCGGCGCAAGAGACTATTCCAAATAATACGCGGGAGGTATTGCACATGGGCCTGATGGACGAGCTGAAGAAGATCATTCATCCCTACGATGATGAGGATTATGATTATGAGGACGATTTTGAGGAGCCGGTAAAGGAGTCCTCCCGTTCCCTGTTTGACGACCGCAAGGACGACCGCCGTGAGGATCGCCGCAGCGAGGACCGCCACAACAAGGTGGTGAACATCCACGCCACCACCCAGCTGAAGGTGGTGCTGGTGAAGCCGGAGCGCTTCGAGAACGCCTCGGAGATCGCGGACCATCTGAAGGAGAAGCGCACGGTGGTGCTGAACCTGGAGTCCACCAACAAGGACGTGGCCCGGCGGCTGATCGATTTCCTGTCCGGCGTGGCCTATGCCGGCGAGGGCAAGATCAAGAAGGTGGCGGCCAATACGTACATCATCACCCCCTACTCCGTGGATATCATGGGCGACCTGATCGATGAGCTGGAGAACAACGGATTGTACTTCTAAAGAAATCATATAACGGAGGGATCGGCAATGTTTACACCCCAGGAAGTTTCCGAAAAAGTATTCCCGAAGGCGTCATTCGGCGGCGGCGGATACAATATGGCGTCTGTGGATGAGTTCCTGGACGCGCTGACGGAGGACTACACCGCCCTGTTCAAGGAGAATGTCACGCTGAAGGCCAAGCTGAAGGTGCTGGCCGAGAAGGTGGAGGAGTACCGTTCCACCGAGGAGGCCATGCGCCAGGCGCTGTTGACGGCCCAGAAGATGGCCGCCAAGCTGGTGCAGGAGGCCCAGAGCGAGAAGGAGAAGATCCTGACCGACGCGCAGGTGGAGGCCCAGGCGGAGATCCACCGGCTGGACGATGAGCGCAGGGCGGCGGAGAAGAAGCTGCAGGCCGCACAGGAGAAGACCGCGGCGTTTATTCGCCGCAGCGAGGAGCTGTGCCAGGCCCAGAGCGCCTTTTTGAAGTCCCTGCCGGAGTTGGACTTCGTGCCGGAGCAGCCGGAGTCCCCTGCCGCTGAGCCCCAGGCCGATGTGGTGTCCGCCATCGAGCAGGATATCCTCAGCAAGTACATCGACGCGCCGGAGGAGAAGGGCGCCGGGAGCGCCGTCACCGACGAGCCCACCATCAAGCTGCCGCCGGTGGACGGCAGCGCCATCCCCAGCGATTTCCGGCTGAGCCTGGACGAGCTGAAGTTCGGTCGGAATTACAGCGGAGACAAGTAAGCACAACAACAAAAGGCGGCCTTGCGCCGCCTTTTTTCCACGGAGGAAGACGGTATGACAAAGCCCATCATCGCGCTGCTGTACGACTTTGACAAGACGCTGTGTACCACGGACATGGAGGACTACGCCTTCATCCCGGCCCTGGGATACACCCCGGCGGAGTTCTGGCACAAGGCCAACACCTTCGGCCGGGAGAACCGGATGGACGGGCTGCTGGCGTATATGTACACCATGATCGCCGAGTGCCGCGCCCAGGGAAAGGACCTGAAGCGGGACTTTCTGGTGGCGTGCGGCCGCAGCATGGAGCTGTTTCCCGGCGTACGGGAGTGGTTTCAGCGGATCAACGCCTTCGGTGAGCAGCAGGGCGTGACCATCGAGCACTATGTGCTGTCCTCCGGGCTGAAGGAGATCATTGAGGGCAGCGGTATTGCCCACGAGTTCAAGCAGATCTACGCCTGCGAGTTCTACTATGACGAGGCGGGTGCCGCCTGCTGGCCCAAGCTGGACGTCAACTTCACCAACAAGACCCAGTTCGTCTACCGCATCAACAAGGGTGTGCTGGACGTGGCCGATGACAAGACGCTGAACGACTCCATGCCCGACGACAGCAAGCGGGTGCCCTTTACCAACATGATCTATGTGGGCGACGGGCTCTCCGACGTGCCGTGTATGAAGATGATGCGGTCCTACGGCGGGCAGGCCATCGCCGTGTACCAGAGCAGCAACCGGGCCGGCGTGGAGGACCTGCTGGCCAAGGGACGGGTGGATTTCATCTTCCCTGCCGACTACCGGGAGGGCACGGGGCTGGATGTGACGGTGCAGAACATCATCCGTAAGATGGCCATCAGCGACGCGCTGACCGCCGAGAATGTCCGCCAGATACAGTCCATCGGGCACACGGAGGTGCCGGGACAGGCGGGGCTGTTTGAATAAAAGGCATAAAAAGAGACGGCCGAGGCTATGTTTTCGTAAGTACACATTGTGGCACAAGGGCGGCTGATGCAGAAGCCGGCGCAGGAAATTCCTGTGCCGGCTTTCTTTTGGTGCCTTCAGGCGTGGAAATAAACCCCCGGTTCTACCGGGGGAAGAAAAATAGCTTTAGCATGAGTAAAACCTCCTATTGCGGTATACTGGTAAAGGTTTGGCGACCGCATTACCAGAGCAATAGGAGGTTTTATGCAGATAAAGAAAGACGAAAGAAACGAGATAAAAAGCACATCACATTCAAGATACCGTTGTCAGTATCACATCGTATTTGCACCGAAGTACCGCAGGAAAGAAATCTATGGACAGCTGAAAAAAGACATAGGAGAAATACTGCGGACATTGTGCAAGCAAAAGAATGTGGAAATACTGGAGGCAGAGGCGTGTGTAGACCACATACATATGCTGGTGAGTATTCCACCGTACCTGAGTGTAGCACAGTTCATGGGATTTCTCAAGGGGAAGAGCAGCTTAATGATTTTCGACAGGCATGCGAATTTGAAGTACAAGTATGGGTCGAGAAATTTTTGGTGTAGAGGATACTATGTGGATACCGTGGGACGCAATAAAAAGATCATAGCGGAGCATATCCGAAACCAACTGGAGGAGGACTACGCCGCAGATCAGATCAGCATCAAAGAATATGTAGACCCGTTTACGGGTGACAAGAATAAGAAGGCATAAAAAGACAGCCGCTTGAAGCGGCTGCCTGAAATGGTAATGCGGTGTCAAACCTTCAACGCCCCTTTTAGGGGCTACGGTCGTAATAGCCCCTTTTAGGGGCAGGTCAAACCACCAGTTTACTGGTGGTTATGATTATTGCGTCCAAAACGGCTTTCCCGCCACCGGGGTCATCGGTTTTGGTACATCCTTGACTATATGGCTCAGGCGAATTCCAAAGCCGCCTGCTAAAACGATCGCGTCCATAAAACCTCCCGCTCGCAGCGTAAGATTCAATCCATACCCGGTTACCAGCACCCGGCAACGCACTTATGCACCCCATAGCGATTTGCCGAATTAAGAGTGTTATTCTTGGAAAAACATATTGATCTACACTTTCGCCGTACACGCTGTCAGAGATGGATAGTACAGGCACTTCACATTTTCCGCTGTGTTTAAGAAGCGGGAAAGTGCAGTTACGTTAGTGGGAGTGCCACAGTACGGCGGTAAAGGGGAAAACTGCTACCGTGGCAACAGGCAGCGGCAGCGAAGCGGTAGCGGAAAGCTGTGGTGGCACAGTCCTTTTGACCGACAGCGGTACACGGGAAAACCGATTACGCGAGGAACATGAGGCAGGTTTGACACAGGGCATAGCGCGCTGAGGAAGTCTTGAAACGTAGTTTCAAGCGGCGTTTTGGGTACTTTTGTCGCTGGTGACAAAAGTACCCCGCCGGAGGCAACATGTAAAAGACCCCCGCCGGATGGCGGGGGTTCAATAAATGATGAAGAATTTAGGGAACGGATTCCCACGCCAGCCTGCGGACTGGCTCGGAATAACAGGGTGTCCGCGCCTGCGGCGCGGGGACGGGGGACGCGGATTGCCACGCCAGTGACATCGGTCACTGGCTCGCAATGACAGGAACATCGGGGGCGGGTTCGCAATGACAGGAACATCGTGGGGTTCGGAATGGCAGCTCTGGTGGAAGCGGGGGGGCGGAATGACGGGGGTGGCGCGGACGGCTGCGGCAGATTTTTCGTTTTTGCTTTCCGCGGGGTACCTCTCTCTGCGCTAGGCGGGGGCTAAGGGAGGAGGGAGGTCAGATCGAAGAGGCGGGGGGCATTCCGGCAGAAGAGGGCGTAGGCGGTCAGCGCGTAGAAGCCCTGCTCAGTCGCCATGCCGTCCGGCTCTATTGGAACGACTATTGCACCGTCCGACGCCACCTGCTTGGCTGCCGTCCTATCCGGGTTTACTTGACTGGCTGTCACGCTGTTTGGGTGCGATTGTCTGGCTGCTGCGGTGACCGGTGCGGTCTGCTTGGTCACCGTGGGTGCTACGGCGGGAGGCTCCGGCAGCTCATCGCTGTGACGGAAGCCGCCGCCCACGCAGGCAAAGGCACAGAGTCCGTCCAGCGGTGACGCACCGTTTTTGATGAAGCGGCTGTCCGCTGCCGGATCGATGCCCAGCGACGTCAGAGCCACAATGACCTGAGCGCAGGATTCGCTGTTGACCGTACCCCAGCTCATGAAGCCGCCGTTATCCTGCTGGACGCGGGAAAGGCAGGTCAACGCCCGCTCCACGGCGGCTTGGACGTCCCTGTTCTCCAGATAGGGGGACAGGGACGTTAACGCCATGGCGGTCATATCTACGTCCGATGCTTCACCCAGCAGCGTCCAGCCGCCATCAGGGCACTGGGCGGAGAGGATCTCCGACACCAGACCCTCACGGGTGGTCTGCTCCTCGCCCTCCGCCGCCTGCGGGATGGCGTAGCCGCCGCAGTCCAGTGCAATCAGTGCCCAGATGGGGCCGTTGAGACCCTGTATGCGGAGGTAGCTCATGTCCGAAAGACCCGCCGTCAGGTCGATGCCCGCCACGGCCGTGGCGTCGTATCCGGCGGCGGTCAGACCAAGGATGGTGCGGGAGGTGTCCGTGGATTTTGCGCGGTGGAGGCGCGGAGAGCCGGCCTGACGGACATAATCCTCCGCTGCCGCCTTGTAGCTGCGCGCCATCTCATCGGTGAGGAGACCGGCGCGGCGCAGACCGATTACCGCCCACTCACCGCCGATGGAGCCTGTGGTGGGGGCGGGCTGTGATAGCAGGTATTGACCGGTTTCCCGGTAGGCGGTCTGCCACGGGGATTCCTGCGCCTGTCCGCCGCAGGCACAGAGAAGCAGCGCGACGGCCGCCACAAGAGACGTAAAGAGCCTTTTCATAGTGCACCTCGCTTACAGAAACAGCACGTATTTCAGACGGATGCGGCGGAGGGGACCGGAGACGCGCCATGTGCGCGTCCAGACCTCGTCCTTCAGGCGCAGGGCGCGCTGACGCTGGCTCTCCTCCATAGGGTGACCGCTGAATTTTGCTTCCTCCCAGAGAGACACCACCGACAGGTACTCCTGACGGAGATCCTCGTCGATGTCCTGCGCGTAGTCCGCAGGGGAGCAGTTCCGCAGGGGCAGACCCTGAGACAGAAGAACGTCCATGGTGTAGAGGTAGATGGTGCGGATGGCGCGGGGGATGTCGTCACTGAGGAAAGCAGCCTTCCGGCGCGCCGTCTTTTTGCGCTGCCACGCCAGCCACAGGACGAACAGGCACAGGAGAACCACCGCCGCCAGCACCGACAGGAAAAGCAGTATTTTCAGCCGGTATTTCAGCCAGAAGGACAGCAGGGACGGCTCCTCGTCCTCCTGCTGGGGGGCGTCAAGATTCTCGGATTCCTGCGCCCTTGAGGAGTGTCCCACAAGCCCGGAGATGCTGCGGTATGTCTCCGCCTGCTCCATCGCCGAGAGGTAGCCGGGAGTGACCTCGAAGGGGAGCCAGCCCACGCCGTCCTGGTAGTATTCCACCCAGGCGTGGCCGCTGGTGCCGTTCAGCGTCAGCGTTTCGCCGGGCTGTAGGCGGGAGGCATCGTCCTTCGTTACGAGGAAGCCCTCCGCGTACCGGGCGGGGATGCCGTAGTAGCGGAACATCATCGCCGCCGCCGAGGCGTAGTGGACATCGTAGCCCGTCTGGGCACCGTCCAGAAAGCTGAGGACAAAATCGACGCCCGGCGGCACCGGCGATACGCTTTCGCTGTAAGTGGCGTAGGTGCTCAGGTAGAACAGAATGTTCTGCTTCGCCTTCTGGTAGTCAAAGTGGCGTTGCCCGTCCTCTACGGTGTAGGCTCCCAGCTTCTCCCGCAGGAAGCTGTCAAGCTCCGGGGGGAGGGCGGTGTCCACAGTGTAGACGTAGCGGTTATAGGCACCCTCCGTTTGCAGGAAGGCGGAGGGCAGCACCGCGTCCGAGGTGAGGCCGGCGGCGATCCTCTGGTACTGAACGATGATGTTGTTCGCCGCGAGGACGGTGTAGCTCCGCTGACCGCGCAGCCCCGGCGCGTACTGCGCCGCGTCGCCGATGGCGGCGGCATCCAGAGTGGGGCTGGTGGGCATGGTCTCATAGGGAGCGTACAGATACCGGGAGGACGCTGCGGCGTTGGTGACGGTGATGCGGTTCTCACCATGCAGCACCTCCGGGGCGGCGGACTGCGCCGCCCCCACGATCTGGGCTTGCCCGTAAAAGCCGTCGTGGTGGAGCCAGTAGAAGGTGTCCGCATTGGCGGAGAGCGTGGCGTTGGTCTGGGGGAGCCAGCGGCTGCCGTCGTAGACCTCCCCCACGAAGCCGCGCAGGTAGTAGGAGCCGGGCTGGGACATGGTGACGCGAAGCATGGCATCCTCGCTCTGGCGGCGCGTTCCCGCAGAGGTCAGATCGCCGTCGGTGAGTCCGGCATCGTCGTTGGAGCCGCAGCGTATCTCCTGCACCGTGCGGGAGAGGTGCTGCTGGAGGGACGTGAGAGGCGCGGGACGCGCCGTGTCGCCGAGGGCGGTCAGCACTACGGCGGCGGCCAGAAGGAGCAGGGCGGCGCGGCACCATACGCGGACGGCGGCGGTGCTGCCGCGCCTGCCGAAGCGAATGGCGTACAGCAGGAGCAGCACCAGCGCGCCCAGCACCAGCTGCCACGGGGAGGCTGTCGGTGAAAACGTCAGCAGAAGCAGTGACAGCAGAAGGGAGGCCGTCCAGAACCATACGGGACGGGGACGGCGGGCGTAAGCGGCACTCCACAGACCCAGCAGCGACGCCAGAGCAGCCGCCACCGCCGCAGGCGGCGCGGCAGAGTCCGCAGCGGCGTAGGCGGGATAGATGCGGGGGTGGAGCTGCTGCCACGCGGTAAGGAGGCTGTCCAGCAGCGGGGCGACGCCGTCCCGCGCAAGAAGGAGCGTTGCCGCGCACAGGAGCATCCAGAGAGCGGGCGCAGCCCAGAAACGCTTTCGCTCGGCGGTCAGGGCGGCGGACAGGGACGACGCCGACGCGGCGAGAAGGGGGATATACACCGGTACCGGCAGTGAAAACAGCAGCACCGGGAGGGCGGACAGTCCTGCCGCCAGAAGCAGTGCCGACAGCCAAGGGGTATTCTTAAAGCGCAAGGTAGACACCCTCCTCTCCGGACAGTGTTTCCGGTGATACCGACAGGAACGAAAAGCGGCTATCCGCCGCAGGCGGCGCGGGACGGAGCGTCACCACAATGATATGGGCGTATTCCGAGGCTGCTGCCATCAGGTGATGGAGCACGGATGGCTCCTCGCAGCGGATCTCCGAGGACAGGACATCGGGGAGAGACTGGGTCAGCTCCTCCAGACAGGTGACCTCACGGAACGTCAGCTCGCCGGAGGCGCGATCCAGCCACGCGAGGCGGTGGGGGATGCTTTCGCCGCAGAGGGCGGCGGAGACGGAGACCGCCGCCTCACCCAATGCCTCCCGCTCCGCTGCCGAGGGCGCGGCATCTGCGCTGCTGTCCAGCAGGAGAAGGAGGGAGTCGTCCACCGGTAGTCCCAGCTGGCGCACCATGAGGTGATCCGTCTTTTCCGACAGCTTCCAGTGGATGCTCCGGATGCGGTCGCCGGACAGGTACTCCCGCAGGGCGAACGTCTCGCTGGGGTCATCGCCGGGGCGGTACATGGAGAACTCGTCGCTGTCGCCGAGGGAGCGTTGCCGCTCGGAGACGGTCAGCTCCACCGGGTAGACGGTAGGCATGACCAGCGTGGCGGCACCGCAGTCCACAGGCACCGCCGCACCCCGGAGACCGAACAGGTCAAACACGTGCAGCTGGGTCAGCTCCACGGTCAGCTTGCCGCAGCGGCGGGGGCGGAGAGTGTACTGAAGCTGCTGCGAGCCCCTGCCGCCCACGGAGAGACGAAGCACCGCGTCCTCCGTCTCGCCGGTGAGCAGGTTGCGGCAGCGGAGGACGGCGCGGAGACCGGCACAGCTGAAAAAGCAGGCGTTGGAGGCGCGGAGCTCCACCGTCAAGTCCTCGCCCTTGCGGCAGGAGACGGGTGCGGAAAGAGAAGCCGTGATGCGGCGGCGCACCAGCAGCGAGAGGGAGATCTCCAAGGCGGCTGCCAGCAGACTTGCCAGCAGTAGGAAGCCCGCCGCGTTTCCGTTGCCCCAGAGCCAGATGGAGAGCCAGAGCAGCAGCCAGAGCGCGAATAAAACTCTGTTTTTCGCCATGGCTCAGATGTGGTCGGGGCGGGTGACCTGCCGGAGCACCTCCGCCAGCACGTCCGATGGGGAGGTTTCAGAGATCCGCGCCTTGGGGGAGAGGACGATGCGGTGGGCGCACACGTCCGCGAATACGTCGGTCACGTCGTCGGGCAGCACGTAGTCGCGACCTGCCATGAAGGCGCGGCTTTTGCACATACGGCACACCGCCAGCGCGCCGCGGGGGCTGATGCCCAGCACCACGAGAGGGTGGCTGCGGCTTGCCTCCGCCAGCTTCGTCACATATTCCAGCAGCGCGTCCGCCATGTGCACCTGCTGCGCCTGCGCCTGCATGGTCAGGAGCTCCTCCGCAGAGCAGACGGTCTGCACCGCTTGTAGCGGGTCGCCGGTCTGGCGATCCCGGAGGATGTTCACCTGACTGGCGAAGTCGGGGTAGCCCATCTCCAGCCGCACCATGAAGCGATCCAGCTGTGCCTGGGGCAGCAGCTGCGTGCCGGCGGAGCCAACGGGGTTTTGGGTGGCGATGACCACGAAGGGGTCGGGCAGCTTGTGGGTGTGACCGTCCACGGTGACCTGTCGCTCCTCCATGACCTCCAGCAGCGCGGACTGGGTCTTGCTGGAGGTGCGGTTGATCTCGTCTGCCAGCAGAAGGTTGGTCATCACCGCGCCGGGCTGGTAGACGAAGGCACCGCTCTCCTTGCGGTACAGGGAGAAGCCCACGATGTCCGAGGGCAACACGTCCGGCGTGAACTGGATGCGGCCGTATTGCAGACCCAGCGCACGGCTGAAAGCCAGCGCGGTGGTGGTCTTGCCGGTGCCGGGGACATCGTCCAGCAGCACGTGTCCGCGGGAGAGCACCGTCATCAGAATTTTCTCCAGAGTCGCCTCCTTGCCCACGATGACCTTGCCGACCTCCTGTAATATCTTTTCAATGTGTGCGTTCATACTGTTTTCTCCTCACCATTCTCTATAATAGTTGCCGCTGGAGGCACCGTAGACGCCGGCGTCGGCATTGAAGCCGCCGATGTCCTTGCCCAACGCCAGCGTGAAGCGCAGGCGTATCTCTGCGCCGTCCTGCGGCTTGCAGGCACTCATGCTGTAGCCGGGATAGCGTCCGTTGTAGGAATACATCCAGCCCGACCAGCGGTAAAAGTCAAATTCACCCAGACTGTCCATGGACGCGGGCTGGGGGTCAAGGCCTGCGCCGAAGTCGTCCATTTCGTCGCTCACGATCAGTTCCATCAGCTCCTCGTCAATGTAGAAGCCGTCGCAGATGCCGGGCCTCTGTATGGCGGCGAGATAGTTGCTGCTGACGGAGGGGGAGAAGCCGTTGTCCGACAGCAGCTGCGTCACCATGGTCAGGAGATCCGTGCCGCCGGGAACCGTTACGTCCGTGGGGGGCACCAGATAGCCAAGACCTACGGTGGTCGCCTCTACGCTAATGGTGACGGTCACGTCGCCCTTCTCATAGTACACCGTCCAGCTCTGCTTGACCGCGTATCCGTCCGCGTCCGTGGCGGAGATGGTGATGGTGTTGGCTCCCTCGTTGGAGAGGTACGTTTCGTAGCCGAAGGAGCTGCCCGTCTGGCTGCAGGGGGAGTAGATCTCCTGCTCGTTGACCCAGACGCGGTAGTTGTTCAGGTAGAGCTGCTCGCCGCCGGAGCTGACGGAGTTGATGATCGTGATGACATCCGGGCTTTTCAGAACGAGACCGTTTTCCAGACCGATCACGGTGCTGCCCACCTCGATGGAGGCGTTGATGACGGGCTTTTTCTCCTCCGGCGTCGCCTCTGCGTTCCGGTGGAAGCGCACCAGCCACTTGTAGACAAGGTCCGTACCGTCCGCGTTGGTATAGTGCAGCGACAGGTGCGCGGGCCGCCGGGTGTCCAGCGTCGCCGTGTACCAGCCGTCGCCGTCGGGGGACAGGGGCTTGTTGTTGTAGCGCACCTGCCGGAGCTGCTCCCTGCCCGTCTCCTGATTGAGATAGAAGCGGAAGCGGAAGGACTCAGTGTCCAGATAGACGGGGAGCTCCTCGGCAATGTGGGAGGGCTGGCTGGTGGTATTGTCGATGACGGTGCCGTTGAAGCTGTTGGTGATCTTGAAGCCGTTCTCCTTGTATTCGACAGTGTAGCGGGCGGTGACGGTGTCGTTTCTGCCGCCGGCACTGATCTCGAAGGTGTTGACACCGTATTCCAGCGTTGCGGAGAAGTGGTCGCCGCTGCCGGTAACGGTCTTGCCGTTGAAGCGGACGGAGGCGCGGAGCTTACTGCCGTCCTTCAGACCGTAGGCGGTGAAGGAGAGGGTGCTGTCCGACGTGGTGCGGAGATCCGCAAGGGATACGCCGTCGCTGTCGCGGACGGCGATAATGACCACCTCACCGCCTGCGCCGTAGTAGACCGTGTAGCCCTGAGACGCAGTGACGGTGTTTGCGCCGTCGCTGTAAAAGGCGCGAACCACGATGGAGTTGGCACCCTCGGCGAGCTTCAGGAGCACGCTGGAGGAGGACGCTTTATAGTCGAGGGACTGACCGTTCAGGGTGACGGTGAGCCCCAGCACCTGAAGCTCCGGCTTCAGATGGCGGATGGTGAAGGTGTAGCGTTCGTAGTCCACCACGTCGCCGTCGATGATGCTGGTCTCGAAGTAGCGATCCGGGTCGCCGACCTCGGCACTGCCCTGTGCCTCGCCGGGGCGGCGGGCGGGCAGCTGACCGCCGGAGCCGCCGCCGCTGCTGCCGATGTCCATAAGGTCGCCGATGCCGCTGTCGTCCGAGGGCACGTCCTGGGGCGGTGCCTCAGCGGGAGCGTCCGTCTGCTCCGGGGGCGTCTCCTGGGGCGGCTCCGGCTGCTCCGGCGGGGGCGGCTCCTCCGCTTCCCCGCTGAGAGAGGAGCTGTCGATCTGGGAGGTACTGTCCGCGTCGTATAGAAGCTCCGAGGAGGACACCAGCATACGGGAAGCGGCGTCCACGTCCTCGCGGGGCGGGGCCTCTGAGCGCAGTGACAGCGCGCATAGCGTCAGCGCGGCGCACAGCAGCAGCCACAGACCGCCGCGCAGGAGACGTATCGTTCTCTTTTTCATTGATTTTCTCCTTGGTTCAGAACGCCGCTCGAAGGGAGAGACCATAGAAGTCTCCCCCTCCGGGCGAGGTTATTCATCGTTTCTGCGGCGGGCCTGCTTTGTAGCGGAGAACCACTTCCACAGCAGCACGATGATGCCCAGTGCCGCCAGAATGCCCGCGCCCATCCAGACGATCGTCCAGTCGAAGGGGCGGTCAGGCTTTGCAGCCTCTTCTGTCCGCAGGTCGTCCAGAGGCAGCTCCGCAGGCTGCTCCGCCGAGGCGGTATCGTCCGCCGCCGTCAGCTCCTTGTACTTGGCGGTCGCCTCCTCCAGAAGATCGATCGCCCACTGGGGCACCAGAGCCTTCTGCACGGGGGTCAGCGCGTTATAGGCGTCGGTGGCGCGCTTGATGGCGTCATAGCTGTCCTTGGTGACAGTGCCGATGGCTTTGATGAACTCCACGACCCTCTGCGCCGCCTTGTAGTTTTCCTCGTAGGCCGCCATACGTGCCGCAGCGGTTTCCAGTGCGGTGACGCCCTTGACCAGCTTTTTCTGCGCGGCGGTCAGGGCGTTGTACGCCGACTGCGCCCGGGAGATCTTGCCGCGGAGCACCGCCGCATCGGATTCGGACATAACGTCCGGCACGTAGCCGATGTCGTCGATCAGCGCGTCCACCACGGAGGCGGCGTAGCGATCCAGCGCGGAAAGGATGCCGGAGGTGTCCACACTGCTGTCCATGGCGTTGCGGGCGCGGCTCGCCAGACGCTCCAGCTTGTCCGACAGGTCGGGGTACGCCTTTTTATCCTGCTGGAGACGGGAGCTTAGAGAGGAGATGCCGCTGTTGTAGGCGGAGAGCAGCGATTCCGCACCTTGCAGTGATGCAAGCAGATCCTTGTCAAAGAGCTGCTTCTGCTCCGCTGTGAGGCTGTTGTACGCCGTGCGGGCGTTCTTGATGCGCGTTTCCAGATTCTTCAGTGCGGAGGCGGGGGTCTTGCCGGGCTTGTAGGCAATGTCGCCGGTCAGAGCTTCCGCAATATCCACCACGTAGCCGTTCATCACCGCGTCCATGGCGGCCTTGTCGGTGCACTCGCCCAGCTGCGTCACAGCACCGTTGTACAGCTTTTCCACCGTCTTTTTGATGTAGTCGTATCGCTTGCAGTCCTCGCCGTACCACTTTTTCAGGGCTTCAAGGTTTTCCGTGTACTGCTTGTACAGCTGCTGCATACCAGCCAGCTTGCCGTATTTCGTCACAAGGGACTGCCGTGTCTTGTCCAGAGCGTTGTATGCCGATTCGATGGTCTTGAGCTTGGTCGCCAGCTCCTTCAGCCTGGCACCCGCCGCGTCGTCGATGAGAAGATCCACCACGCCGGCGGCGAAGGCATCCACGCAGCTCTGCACCTCGGCACCGGTCTTGCACTTGTCCAGCGCGGCAAGCCGGTCGTCCAGAAGGGCTTTCAGCTTGTCCTTGATGGCGGGGTAGGTCTTGGCACTGTCCTCCTTCAGCCTGTTCAGCTCGGCTTTCGCCTCGTCCTTCGCCGCCTGCACCAGCGTGTCGGCGTTCATGGCGGAGAGCATGGTCTCGTAGGCTTCCACGATAGCCGGGGCTTTAGAGGCGGGAGCGTTGATAACGGCTTCCGTCTCGGCCAGTTGGGTTTCCAGCGCGTCCCGCTGGGCGGGTGTGGCGGCTGTGCGGACGTTGTCGGTATAGTAGCTGCGGAGATAGGCGATCACCGCGCTGCGGCTTGCCGTTTCCTCCAGCTGCCACATAAACAGGGGGCAGCCGCTGTTCAGCTGGGCGATGCTGTCCACCATGTCGCCGGTGCGGTTTATCGCCGCCGCCGTCAGTGTGTCCAGAACGGTGATGCACTCGCCCTGAGAGCTGAACCAGCCCTTCGCCTGACGGGAGCTGCTGCCGAGGACGTAAAGACCGTCACGGTACTGTCCGGCAATGGGGAAGCCCACCAGAGAGCCGATGCGGTTGGTTCTGCTGCCCACGTCGAGAAGTCCCGCGTTATAGCAGTTTTCCACGGTGAGAGAGGGGTTGCCATTGGAGATAGATGTGCCATAATCTCCCGCCTCGCCGCCGAGGATACCGCCGACGATGGTGGTGCCGGAGACAGTGCCGGTGTTGTAGCAGAGGGAGATGGACACGTTGCCGCTCTTGCCCACGCCGAGGATGCCGCCGGTACCGCCCTTGGGCTTTTCGCCGCTACTGAGAACGGCGGTGGTGTCGTTGGAGATATGGCCGGTGTTGGCGCACTGGGTGAAGGTGACCTCGCGGGAGGTGATGCCGGCGATGCCGCCCACGCCTGTGCCCTTGTCCACGGTGACGGCGCCGGTATTGACACATCTTGTCAGGGCGCCGCCGGCGGCATTGCCCGCCAGACCGCCCACACCGCCGGAGATATAGGCGCCGCCGCGCTTGCAGGTAATATCGATGCTGCCCTCGAAGCGGCAGTCGGTCATGGCGCCGCTGAGCTTGCCGGCGATGCCGCCCACGGCGCAAGTATCTCTGGTGCCGAAGCCGGCGGCGCTGATGCGCACCCGGGATACGCAGCGCTCCAGCTTGGCGTTGGCCTCGCCCACGATGCCGCCTATGTGCTTGGCGGTGGTGGAGACGTCCTCAAGGCGGATCTCGCCCTCGACGGTGAGGTTTTTGATGGTGGTGCTGCCGGAGGTATAGCCAAACAGGCCGGCATAGCCGTTGCTCAGCGCGGTGACGTACAGGCCGGACACGGTGTGGCCCTGGCCGTCAAAGACGCCGCGGTAGGGGTGGTTGTTCTGCCAATCGACATAGCAGCCGATGGGCGTCCAGGGGCGGTAGCCCAAGTCGATGTCCGCCGTCAGCACGGCGCTGTAGCTCTGAGAGTTGTTGGAGGAATTGTTGATCTCCGCGGCCAGCCAGGCCAGCTCCTCGGCGGTGCCGATCTGATAGACGCCGCTGGCGTCCTTCCCGGGCTCGACAGTGGTGCCGTTCCAGGCGCTCTCGTTGGCGGCGGAGGCGGCCAGGGCCGTCAGCCGGGCAGAGACGTCGGCGAAGATGTCCGACAGAGCCTGCTTGCCGGTGGCCAGCTTGTCCTCCAGCACGCCGTAGTCGTCGATGTCCTCCAATGCCGGAGTGGCCGCCGCGTGAAGGGCGGCCTTGCCGCTGTCCAGCACGGCGGTGAGACGCGCCTTCCACGCATAAGAGAGGGCGTCCATGTCACCGGCGATGGCCGTCAGAGCGTCGATGTAGCCCTGCTCCAGCATGGCCAGGCTGTCCAGCACCTCCTGCCGGGCCAGCGCCCGGGCGGCGGAGGCGGCGGTGTCCATGTCCGGCGCGGTGTCGCCGGTGGTGAAGTCCCTGGTCAGAGCGTCCATGGCCTTGCGGGCGTCGGCGTACACCGCCTCCACGCCGTCAAGGTCCGGGGCGCTGAACAGCTTCAGCTTCCAGCCCTCATAGGCGCGCAGGGCCTTGGCCATGTCCTCCGGGGCATAGCTCCGGTCGAAGATATACTTGTTATACAGCTCGTCTGCGGCCTTGGCGGGATAGGTCTTGATCCCCGCCAGCTCGCCGTCGATATTCTCCGTGCCCATATAGACCTGCCGCAGCTTGGCCACGGCCGCCACGGTGGCGGCGCTGTCGATGGCCTGGGCGGCGGTCTCCAGCAGGGCGTCCATGGCGGACTGCTCGTCCGTGTCGTAGATGTTGGCCGCAGCGTAGGCCCGCATATCCGCCAGCAGCGCGGCCTTGTCGGCCTGCAGCTGGGTGGGCACAGCGGACAGCGCGGCGTCGGCCTCGGTCAGCAGGGCGCCCACGGCGCTGTCTGCCGCCTCCTCGATGCGGCGGACGTAGTCCATGATAACGGCGTTGTAGGCCGCGCTCTGGTCGCCGTAGACGGCGTAGCTGCCGTCCCGCTTGGCGTCAAAGCGGATCAGCTTACCCAGCAGGGCCTGGGTGGCGGAGAGCTTCTGCGCGGTGCCGCCGTCGGCGCGGACGGGGGAGCCATAGCTGGCGACCTTGGCGGTGTCGCTGCTGCCGGTGGTGGCCATATTCGCGATGCCCCACAGGGAGGTGTCGCTGCTGCTGCGGGCGTGGGTGACGGTGCCGCTGAGCCATACGCCGATGATGCCGCCGGCAATGCCGTTGGTGGTGCCGCTGGCCGCCGCCGAGACGGCGCCGCTGTTATAGGCGTGGGTCAGGGACACATCGCCCACATACTGGCTGCTGCCGCCGGTGGTCTTTTCGCTGCCGGCCTTGCCGAGGATGCCGCCGGCACCGCGGCCGCCGGCGGTGGAGCTGCCGGAGCGAACCGTGCCGCGGTTTTCCACATAGGCGGCGGAGAAGGACGCGCCCTCGCCGGGGGTCGCCGAGCCTACGATGCCGCCCACGTCATACCCGCCGGTGACGGCGGCGCGGTTCACGCACTCCCGCACCTTGCCGATGCCGCTGCCGCCCACAATGCCGCCGATGGCGTAGCCGCAGGGGGAAGAATTTCCGTAGGTGAAGGTGTAGCAGTCGATCTGCAGGTGGTTTTCACAGTAGCGCACCAGGCAGCCGTCCTTTTCCTGGGAGGCGCCCATGCCGCCCACGATGCCGCCGATCTGGCAGAGCATGGAGGAGTTCACCAGATTTCCCTCGTCGTAGCTCTCCGGGTTGGCCAGGAACAGGCCATAGGCGCGGCAATTCTCTATGTAGCCGGCGGCCATGTGTCCGGCGATGCCGCCGATGTTGCCCACGCTGCTGCCGGTGCTGCCGGCGTTATAGCTGTTTTTCAGGAAGGCGGACGCCTCGCAGTTGTAGAGGACGCCGTTGTTCTCTCCGGCGATCAGGCCGGCGCCGCTGCTCTGGCGGACCAGAACGCGGCCGGCGGCCTTGACGTTCCGCACCGTGCCCGTGCGGGCGATGATGCCGAACAGGCCCTGGGGACGGCTGCTGACGCCGGTGGTCACGCAGATGCCGTGGATGACGTGGCCCTGGCCGTCGAAGGTGCCGGTGTAACCGTTGTTGACGCCGCTGTTGGCGATGGGCGTCCACTCCTGCCCGTTCAGGTCGATGTCCGCCGTCAGCACGGCGCAGGCGGAGCGGCTGCCGCTGTTGACGGTGTCGGCGAACCAGGCCAGTTGCGCGGCGGTGCCGAGCTTATAGGGAGAAGCGGCGGTGCCGCTGCCGGAGGGCTGGGCCTTGCTGCTGCCGTCCCACTTGTCCGCCACGCCGCTGTCCACGGACACGGTGAAGTCCTGCAGCACGGCGGACAGCGCGGCCTGACTGCTGCGCAGGGTGGCGTCCAGCGCGACCGTGTTGGTGCAGGCCTCCAGCTTGGCCTTGCCGGCGTCCAGCGCGGCTTTCAGCGCAGCGGACTTCTCCGCCAGCTGCGTCAGGACCTCGCCGTTTATCCCGTGCCACACGGCGGCGGCCTCGCCCCGGAGGTCGTTCAGCTCTTTCAGCTCGTTGGTATAGGCGTCCTCCAGATCGCGTATCGCGTTTTCCTTTTCTTTGACAAACTGGGTCTCCTGTGCCTTGGTGGGCACTGCCTTCATCTCCGCCAGCGCCGTCTGGGCAATGGGCATCAGTTTGTCGATCTCCGCCTGAGCGTAGGCGGTGATCGCGTCGACAGACTTGTCCTCCAGCTCGCCATAAGGGGTAAGGCTGGCGCCGTTCAGGGCTGCCTTGGCCTTGTTGTAAATGCTGTTCAGAGAGGCCCAGCCGGTGTCGCTGTACTGGGCCTGATCGTACGTCTTGAAGCCGTTGTTCAGCGCGTCCAGCGCAGCGGCCTTGGCGGTATTGAAATCACTTTCCGCCTTGGCATAGGCCGCCTCCTCCGGGTTGGTCACCACGGTGGGGGTCTTCAGCTCCCAGGCGAGAACGGGCCAGCCGCCGGTGATGTCGCTGTCGGCGGTGTATATGGCGCCATCGTCACCGTTGAGGTATTCGACCATCTCCTGGGGGGACATATAGTTGGATTTGCTGATCTGAGCTTCGTCAAAATCCTCGTCACTGATATTGTTATTGGCGCCAAACTGATCACAATAGATCAGCATACGCTCCAGCTCATACGACGACGTGTTGCCGAACAAGTCGCCATAGTTATTTCCGCTGAGTGTCTTTCCTTCCAGCCCTCTGGGTGCATTGTGCGGTTCAGCAGAGGCCGCGGAATAGCAGCCTACAGCGGTAATATCATTATTGCAGCTGCCGATGAGACCGCCCATGGCGCCGTCACTATCGTAGTATTCTATGTCCGCGTAGTTGTAGCAATAGCTGATTTGAATGGCGTTGTCGCTGTATCCAGCAATACCGCCGACGCCCATGCAGCATGTATTGCTTCCAACGGAGATGGTTCCCCAGTTGGTGCACTGCTCAAAGGTGACGTCAGCGTACATCATGCCTACAATGCCGCCCACGCCGTTGCCGTTTAAGCCGGTGTCCTCGCCCACGGTGATGGCGATGGCATTTTTGCAGTTCGTAAAGCCGGAATACGAGCCTACACACGCCGCAATGCCGCCCACAACGGGATAACTCTGGCAATCTGCGGTCACCCGGATGCTGCCGTCGGTTTTGAGGTTCCGGATAGCGGCATTCTCCAGATAGCCGAACAGACCGATGTACTCATATTCATAGCTGCCGTCCGCCGTGATGTCCAGCGTGACCGTAAAATACTTTCCATCAAAGGTACCGCTGTAGGATGCACCTTTCACTCCGATGGGCACCCAGTCCTCGCCGGTGAGATCGATGTTCGCCGTCAGCTCGGCGCAGATACCGGATTTACCCCCGTTGACCATCTCGGCAAAGGCCATCAGGTCAGCCGCGCCGGCGATCTGGTAGGGGCTGTCCGCGCGGCCGTCGCCCGCCAGTTCGCCGCCGGCCGCCAGCACCGCCGTGGGCAGAAGGCTCCATACCATGACCACTGCCAGCAGCAGAGATAGTACACGTTTTTTCATTCTCTTTTCTCCTTCTTTCTGTTGATCTCTATTTGAAATAACAGGATAACATGGTGCCGGGGAAAGGAAGAAGCCGGGAGAGGTCGGTGTACCTCTCCCGGCTCGTGGGAAACACGGCTTATGCCGCGCCGGTATACAAAACAAAACGCCCGTCCCCGGAGGGACAGGCGGTACGTTTTTTCCCGGAAAAAACGCTGCTTTTATCCATAAAAGCAGCGCACGATGACTTTCCTGCACACGGAGAGAACGCCCGCTACACTCACAGCTTCTCCTTCGTGCAATTCTCCTGCCCTAACGCCGCGAGACTGACGTCTCCCGTACATGACCTACCTTCTCGAAGCTTGCGCCCCAATGGATGCTGTTCGCCACGGCTTCGCCGCTTTGGTCACTTCCTTGCGTTCACAGTGCCGTTCGCAGAGGGTATCACCCAATTCCTTTTGAACTGCCGCCTGACCGGAATCGGTCTTTACGGCGGCAGCCACACGACATCACAGAACCTGAATATTCAATTTTACGTTATAATTATATAGGGGAGATGATGCTTTGTCAATATGGCGGGGGTTGATTTCCGACGGGATGTCCATTAAAATAGGGGAAACCGCGCCTGCGGCGCGGGGACGGGGGGACGGATTCCCACGTCAGCCTGCGGGCTGCCTCGGAATGACAGGGTGTCCGCGCCTGCGGGCGCGGAGACGGGGAACGCGGATCGCGAACCAGTGACAGCAATATTGGGGGCTGGCTCGGAATGACAGGAGTTTCGGGGCTGGCTCGGAATGACGGGAGAAATGGGCGGCGGTGAGAGTGATGGGGAGGTTTGTCACATGAAAAAGAGAGGGATATGCTTGCTGCTGGCGGCGGTGATGCTTTGCTGCGCCGCCTGCGGGAGCCGTCAGACAACGGAGGGCGGCGGGGAGAAGGATCGGTACATGACTGAGCCTGTCCCGGATGGCAAGCCCGATCCGGTAGAGCCGCAGGATACGACGGTGGATACCACTACGACCCACACCTGTACTTTCTCCATCTCTTGCGAGACCATTCTGGATAATATGGACAAATGTGTGGAGAACAAGAAGTTTCTCGTACCGGCGGACGGCGTTATCTTTCCTGCCACGGAGGTAGAGTTCAGCGAGGGCGAGAGCGTATTCGATGTACTCCAGCGCGTATGCCGTGACAACGCTATTCACATGGAGTCCAACTGGACACCCATGTACAACAGCGCGTATGTAGAGGGTATCAACAACCTCTATGAGTTCGACGTGGGCAGTTTGTCCGGCTGGATGTACAACGTCAACGGCTGGTATCCCAACTACGGCTGCTCCCGCTACCAGGTGAAGGACGGCGACGTCGTGGAGTGGTGCTATACCTGTGACCTTGGCTATGATCTCGGCAGCGGTATGGGTGGATAATGGAGACACCATGATATAGAGAACGCTGATATAGGAAGCGGAGTTCCCGGAACGCAGTGGCCTCTGGAGATATTCGGGAGGCCACCTGACCATGCGGTCAGACAAAATAGTATAGCGGAGAAAAAGCCATGGATGGCTCTTTGTGACCATCTCTGGCTTTCACATTCCCATTGACGTGTTTGTGGTTGTGTGGTAGTTGTGTTTGCTACCAAAACCGAAGGGAGAACACGACTATGAAAAAGTTGATACTGCTGACCATCTGTACCATCTTGCTGCTTACAGGCTGCGGGCAGGCTGCTGCGCCGGAAGTGGACACCGTTCCCGCGATAGTGCAGGAGGAGACTATCCCCACAACTGACACACAAGATGTGCCGACGGGAATAGCGGAAGTAGCTGTCGAACCAACCATATCAGAAATCCCCGCGCAGCCGCAACACGCGCCCGTTGTTGCGCCGCTGGAGGAACCCGCGATCACTGTGCTAGCCGAACCGCCAACAGCGGACACACCCACACAGACACCCGAACCTGCACTCAATACAGGCTTAGACACCGTGCCGGCGCAGACGGCAGAGGAAGTGCCCTCTGCGCCTCCCGCCACCGGTGGCATCTACTCCGTCGAGGAGGCTGTGCGTGTGGGCAACGAGTACGCCAAGGCACAGTACGGCGTGACCATCGACACCAGTATGACCACCGCTGACTCCAGCTACTATCCCGGCACAGCGGACAGTGTAGCGCGGCTGACCGAACACGGCGGACAGGCCGCATTGAATGCCGCCGTCTGCGGCAATGTGGACGCCACCTTCGCCTGTCTTGCGGCGCTGGACGGTGCGGAGATTGTCAGCGCATACGCTCGGTTCAACTGCGCCGTCCACTACAACGCGGCGAGAGATGAGTACATCGTGGTGGTGCTGTACGGATGATATACACGGAGCAGCTTCTGCGTCGGTGTAAGCAAAAAATAGGGAGCCGGTCGTTCGACTGGCTCCCTATCATATTCATACCTCATTCAGTTTTACTCTCAGCGTATCGACGATCTCGTTTCTTTCCTCGTCTGTGCGCGCGGAACGGTATCGCTCCACCGCCGCGTCGCGGAGCTGCTCCGACTGCCGTGACCATACTTCAAAATCCGCTTTGCTCATTGTCCCCTTACGGACACGGGCAAAGTATTTTTTATAGGCGCGGATCTGTATCTGCCATAGCGGATCGTTCTTGGACTTCTCCTTAAAACTTGTCATAGCCCCCACGTCCCGGCAGGTCTTACCTCCCAGCTGCTCAGACGGCCTGTCGCAGTAGGTATAGCTCATTCCCGGCTTTTGTAAGAACCACCGTCCGCAGTGGGCGCATCGCTTTGGCACGAAGCCCCGCTGCAAACCTTTCATAAACTCCACATACACGAAATCCAGCAGCCCGTCAAAGTACATTCGCTCCACAATCTCCGGCTCGGTACAGTACATCCCCTTGAGCATGTACTGCGTCTTTACCTGCGGCGCATCTACCTCTCTGTCCGCGCCGAGGCTGACGCCGCTGATAAACGGCTCCAAGTGCGCCTGCAAAATGTGTTCCGCCAAGGGCAGCTTCCGCTGCCCTTTCTTCTTTTCGAAAACGGCCTTGCTGAAAAGCTCATCCAAAAACCACGCATAGCGTTCCTGTACGAAGCGGATGGCCTTGACCTGCTCCTGCATGAAGGGGATCAGCTTGCTCCTGCGCTGCAGTACAAATTCCTCGATCTCCGTTCTCAGCTCGCCGGTAAAAAGTTCCTCCACCGAAATCATCTCTATATCCTGCGCCAGATACAGATAGGTGCGGTACAGCGGCAGCCGCCCAAACCATTTCAGAGTATTGAAAAACGTTCCCAATACCGCCTCGGTATGGCTCTGGGAGATCACGCTCTCCAGCTCATCCAATGCTTCCTGAAACGGCGTGACGTCCATGTTGAGGATCTCCGTCAGCACAAATCCGTATGGCAGCGGGTACACCTTCTCCTCCACCCAGTACCCCGCCGCACCAAACTCAACGCGTGTGTTGGTATACATCCTGTCCATATCGAACATATCTTTTCCCAAGATACCCACGGCTCGCTCCCTCCCGCGATTGATAATCTATTTCGAATAATAGTGTATCTGCGAATATTGTAAATTATCTATTGCCAAATGTCAAGGAAAATGGTACCATCGCAGCACTCGAATAATCGTAGGTGATATAAATTGTCAAAGGAGGACTGCTATGACATCAAGAAAAACGCTCTCTACCATCGACGCGGACACGCTGCTGTCCACTACATTGCCGCCCACACGGTTCATCATAGACCGGCTGCTGCCGCAGGGGTTACACATCCTTGCCGGAGCACCGAAGGTGGGCAAATCGTGGCTGGCTCTATGGCTGTGTCTGCAAGTGGCGCAGGGAACAAGCGTGTGGGACTTCCCGACCCATAGAGGCACTGTGCTCTACCTCTGCCTGGAGGACAGCCTCACCCGTATCCAAAGCCGCCTGTTTCAGATCACCGACGACGCGCCGGAGGCACTGCACTTCGCCACCATCGCCGCAGGCATCGGCGAGGGGCTGGAGGAGCAGCTCACCAACTTTCTTACACAGCACCCCGACACCTCGCTGGTAGTCATCGACACATTACAGCGCATCCGCACCGGCAGCGACAGCGGCAATCCCTACGCCAACGACTACCGTGACATCTCTGTACTGAAAGCGTTGGCGGACAAGCACCACATCGCCATCCTGCTCATTCACCACCTCCGTAAGATGAACGATGATGATCCCATGAATATGATCTCCGGCACGACGGGCATCAGCGGAGCGACAGACAGCAACTTCGTGCTGAAGGAACGTAGGCGCGGCAGCGGTGAAGCGACCCTGTACTGCACCGGACGGGACATAGAATACCGCGAGCTGCCGTTGGTATTCGATAAGAGCGGCTACACATGGCGGCTGACAGAGCCGGTGGAGGGGGAACGCACTTCCATCGACCCGGAGGCAATTTCCCTCTCTGTCTTTCTGCGGGGGCTGGGCAGCTTCGAGGGAACAGCTACGGAGTTGAGTGCGCTGCTGGAAGCAAAGACAGGGGAGAGGCTAACGCCCAGTGTGCTGTCCAAGCGGCTGGTGAAGTACGCGGAGGTACTGGAGCAGAACGGTATCCGCGTGGTTAGCGAACGCACACGGACAACGCGGATGCTGAGTATCCTTTGCCTTCCGTGTGACGGGAGTGACGGCAGTGACGGGAAAAACTGATATGGTGCCTGTGTTGAATTTGCCGTCACACCTGTCACAGCCGTCACAGAGCGAAAATGTACCGATTTTTGGCAGAGGTACACGATGCTATTTTGCTCCGGAAAAATCACGATTTTGGAGCAAACCCAGGGAAGGAAAAGGAAAGTTTACAGCCACACCGCGCCTCGCGCCGGTTGCCCGCGGTGTTGCCGCCTGTGGGCCGTTGTGTGGCCTCGCAGGGCGAAGGTGGGGTACGGATACCTTCCAGCCTATTTGGGCGCGTGTTGGGGAGCTTTTCGGTGCGCCGAAAGCGAAGCAGGAGAAAGGGGCGGCGTCGTGGACACCCCCGCCCCGGTCACTTCTGCCCACAGTGCGGGCAGTTTCACAGGGTCAGCCACAGGGGTCGTAAAGTGGCTTTTTCGGTGGGCGGTGGGGACGGAAACAGAAAAAGCCTCGTAGTTACGAGAAAAACTGCGGGGTCGCGGCAAAATTTCAAGGAGGAAAACTAAAATGACAAACACCAAAGAAAAGTACGCTTTTTGGCTCACGCCGGAAGCAAAGAAAATGATAGAAATAAACGCGCCGCTGGCTAACTGCGGCAGCCAAAGTGAGTTCGTGGAGAAGGCGGTTCGGTTCTACGATGGCTACCTGAAGGTGCAGAACGCCGGTGCGTTCCTGCCACACGCCGTTGCGGATGTGCTGGAAGGTACGCTGGGCGTGTTCGCAAACCGTATGGCCAAGCTGCTGTTCAACCTGACCGTGGAGCACAACATCATCAACCACCTGCTGGCCGCAGACGTGGATATGACACGCGAGGAATACAACAAGCTGCGCGGCGGCAGCGTCCGCGAGGTCACCAGCACACGGGGCACGATCTCGCTGAAGGATGTGATTCAGGAGGACTATTATGACTGAATACGAAGAATACAAGCAGACCGGTATGCTGGGCAGCTACCAGCCGGAACGTACTCTGCTGCGTGAGACAGACGATGGTGTGCAGCCTGTATTCCGTGATACAACTTATCACTATGACGAGGATGCTGTCATCGTGGAGCGTGACATGATGGTGGGCAAGCACTGCTTCCATGTCACCTCTATCTTCCCCGGCCAGCCAACAACTACCGCCACGAAGAAGTTGCTGGCCTGCATCGACGCAAGCATAGAGAAAGAAGATGCGTAGATATTTCAGTAGACTTTGGACGAGCCTTGCGGTATGGTGTGTGTACCGCATCGGCTTGCCCTTGAGAAAGGAGGAAACATGGCAAGTCAAATCACAGCCAACATCATCAAGAACGGAGAGCCGGTGGACATTCTCTATGGCCGCTTGAGTCAGGAGGACGACCACGCCGGTGACAGCAACAGCATCGTCAACCAGCGCAGCTATCTGGAGAAGTACGCCGCAGACAATGGATTTCAGAACCCTGTGTTCATGGCAGACGATGGTTACAGCGGCACCAACTTTGACCGTCCCGCGTGGCAGGACATCGTAACGCTCATTGAAGCGGGGCTGGTACGCACCCTGATCGTAAAGGACATGTCCCGCCTGGGCCGTGAGTACCTGAAGGTCGGTGAACTGACGGAGTTGTACTTTCCGTCCAAAGGCGTCCGCTTCATCGCGGTCAACGACGGCGTGGATTCTCTGGTAGAGAGCAGCAGCGACTTCAACCCCATCCGCAACTGGGCCAACGAACTCCACGCCAAGGACACCAGCCGCAAGGTACGTTCCGTGAAACGGATGCAGGCGGAGAACGGAGAACGCTTAGGTGGCAAGCCGCCCTACGGCTATCGCAAGCGAGACAATGATAGCAAGCGACTCGTACCGGACGAGGAGACAAAGGGCGTCGTCCTGCGTATCTTCAAGCTCTGCGCCGAAGGGAAGGGGCCGAATCAGATCGCCCGCATACTGCGGGATGACCATGTGCTGAATCCCACTAATCAGTACTACCAACAGACCGGTGTGGCCTGCACACGGCTGGATACCACGCGCCCGTATAACTGGTGCGGCGCAACGGTGGCGAACATCTTATCCAACCCTGTGTACCTTGGTCACACACTGAATATGCAGAGCAGCACCCTGTCCTATAAGAACAAGCAGATATTCCACCGTCCGCCGGAGGAGCAGGTTCTGGTGAAGAACACCCATGAGGCCATTATAGACCAAGAGCTGTGGGACACGGTGCAGCGCGTTCGGGAACACAAACGCCGTCCGCCCAAGCACATGGACGCGCCGGGGCTGTTCGCTGGGCTGGTCTACTGCGCCGACTGTGGCGGGTACATGGTGCTGTGCCGCACGGGTAAGATGAAGCTGGAACAGTACTACTTCCGCTGCTCCACCTACGGCAAGCGAGGCAAGGATGCCTGCACGGCTCACCATATCACGGAAGCCAACCTGAATGCTATCGTACTGGATGACCTGCGGCGGGTGACGCACTTCGCGAGAACAAAGAAGCACCAGTTCGCTGCTTACATCAACCGCAAGAACACGGCACAGCTCCGCAAGGAGATGACCGCCACCCAGCGGGAGCTGGACAAAATGGTGAAGCGAAACTCGGATTTGTCCGTCCTATTCAAGAGGCTCTATGAGGACAATGTGCTGGGCAAGATCAGCAACGAGCAGTTCCGAATGCTGTCTGCCGACTACAATACAGAGCAGAAGCAGCTGGCCGCAGCCATCCCGGAGAAGCAGGCGAAGCTGGAGAAGCTGAAAGCCTCCGCCGCCAACGTGGACGCTTTCATTGAGAAAGCCAGCCGGTACACGGATATAACCGAGCTGACGCCGGAGCTGTTGTGGCTGTTCATTGAACGCATCGACATCGGCGAGAGGCCCGGACGCTACAACCGCAATGGTATGCAGGAGGTACGAATCATCTACCGCGACATCGGCGTCGTAGACAGCACCATGTCCGCAGAAGATGCCGAGAGGGCCGAAGTCCACTTCATTCCCTCTCTGGAAATGGTCGTGCAGCAGATGGCAGCGCAGACGCAGGTGTCGTAAGCACAGAACAGACAAAATCAAGGCAGAAAAAAGAACAGGCAGGCAGCGGCTTGCGCCACTGCCTGCCCATACAAAAGGTCAGGCCACTTTGTGTACCTGTGAGAAACACCCCGAGGCCGTCTCTTTTTTATGGGTCTGGATCATGCGCCGAAATAGAGCATACCGTTAGCGCCGGCGGGTTATTCGCCGCAGGCAGCCAGATTTAGGTCTATGGCCAGGGCCAGCAGCATAAAAACCGCCCCGGGCCATTGGCCCGGGGCGGTCTGCACGCTGTTTATTTTTTCTTCTTTTTGCCCACGATGAGCAGCACTACAACGGCGATGACGGCCACGACCACCAGGGTGATCCACAGGCCCATGTTGCTGGTGTCGCCGGTGAGGGGGCTGGCACAGGCGACGCACAGGCTCATGGCCGCGGCGCACACCGCGCACAGCAGCGCGATCAGTTTTTTCATCTTTTTCACCTCATTTTAACGGTTTCTCCATTCCACCGCCGCCGGCGGGGAAATACATACAGGCGCAGGTCTATTGTACCATAGTTTTTGGGTTTTGCAACCCCGGAAACGTGCGCCCTGCCGCAGGGAAAGATCGGCGCCCCCGCCGATGGGCAGGGGCGCTGCGGTTTACAGATAGTTCAGCGGGTTGACAAACGTGCCGTTGAACTTGACGCCGAAATGGCAGTGGTTACCGGTGGAGCGGCCCGTCGAGCCCATGCGGGCGATGAGCTGGCCCTTGTGGACCTTCTGCCCCAGGGACGCCACCAAACTGCTGTTATGCCCGTAGTACGTCTGATACCCGTTGCCGTGGTCGATGATGATCAGATAGCCGTACCCGCTCATCCAGCCGGAGTACGTCACCGTGCCGCCGTCGGAGGCATAGATGGACGTGCCGTAGCTGTTGCCGATGTCGATGCCGCTGTGGTAGGTGCTGCCCAGCAGGCTTCGATAGCCGAACCGGCTGGTGAGGATGCCGGTGCAGGGCCAGGAGAACGACCCGGTGGGATACCAGGTGGGCCGCTCCTTCGTGCCGCGGAGCTGCTGCTCCGTCACCGACTGGGACAGCGTCACGCTGGCCACCACCTCGCGCTCCGTCTCCTCGCCGTTGATGTACGTCACGTTGGCGGTCATGTCCGCCTTGCCGTACACGCCGGGGGACGTGACCTTATACTCACCCTGATACATGGACGCGTCGTCGGTGTACTCCACCTGGTACGGCACATCCTGCACGTACCGCTGCCGCTCCACGTTCACCACCGTCAGATAGGGCACGGCGTTGCTGATGGTCAGCACATCGCCCACCCGCAGGATCTTCGGGTCATAGCCGGAGTTCAGCTTCATCAGCGCTTCCACGCTCAGGTCGTATTTCTCCGCGATGCTGTAATAACTGTCGCCGGAGGTGACGGTGTACGTCACCTCGCCCTCCTTCGTCTCGTTGAGGATCTCGGCGATGTAGCCCAGGTTCATCACGTAGGACGACTCCACGTACTCCTGCCGGATGTCCACTTCCTCCGCGAAGTAGGCGTTCACCGTGTCCGCCGTCTCATAGCCCAGCTTCAGCTGCTCCAGCAGGTCCTCCAGCGCGCCGGAGCGGGTGGTGGCCACCACCTTTTCGCCGTCCACATACAGGACATAGGCGTAATCCACCACGCCGAGGGTGTCGCTCAGTGTCTCTTCAAACTCGTCGTCGGAGATCAGCTCGCGGCGGGGGAAAACGCCTGTTTCGGCGGTGAGCAGCGCCGTATCCACGGTGTAGCCGCCGTCGCCGGTGGTCGCGCGGGTGACATCCTCCAGCTCCGCCACCACCTTTTCGGCGGCGCGGCGGGAGGAGACGATGCCAAGGTCCTGACCGTCATAGGTCACCTGAGCGCCCAGGGTGTACAGGGACAGAACGGTGGCCGCGGCGGCGATGGCCATGGCGCCGCACAGGAATGCCACCGGGTGCAGATGCATCTTCTCAAAAAAGTGGCGGCGTTTGCCGCCCATCCAGGTCAGTGCCTTGCGCCGGTTGGAGAAGCCCTCGCGTATGGCGGCGGCCCGGCGCTCCAGGCTGCCGCGGAAGAAGAGGAACAGCTGGGCTGCGCCGTATTCGGATTCGGGGAACCGCCTGTCGCGGTTGGCGGCCGCCAGAGCCCGCGCATTGCTGCGCAGATCGGACAGCCACCGACCGATGCGGCGGAAGCCCGCTTGTATGTTCAGGGTGAACAGATCGTGGTGCTCATCGCAGAAGCTCCGCCAGCTCATTAAATTGTCACGCCACAGCTGCCACAGCTCCGATAGGGTCATGTGCTCCCGGTTGGGGTCGCGGCCGGCGGCTTTTTTCTGTTGTTGATCCTGCGTCATGGTGTAAGCCCCTAAAAGTTACAAATAGTTACAAAGCGTATGATACAATGATTTTCCTCTCACGTCAAGGATTAAATTGTAAACAAACCTTGCTGTGAAGAGAAAACCTTATAAAAAGGGGCTTTAATGGGGGGGAAACGGCGGGTTTTCGGAAAAAACTTTTTTGATGAAAAGCGACGGGACAGTGGCCGGGGCGGTCAAACGCGGTCTGTATTGTTCCTGATAAAATACTCCCTTTTACCTTTTGTGTGGATAGGGTAGAACTTCGGTGATTTCACTAAATCACGCACTTAACCGGTACTGGATACCGAAAAGAGCCGA
>ERZ827528.591-NODE-591-length-43877-cov-8.689243_pt1 | contig 43877 bp, 40 predicted proteins | sample MGYA00519768_ERZ827528 | MGnify/ENA primary metagenome ERZ827528 (study PRJEB31778, sample SAMEA3449343) | human gut metagenome | biome: human gut; feature: human-associated habitat; material: faeces | place: United Kingdom | collected 2010/2012 ...
TTTCTTTTGGACGGTCACACCGCCCGTTTTCTTTCTCGGGAAAGAAAATGGGGGGGGTGATGGGCAGCAGCGTATCGCGCTGCATTCCTCCGCTGCACGAAGTGCAGCTACACGACAGCTCCCTGTGAGATGTGAAACACCTTGCCACTGAGCAAGGTTCCAAGTCTATCCTCTTCACAGCACGTGATAAACACCTGCCCGCCAAGGATGCGGTTGAGCACATACTCCTGCCGCTTCGGGTCCAGCTCGGACAGCACGTCGTCGAGCAATAACAGCGGTGTGCGGGATGTGATCTCGCGGTAAATCTCCCGCTCGGCGAGCTTGAACGCCAGCGCCGCCGTGCGGGTCTGGCCCTGAGACGAAAACTGCCTTGCGTTCACGCCGCCGATCGTCACGGCGATATCGTCCTTATGCGGGCCGGAAAGGCACATTCTTGATGCCCGTTCCGCCGCCGCGTGCGATGCCTGATGCGCGCGCAGCTGGTCGTAAATCGTTTCAATTGGCGCGAGCGGGTCTGAAATGGTCGAAACCGTCTGGTATTCGACGCCCAGCTCTTCCCTGCCGCCGGAGCATTCGCGGTGCGCGATGCCCGCATATTCCTTCAGTCGCTCGCAGAACCGCGCACGGTAGTAGATGATGACCGCGCCGCTCTGCGCCATGCGCAGGTCAAATTCCGGCAAAGTATCAAGAAGCGACGGATACTCCTCGCTGTCGCGCAGAATGCGCGTCTTGTGCTCGTAGGCGCGGTGATAGTCGCTGAGCGCCTGCGCGTAGCGCGCGCGAAGCTGGCAGAGCGCGTCGTCCATGAACTTGCGCCGCGCCGCCGCGCCGTCGCGGATCAGCAGCAGATCCTCCGGACAGAAGTAGACCGCGCCGAGCACGTCGCTGAGGTCGCTCCCCTTTTTCACGGGAACCTTATTGATGAGAATTTTTCGTCTTCTCCCCACAGCGAGCGCGATCTCGAGCAGAAAATCTCGGTTGCGCGCAAACGCGTTCGCCTTGATGCTGCATTCGCTCTTGCCGAACGAAATGAGCTCTTTTTCCGCCCTCGCGCGCGGCGAGCGGGCAGACGAGAGATAGACGATGGCTTCGAGCAGATTCGTCTTTCCCTGCGCGTTCTCACCGACGATGACGTTGCAGTCCGGCGCGAACGTGACATTCAGCGCGTCGTAATTGCGAAAGTTCCGCAGCGCCAACGCGTCAATTCGCATAGGAGACCGTCAGCTCTTTGCCGTCGAAGGCGACCGTGTCGCCCGGACGGATCTTCTTGCCGCGCATCGTGCAGACCTCGCCGTTGACCGAAACGTCGCCGTTCTGGATGACGATCTTCGCCTCGCCGCCCGTGCCGACTAAATTCGCCAGCTTCAAGAGGTCCTGCAATTTGATAAATTCCGTGGTGATGGTAATGTCAGTCATAAAAAGTCCTTTACAAAGCGATTCCTATCAGAAATCGTTGTACTATTTTATACGATATGGATTCAGTTTTTTGTCTCAATTTGCCTTCAGGCGCACGGGCAGCACCATGTAGAGGAAGTTCTCTTCGCCCTCGACGGGGACGATGATGGCCGGCGAAATGCCGGTGTTGAGCTCCATTCTCACGGTGTCGGCGGGCGCGTAGCGCAGAGCGTCCATCAGATAACGGTTGTTGAAGCCGATCTCAAGCCCCTGACCGTCGCCCGCGATGCGGCAGACGTCCTTTGCGTCGCCGTTGGCGGTCTTGGCGGACATCGTCACCTTGTCCTCGCCGAACTGGCAGCGCACGGGGCTCTTGAGCTTTTCACTGATGACGACGCTCACGCGCTCGAGGCTCTGGAGCATCGTCTTCGTGTCGACGACGACGTTGATGGGGTTTCTGCGCGGGATGGCGTTCTTATAATCGAGGAATTCACCCTCTAAGCGGCGGCAGATGAGCTCGGTCTCACCGACCTCGAAGAGAATATGGCGCTGGCCGAGCGTGATGGTCACGACCTCGTCGATCTCCTCGCAGATGCGCTCGACCTCATTGAGCGCCGTGCCGGGCGCGACGAACGAGAACGCGCCGCCCTCGATCTTTTCAAGCGCTTCCTTGCGAAGCGCAAGGCGGAAGCCGTCGACGGAGACGACGGTCAGCCCCTCGGCAGATACCTCGAACAGCGAGCCCATGTGCACGGGGCGCGCCTCGTTCGTCGAAACGGCGAAGCTCGTCTGCTGGATCATGGTCTTGAGCGTCTTTTCGGCGATCTGGACGGCGTACTTCTCCTCGACCTCGGGCAGCTCGGGGAAATCGGCGGCGGAGAGGCCCATGATGTCGAAATCCGCGTCGCCGCAGGTCAGGTGGATCAAAAATTTGTCGTTCGCGGTGAAGGTCACGACGTCGTCGGGCAGCCTTCTTAAGATCTCGCCGATCAGGCGGGCGTTGACGACCAGCTCGCCGGATTTCTCGACCTCGGCCGTAAACTTCGTGCGGATGCCGGTCTGCATGTTGTAGCCCGAAACGGTCAGGCTCTCGCCGCCGCAGGTCAGCAGCAGTCCTTCGAGCGCAGGGATGGAGCTTTTCGCCGCGACGGCGCGGGAGGCGGTATTGACTGCATTTTGCAGCAGCAGCTTTTCGCAGGAGAATTTCATAGCGGCGTTCCTTTCGTAAAACGGATGATTTTTTCTCTTTTGGAAAAGAAAAAGGATAGTTTTTAGAAATAGCAGCAGTAGGGGCGCAAAAATGTGGAAAACCCAATTTTTGCCCGAAATGGCAAGGAAAATTTATCCCTCATGGGTTGTTGAAAAGTTCTATCACTTTCCACACCCAAAATTTTGAAAAAATGTTTCCACAGCTTCCCTCTGCACAACCCTGTGGATAATGTGGAAAACTTTGTTATCTCTTGGAGTTGATATTAATCGTGATCTCTTTGATCGTCTGGTTGAAGACGGGATCGGATTTCATCTTCTTTTCGATCTGCTCGAGCGAGTGGAGCACGGTCGTATGGTCGCGCTTGCCGAACTCGCGGCCGATATCGGGCGTCGACAGATTCGTCATGCGGCGCACGAGGTACATCGCGGCCTGACGGGCGTTGACGGCCTCGCGGCTTCGAGACGGGCCCTTGATGACCTCTTCGTCGATGCCGAAGTAGCGTGACGTTTCGGTGATGATCATCGCCGCCGTGGGGGCGAGATTCGCGTTCTTTTTCATAAAGTCCTCGACCGCGCGGTGCGCGGCGTCGGCGTCCATCTCGCGCCCGATGAGGTCGCGGTAGGCGAGAATCTTGTTCATCGTGCCCTCGAGCTGGCGGACGTTGGACGTGACATTCTCGGCAATGTAACGCGCAATGTCATCGTCGATGACGGTGCCCCACTGCGCGGCCTTATTCTTCACGATGGCAAGGCGCGTTTCAAAATCGGGCGGCTGCACATCGACAAGTAAGCCCCACTCAAAGCGCGTGCGCAGGCGGTCGTCGAGAAGGTGCATGTCAGAGGGCGGTCGATCGGAGGTCAGGACGATCTGGCGGCCGGCCTCGTAGAGCGTGTTGAACGTATGGAAAAATTCGTTCTGCACCTGCTCCTTGCCCGCGACGAACTGCACGTCGTCTACGAGCAGCAGGTCCGCGTCGCGGTACTTCGCGCGGAACTCACTGCCGCGGCCCGCGCGCACGAGCTCGATGAATTCGTTGATGAAATCATCGCCCTTGATGTAGATGATCTTCGCCGACGGGCGCGTCGTGCGGATCTGATGGGCGATGGCGTAGATCAGGTGCGTTTTGCCAAGGCCGGAGTCGCCGTAAATAAATAGCGGGTTGTAGTGCCCCACACCGTCGGCCACGGCGCGCGCGGCGGCATAGGCCATCTTGTTCGATTCGCCGACGACGAACGTGTCGAACGTGAATTCGCCGGAATCGAGCAGCGCGGTGGACTTTTTGACCTCGGGCTCGAAAAGGGCGGTGCTCTCCGCGGTGGAGAGGAGCTTGACGTCGAAATCGGCGGAGTAAATGTCCCGCAGGGAATCCTTGATGCGGTCAGAGAACATGGATTCGATCGTGCTGCGCTTAAAATCATTCGGGCAGTGGAGATACAGCGTGCGGTCCTTGATGGACACGGCCTCCACCTCGTCGAACCACGTGGAGATGGTCGTCTCAGACAGGTCCTGGCTGAGGCGGGAGAGAACGATCTTCCAGATGTCTGCAACAGAGTTCACGGAAGCGCTCCTTTCTTTCTTTGGAATAAACGGCTGTGACAGCCGAAAATTTACTCCCTACATTATACCAAAAAACGCGCGCGAACGCAACACATATTCTAAATATAAAACGCTGTTTTTTGCAGTGCAAAAGCCCTGAAAAACAGGCAAAAGGACACAAGAGATAGTTGCATGTTTCGATACGCGCCACAAGGTTTTGCGGGAAATGGAAACATGCACCAATTTTTGCATTTTTGGTTGACAGAATGCGGCAAAACCGATATAATACTCCCCGTATGCCGCATCAATACGGCACTATTTTTATCAACTGCGGTCCGCGGGGAGCTTTCTCCGCCCGCCGTCGAGTAAGTGCAGCGCCTCAAAAAGGGGTGCTGCCGGTAAAATTTTTTTCAGGAGGTAAAACGAAATGGCTACTTCTCGCACCTATCAGCCCAAGAAGCTCCAGCGCTCCAAGGAGCACGGCTTCCGCAAGAGAATGTCCACTGCCAACGGCCGCAAGGTTATCGCCCGCCGTCGTGCACGCGGCCGCGCCCGTCTGACCCACTAAAGCGGGAGCAACTTGCGTATCGTATGCTACACATGAAACAATGAGGGACGGCCGATGAGAATGTGTTTCGATCGCCGTCCCTTGCAGGCTATGCGGAGAAATCCGCAAAAGCAGGGAGATCACGCGTGAAAAGCACCACCACCGTCAAGCAGAATTACGAATTCCGCCGGATGTATGCCAAGGGCAAGTCCGGTGTTTCGTCCTGCCTTGTGGTGTATTACCGGAAAAACCGGCTGGGACACAACCGCCTCGGCGTCACGGTCAGTACCAAGCTCGGCCACGCCGTCGTGCGCAACCGCGTCCGCCGCCGCATCCGCGAAATTTTCCGCCTGAGCCAGGGGAAGATGAAGCAGGGCTACGACTGCATCGTCGTCGCCCGCACAAGGGCCGCCCACGCGGACTACTGGGAGCTCAAGCGCGCGTTTGAAAAAACGTGCAAAAAGCTCGATTTGTGGGAGACGCAGGCATGAAACGCTTTCTGCTGTTTCTCATCCGGTTTTACCGCAGGGCCATCTCACCCTACCGTCCCCCCTGCTGCCGCTTTATCCCCACGTGCTCTCAATACGCGCTCGAAGCGATCGAGAAGTACGGGGCGGTCAAGGGCGGCTGGCTTGCCTTCAAGCGTATCATGCGGTGCCATCCGTTCTACAAGGGCGGAAAAATCTACGACCCGGTCCCGTGACCGAACCTAAAACCACGGAGGAAACCGAAGAATGTCAACCATCGGCTACTACATTTGCGTTCCCTTCGCCTGGGTCCTGCGCACCTTCTATGAGCTGACCGGCTCCTACGGCTGGGCTCTCGTGCTCTTCACGATCGTCGTGAAGCTCATCACGCTGCCCTTCCAGATGAAGTCGAAAAAGAGCATGATGCGCATGAATCTCTTCCAGCCCAAGGTGAAAGAGATCCAGACGAAATACGCCAATAATCCCACGCGCATGAACGAGGAGATGCAGCTCCTCTACACACAGGAGGGCGTGAACCCCATGAGCGGATGCCTCTGGAGCTTCCTGCCCTTCCCCATCCTCATCGCTCTGTATTCCATCATCCGTCAGCCGCTCAGCCGCTTCATGATGCTCTCCAAGGACATCGTGACGGAGATCACGACCCTTGCCACCACCCTGGGCTACAATGCCGAGCTCGTGCGCAAGGGCTATGAGGAGATCGGCCTTGCCAAGTTCATTTCCGACAACTTTGCAGAGTTTTCCGGCAAGTTTGACGGCCTTCTCAACGTGAACTACAACTTCCTCGGCCTTGACCTTACGGTCATGCCGGGGGATGTGTGGAAGGATTTCTTCACCGGCGGCTGGCCCGTGATCGGCGTTGTGCTGATTCCGTTCATTTCCGGTGCTTTGAGCTTTCTGCAGTCCAAGGCGTCCATGGCCGGCAATGTCGCCGCTGAGGGCAACGACGCCGCGGCCCGCTCCAGCCGCATGATGATGTGGATGATGCCGCTCATGTCGCTGTGGATCGGCTTTACGCTGCCCGCGGCTCTCGGCGTCTACTGGATCGTCAACTCGCTGCTCTACGCCATCCAGGAGAAGGTTCTGACCAAGTACTATAAGAGCCACATGGAGGACGAGCTCAGCGAGAAGGAAAAGCAGAAGCGCGACGATCGTCTGCGCCGCATGGAAGCCGCCCGCGAGCAGCAGCGCAAGTACGCTGCCGAAGAGGCTGAGAAGAAGAGCCTCAAGGAAAAGCGTGCGGAAAAGCAGGCTGCAAAATCCATGAAGAAGAAAAATTCCACGAACGAAAGCGGACGCGTCGGCGACCGCCCCTATGCCCGCGGCCGTTCCTACGACCCCGAGCACTACGGAGAATAATTGTAAGGAGCTTGTCTGAATGATCAAGTTTATTGACGTAACGGGCAAGACGGAGGACGAGGCCATCCAGAGCGCGCTCGCTCAGCTCAAAATGGACAGAGACGACGTTTCTGTTGAAATCCTTGAGCGCGCGAAAGCCGGATTCCTCGGCATCGGCAGCGCGCCCGCGCGCGTTCGCGTGAGCTACGACGACGGCAAGGCCGAAGAGGTCAAGCCGGTGGAAAAGCCTGCCGCACCCAAGCCCGAAAAGAAAGTTGAACCCGCTTCTGCGCCCAAGGCCGTGCCCATGTACGCGCCCGAGGTGCTGCAGAAAAAAGAATCCCGTGCAAACGACAAGCCGCGTACCGAACGCGGCGACCGTCCCGCGCGCGAAGACCGCCGCGAGAACCGCGCTCCCCGCGCCGAGCGCGCGGAGCGTCCCGCCCCGCAGCCCAAGCCCATTGTCGACCTCGGCGAAGAGTGCCACGACGAGAAGAGCGAGCAGATCCGCGCGTTCCTCAAGGGCCTTCTTGAGCACATGGACTCCGCCGCTGAGGTCAAGGTCTACGAGAGCGAGAAGGGCCGCTACAAGGTCTTCCTCGAAGGTGAAAAGCTCGGCGCGCTGATCGGCCGCCGCGGCGAAACGCTCGACGCCATCCAGCAGTTGACGAACTACAGCATCAACCGCGGCAGCGAGAAGAACCGCGCCCGCGTGCAGGTCGACGCAGAAAATTACCGCGAAAAGCGCGAGCAGAGCCTCGAGCGCCTGGCGGAAAAGGTCGCCGGCAAGGTGACGAAGTACCACCGCAATGTCACCCTCGAGCCCATGAACGCCTACGAGCGCCACGTCATCCACACCGCGCTCCAGGATACGCCGAGTGTGACAACGTTCTCCATCGGCACCGAGCCGAACCGCCGTGTGGTCGTTTCGTACGATCGCACCAAGGTGTGAGTGATTTCCACATTCTGTGGAGAAATAGGGTCCCCTGCAAGCAGGGGGGCGCGAATAAAAGGGGGATACTCTCTTTCACGAAAGAGAGTATCCCCCTTTTGATCCCCCGAGAGAAAGGTTTTAAATTGGCAGTCTCGGGCTCGAATGGCCTTTGTGTCTCCGGAATGGGAATGCCTGCGCGCGGCGTTGCCGCGTTGGGTGTTGCTAGACGATTTGATTTGCTTCTATCATCCGCTGCCGCTCTGCTGATCTTGCGCAAGTGCAGCCTAATCGCTATCTACCGATAGTGCGTATATCGCGGCGAGCGCAGCAAAGCCGCCTTGGCAGGAAAAAGCAAGATTGATAAAATTCAAAGTAGACGGAGATTGCGTAAGGGTAACGAATCGCAGGCAAAGCGACAGCGAAGATAGAAGCAAACCAAGTCGTGTAGAACCATCCCATGGCAGGCACCCGATTCCACAGGCCGTGCAGTTCTTCAAGCCCAAAGCTGGCAATGTAAACCTTTCTCTTGGGGGTTCAAAAGGGGGATATTCTCTTTCGTGAAAGAGAATATCCCCCTTTTATTCGCTCCCCTGCACGGTGCAGGGGCATAAAGCTCTGTTAGTCTTCGACTAACTTCCCCTCCGCATCCAGATGTGCCTTCTTGACCTCATTGCCGGTGAACTTGGCGATTTCATCCAGCCGCATGCTGGAGGGATAATCCGACACGAGCGTATACGCCACGCCGCGGCGCTTGGCGCGGCCCGTGCGGCCGATGCGGTGGACGTAATACTCGTTTTCAAGCGGCACGTCGTAGTTGAACACCGCATCGACGTCGTCGACGTCGATGCCGCGGGCGGCCACGTCGGTCGCGACAAAAATCGGCAGCTCGCCGCGGCGGAAGCGCGCCATGACGGCCTCGCGCTTTTTCTGCGGGATATCGCCGTGGATGCAGTCGGCCTCGAGGCCTTCCATCATCAAAAACGCCTTGAGCCGCTCGGTCATGCCCTTCGTGTTGCAGAACGCCATCACGCGCTCGTGGCCCTCGGCGCGGATGATCTGCGCCATGACATGCGCCTTGTCGTTCTGGCCCACGTCGATGCGGTACTGCGCGATATCGGGCTTATTCTCCTCCTTGGCCTGCACGGTGATCTCCTCGGGGTCGCGCTGGTACATCCAGCTGATGTCCATGACCTCGCGCGAGATCGTCGCGGAAAACATACCGAGGTTGCGGCGGGAAGCCAGCTTGTCCAGAATGCGCGTCACATCGTGGATAAAGCCCATGTCGAGCATGCGGTCGGCCTCGTCGAGCACGACGGTCTTGACGTTGTCGAGTTTGACGGTGCGGCGCTTCATGTGGTCGCTCAGGCGGCCCGGCGTCGCCACGACGATCTGCGGGTGCTTTTTGAGCGCGTCGATCTGCTTGCCGATGGGCGCGCCGCCGTACAGGCACACGATGCGCACGCCCGGAAGATAGACGCAAAGGTCGCGCAGTTCCGCCGTGATCTGCATGGCAAGCTCGCGCGTCGGCGCTAAGATGACGGCCTCGGTCTCCTCGCTGCCGGGCTCGATGTGCTCGATGATGGGAATGCCAAAGGCAAAGGTCTTGCCCGTACCAGTGGGGGCCTTGGCGATCACGTCCTTCCACTCGCGCATCGGCGGGATGCAGCCCGCCTGCACGGGGGTACTCTCTTCAATATTTTTCTTTTTCAGTGCGCGCTGGACCTCTTCGGTCAGTCCGAGAGCGTCAAAGCGCACGCCCTGTGTGAATTCCATAGCGTTTTCCTCTGTTTTCTCATATTTTCAGACGTGTATGATTATATCACGGCTGTCAATACGGTAAGGTTCAGGGGCACTTGAATTCACGTGCGCTCGCTTCACGGGACGGGCTGAGGACAAGGCAAAGGAAGCACAGCATTTCAACCTTGCCCCTTTTGACCAGTATACGGCTTTCTGTTTGCCAGACTGGGATCGCGTTCATTGATCGTCTTGTGCCCTGTCGACCACAGCAATAGCGCTTTCTTTTTCGATAACTGCGGGCGAGGTCTCCTGAATGCTCCCCCGATAAACGATTTTTACAACATCGCCTATGTTCCATTCCTCTCCCGTTGGAATATGCTTCAAATAGTCATTGACAATGTATTTTTGCCCGTCCTCCGCCACAACGGTCATACTTCCTGTTTTTTCATCAAAATCACAAATCGTTCCCCGCACACTCTTCCAGCTATTGATAAATAAGAAAAGGAGAAGCACGGCACAAAGGAGCAGGATCGCAATTCGTTTCATAACAGTTACCCCCTTAACAAATTAAATTTCAGTTTATATGATATCTATATAGACGACAGCATCGGCAAAAAGTTTCATCTTTTTGCATTGTACGATCATTTTCTGATCCTTATAAGGCTCAAGGGGCCCACAGCATATGCCAAGCTGCACAGATTCGCTCCCTTGTGGGACACTTCGTTTTCTGCCGTAATTTTTGACCGCCGGTTGCTTGTCAGTTGGGGTAAGCTATGGTACAATCATCGTACTAATTCCATGGATGGAGGATAGCAATATGAAAATCGTCATCGTCACCGGCAGTGCGCACAGGCATGGCACGGCCGCTACGCTGACCGATTAGTTCCAGCGCGGCGCGGAAAGCGCGGGACACGAGGTCTTCCGCTTCGACGCGGCGTTCAAGGACGTGCACCCCTGCATCGGCTGCGACAAGTGCGTCCGCACCAGTGAGTGCACATTCGAGGCTGACGACATGAAGGAGCTCAATCGCACCTTCCCGAGGCCGATGCGGTCATCTTCGTCTCGCCGATCTATTATTTTGACTTCAACGCCCAGCTCAAGGCGGTCATCGACCGCTTTTACGCCAACAATGAAGCGCTGATGGGCAAAAAGAAGGCCGTTTTCCTCACCGCGATGGCCGATGAGGATCAAAAGACTGCCTCCGGCGCGAACGCTTCGTTTGACCTCATGGCCGACTATCTCGGCTGGGAGATCGTGGGCAGGCTGAATGTCGGCGGCTGCTCCACGGCGGACGATCTTCACGAAGAAGACCTGACCGCCGCTTACGAGCTCGGCAAGAATCTGTAAACAGTTGATCGTATAAAAAAAGAGGACTTGCTTTGCAAGCCCTCTTTTTTATTGTCGAAACATTCTGCTGTTGTACACGGCCAACGCCGCAATGAGCGACAGAACAGTGGAAAAGATCAGCTTCACCGGCGCGAGCGCTTGCAGGCTGGCGAGAAAATACGTCCAGCCGTCGGCTTCCAGCTTGATGCGAAAGGCCGGAATGCAATAGCCCATCGCAACATACGCCGCGGCAAAGATCACGGCAAACGCTATGATCGCCCAGCGTCTCTTTTTCATCTCCCACGCTCCTTTCTTATCACTGCACCGCGCAGCCGCCCCATTCGACGACCGTGAAGCCCGTGCGCTCGGGCGCGGAAAGCCCCTGCGCGGGAAGGTCAACAAATTTCTCCGACGGCTGCCACGCCATAAAGACGCGCAGCAGCGTATCGGGCGCAGGGTCAATCGTCAGCCTTGCCGAATCCGTGTAAATCTCCTGCTGGAACGAAATGAGATTGTAGGCGTTGTCCTGCATCTGCGGCAGCCAGTAGATGATAAACTCGTTCGCCTCCTCGCGATTAAGGCCGAGCTGTGTGAGCGCATCCTCGAGGAACGCCGCGGTATCCTCTCCCGCGACGCAGAAGCCGGTCGAAAAGTCGTAATCCGTCCCCGACGTGCCCTCCCAGTAGAGGTAGCGGTAGGTTTGGCCGCTCTCGTCCGTCAGCGTGCCATCCGGCGCGGCGCGGACGCTCCAGCCGTCACCGTAGGCGGGATAGGCGCACGTCAGCTCGCCCGCAAGATCAAGCGTCACACGCACATCCGTCTCCTGCTCGGGATATAGATAAATCACAGGCTTTTCGTCACTCACCTCTTCCTTCGGTTCCCGCCCGCAGGCCGAGAGCGAAAAGAGCAGCAAACACGCAAGCGCAAGGGAGAGTAGCTTCTTCATGGCAGAGTCCTCCTCATCAGTAGTTGTTCCTTTAGACGCAAGAACCATCAAAAAAGTTTCATTTTTCACGCCCGCAGGCGTGAAAGGATCCTGATCGTTATTTCTGACGTCAAAAGGTGTATTGCCGCGGCGCGGCAAGAGAAGCCGCCCTGGGGCGTGCGCGTCAGAAATAATACTTTGCGCGGAGTGGAAATTGGCGAAGCGCCGCCGGTGGCGGAAGAAGCGAGCCAGTTTCGAGGAAGCGGCACGATCGGCGCGCCTGTAAGGGCGCGGGAATCGTAACGCCGCGACGGTGCAAAGTCGAATTGTCCGCTTAAATCGGACAACCGAGGCGCAGAACGAAGCGAATCTTTACAAAGAAGTGGCACAGCCACTTCTTTGTAAAGATCAAAAGAGGGACAGCAAAGCTGTCCCTCTTTTGAAATCTTTATTTGTGCGGTACATGCCAAATCGTATCCGCATACTGCGCGACGGCGCGGTCGGCGGCGAAGATGCCGCTGCGGGCGATGTTGATGAGCGACATGCGGTTCCATTCCTCGCTTCTTGCGTAGGTGTCTGCCATGCGCTGCTCGGCGGCGCAGTAGGACGCGAAGTCCTGCAAGAGCATGTATTCATCGTTCATCAGCAGCCGCGAGGCGAGATCGTCGTAGGAAACGCCGTCTGAGAAGCCCGCCTTGAGCTTGTCGATCACCGCGCGCAGGTTCTCGTCGCGCGCGTAGAGCTTCTGCGGGGCGTAGCCCTCGCGCTTGAGGCGCACGACCTCGTCGGCGTGCAGGCCGAAGAGGAACATGTTCTCGTCGCCGAGCCTCTCGTGCATCTCAACGTTCGCGCCGTCGAGCGTGCCGACGGTCAGCGCGCCGTTCATCATGAACTTCATGTTGCCCGTGCCGCTGGCCTCCTTGCCAGCGGTGGAGATCTGCTGGCTCACCTCGCTCGCGGGCATCAGATGCTCGGCGAGCGACACGCGGTAGTTCTCAAGGAACACCACCTGCAGCCTGTCGCGGCAGATGGGGTCGGCGTTGATCTCAGCGGCAAGGGAGTTGATGAGGCGGATGATGCGCTTGGCGACCGCGTAGCCCGGCGCGGCCTTCGCACCGAACAGGAACACGCGCGGCTGCATGGCGCGGTTCGGGTCGTTTTGCAGCTGTTGATAGAGGTAGATGATATGCATCGCGTTCAAAAGCTGACGCTTATACTCGTGCAGGCGCTTGACCTGCACGTCGAAGATCGCGTCGGTGTTGAGCACGATGCCCTGCGTCTTTTTGACGTAGGCGGCAAAATCGAGCTTATTCGCGCGCTTGATCTCGCCGAGGCGGTTCAGCACCGCGGTGTCGTCTGCATAGGCCTCGAGCTTTTTAAGCGCTTCGGGGTGCAGGAGGTATTCATCCCCGCCCGCGAGCGCGCGCACGAGCTCGTCGAGCCGCGGGTTGATCTGCGCGAGCCAGCGGCGGTGGTCGATGCCGTTGGTGACATTCTTGAACTTCTCCGGCTCCATCGCGCACTGGTATTTAAAAACGTCGTTTCGCAGGATGTCCGAGTGCAGAGCGCTCACGCCGTTCACGGCCATGCCGCCCGCGATGCACAGGTTTGCCATGCGGACCTGACCGTCCCAGATGATGGCCAATTCACGCGTTTTGGCCTCGTCGTGGTAGTAGTTTTCGATTTTTTCCTGATAGCGGCGCGCGATCTCGGTGATGATCGTCCACACGCGCGGCAGAAGCGACTGCATCAGCTCCTGCGGCCAGCGCTCGAGCGCCTCGGAAAGCACCGTGTGGTTCGTGTAAGCGACGGAGTGCGTCGTGATGTTCCACGCCGTGTCCCAGTCGAGGCCCGCGTCATCCATCAGGATGCGCATGAGCTCGGGGATAACGAGCGCAGGGTGCGTGTCGTTGATCTGAATGACATTCTTTTCGTGGAAGTTCGCCGCCGTACCGTAGACCTCGATGTGCTTGCGCACAATGGACTGCACGGTCGCGGAGACGAAGAAATACTGCTGCTTTAAGCGCAGGCTCTTCCCCTCGGGATGGTTGTCCTCGGGATAGAGCACCTTCGCGATGGTCTCGGCCATCGCGTGCTGCTCCTGTGCGCGCAGATACTCGCCCTGCGAAAAGAGCGACATGTCGAGCGGCACGGGGGACTTCGCGTCCCAGAGGCGCAGCGTGTTGACATGCTTCGTGCCGTAGCCCGCGATCTCCATGTCGCAGGGGATAGCCAGCACCTCGGTCTCACCCTCGGGCACGACATGCAGCCGCCCGTCGTCCCAGAACTGGCGGACCGTGCCGCCGAAGCAGACGGTCTCGGTCTCCTGCGGCTTGGGCAGCAGCCACGCGCCGCCGAGGTCCTTCCAGTTGTCCGGCAGCTCGACCTGCTGGCCGTCGACGATGCGCTGGCGGAAAATGCCGAGCTCATAGCAGATGGAATAGCCCGCGGCGGGGATGTCGAGCGTCGTCATCGAGTCGAGATAGCACGCGGCCAAGCGGCCGAGGCCGCCGTTGCCGAGACCCGCGTCGGGCTCGCTTTCAAAGATGTCCGCTGCGCGGAAGCCCAGCTCGTCGAGCGCTTCGGTCAGAATTTCGCCGACGCCTAAATTGAACGCGTTTTTCATCAGGCTGCGGCCCATCAGAAATTCCATCGACAGGTAGTGCACCTGACGGCGGTGTTCCTCGCGGGTCTCGCGCATGGTGTCCACGCTGCGCTCGGCCATCACGTCGCGCAGGACAAGGGCGCTCGCGCGCATCATCTGCGCATCGTTCGCCTCCTCCACGGTGCTGCCGAAGCTGACCTTCAGCTTTTCGCACAGCGCGTCTTTCATTTTCTTCACAGAGTCAATGGTCATAGATCGTTTTCCTTTTCTTTATCGGCAGATGGATTCGTAAATGTGGCGGTATTCCTGCGCCGAGCGCGTCCAGCTGAAATCTGCGGTCATGCCGCGCTGCTGGAGCATCGCGTAGGCGCTCTTGTTGTCATGGTAAAGGTCAATGGCCTCGCAGATCACGTGGCACATGTCGCCAGCGTTGTAGTTGGCAAAGGTGAAGCCGTTGCCCTGTCCGTTCCAGGCTTCATACGCGTGGACAGTGTCCTTTAATCCGCCGGTCTCGCGCACGATGGGCACCGCGCCGTAGCGCATCGCGATCATCTGCGAGAGCCCGCACGGCTCGCTCTTCGAGGGCATCAGGAAGAGGTCTGCGCCCGCGTAGATCTGCATGGCGAGCTGCTCGGAATAGCCGAGGTAGACGGCCATGCGTCCGCCGTAGCGCTGCTTGGCGTACTCAAAAAACGTCTCGTACTTCGCGTCGCCCTTGCCGAGCACGACGAACTGTACGTCCTTGCCCATAAATGCGTCGAGCGTTTCGCACACAAGGTCGAGCCCCTTGTGGGAGACAAGGCGCGTGACCATCGCAAGAATGGGCGTATCGGGCCGTTCCTGCAATCCCAGCACACGCTGGAGCGCTGCCTTGTCCTTCTTCTTTCCGGCAAGGTCATCGGGCGAATACGCCGCTGCGAGGCTCTTGTCGTGCGACGGGTCATAGCGCTGCATGTCGATGCCGTTGAGCACGCCGTGGAGCTTGCGCGCGTTCATGCTCATCACGTTTTCCAGCCCGTGGGCAAAGTACGCGTACTTGAGCTCCTGCGCGTAGGTCGGGCTCACGGCGGTCACGGCGTCCGCCGTGACGATCGCGCCCTTTAAAAGGTTCACATCGCCGCCGAATTCGATCGTGCCGCCGTCGAACCAGCCATGGTCCAGGCCGAACAGGTCTTCGACCGTGCGGCTGCCGTAGCGGCCCTGATATTCGATATTATGCACCGTAATGACGGTTCGGATTCCCTTATAAAAGTCGTCGCGCACGGCTTCATCCCTGATGTAGATGGGCACAAGCGCGCTCTGCCAGTCGTTGCAGTGGACAACGTCGGGCTTTTGCGGCAGGGACTTGAGCAGTTCCGTCACCGCGCGGGAGAAAAAGCCAAAGCGCTCGCCGTCGTCATAGTAGCCGTAGAGCTCGCTGCGGCGGAAATACGTCTCATTGTCGACAAAGTACCACGTGACGCCGTCGCGCTCGAGCGAAAAGAGCCCGCAGTAGATGCTGCGCCACGCAAGGCGCACGAACGTCCACTTTTCAAAGTGGAGCTGCTCGCCCCACTTGTCCTTCACGCGCTCGTAAAGCGGCAGGATGACGCTCACGCGGTCTCCGTTTGCCGCGAGCGCCTGCGGAAGGCTGCCGGCCACGTCGGCAAGGCCGCCCGTCTTGCAAAAGGGGACCGCCTCGCTTGTCACATACAAAATGTTCATCTGCAAGCTCCTTTCTTCTGTTTGCTGCTTTTATACAATGCTGCCCTTGCTCACGGCGAGCGGGTAGCTCTCGTGTCCGATCAGCGTGCCGCCGCGGCGGATGTGGACGTCCTTGTCGGCGATGACGCAGCCGAGCGTCACGCCGTCCTCCACCACGGTATTCTTAAAGAGGATGCAGTTTTTGACTTGGCTCCCCTTGCCGACCTTGACGCCCGGGAAGAGGATGCTCCCCTCTACGCTGCCCTCGATCTGGCAGCCGTCGGCGATCAGCGAATTGACACAGCGCGAGTCGGGCGCGATGTACGACGCCGCCTCGTCATCCTCTTTAGCAAGGATGGGCCGCTCGGCACACAGGAGCTCGGAGCGGATGGCGGGGTCTAAGAGCTGCATGCTGCGCTCATAATATTCGCGCACCGTGCGCAGCTGCGCAGCAAAGCCGTCCCACAGGAAAGCGCGCAGGTCGAGCTTGTCGCCCATGGCGCAGAGCACATCGCTACGGAAGCTGTATTTGTCCTGCGCGGCGCACTCGTCCACAAGGGAGATAAGAAGGTCGCGGCTCAGAAGGTAGATCTCCAGGCTGCGGCAGCCGCTCGCCTTGTGCGGCGCGCAGCGCGTCTCGGTGATGCGGCCCGCTTCGTTGACGGTGAAATACGTGGCGTTTTCCACAAACTGGCCGCTCTCGGTGCAGACGCAGGTGATGTCCGCGCCGCTTTCGATGTGCGCGTCCAGCACCTTCTGCAGCGGCAGATTGATGATAAGGTCGCTGTCGGACAGGACGACGTACTTCTGCCGGATCTCGTGCAGGTACGACCGCACGCCCGAGAGCGCCTCCATCTTGCCGCGGAATTCCTCCACGCCGAACTTGCGCGCGTCGGCAAAGGGCGGCAGCAGCTTGAGACCGCCGTTCTTGCGCGCCATGTCCCACGTCTTGCCGCTGCCGATGTGGTCGAGCAGACTTTGATAGTTGCCGTGCAGCACAACGCCGACGTCTGTGATGCCCGCGCCCGCCATGTTGGAGAGCATGAAGTCGACCACGCGGTAGCGCCCGCCGAACGGCACAGAGCCGGGCATGCGCGCTTCGGTCAGCTCGCGAAGGCCGGGAGCCTTTTCATAGGCAAAGATGATGCCGTGCAGTCCGTTCATCGTACCGTCTCCTTTCCGTCCACGCTGCGCATGCGGTTGGCAGGCAGCACATAGTCATCCGCGACCGCCGCGCCGGGGCCGAGCACCGTGATGCCCCACTGCTCCGGCGGCACCGCCTCGGGCGGCGCGCCGACAAAGGCGTGCTCGCCGACGACGCCGTTCTCGCCGATGATGGCGTAGGAGACGCGCGCGTCCTTTTTGACGACCGCGCCGGGCATCAGGATGGAGTACTGGACGCTTGCGCCCTCCTCCACCGTGCAGCGCTCAGAGAGGACGGAGTTCTCCGCCTCCCCCTCGACCGTGCAGCCGCGCGCGACGACGCTGTGCTCCACGCGCGCGTTGACGCCTAAGTACGCCGGCGGCGCGGAGACGGAGCGGCCATAGATCGGCCAGTCCTTTTCGAGAAGATCGAGCCCGCTGCCGGTCGCGAGCATATCCATGTTCGCATCCCAAAGAGAGTCGAGCGTGCCGACGTCCTTCCAGTAGCCGGAGAAGCGGTACGCCGCCATCTTTTCCCCGTTTTGCAGCATCTTGGGGATGATGTTTTTGCCGAAGTCGTTGCTGCTCGCCTCGTCGCTCTCGTCCTCGATGAGGTATTGACGCAGCTTTTTCCACGTGAAGACGTAAATGCCCATCGACGCGAGGTTGCTCTTGGGATGCGCGGGCTTTTCCTCGAATTCCGTGATCGTGTCGTTTTCGTCCACGTTCATGATGCCAAAGCGCGGCGCATCCTCCCAGGGCACCTCCATAACGGAGATGGTACAGTCCGCGCCCGCTTTTTTGTGGTGGGCGAGCATCTTGGCGTAATTCATCTTGTAGATGTGGTCGCCCGAGAGGATGAGCACATACTCGGGGTCGTACATGTCGACAAAGCCGATGTTCTGGAAGATGGCGTTGGCCGTGCCCTTATACCACGACGCACCGCCCGCGCTCTGATACGGCGGCAGGATGTGCACGCCGCCGTCCGCGCGGTCGAGATCCCACGGCTGGCCCGAGCCGATGTAGCGGTTGAGCTCCAGCGGGCGGTACTGCGTCAGAACGCCGACGGTGTCGATGCCAGCGTTGGCGCAGTTTGAGAGCGGAAAGTCAATGATGCGGAACTTGCCGCCAAACGGCACGGCGGGCTTCGCCATATTCTCCGTGAGCACGTAGAGACGGCTGCCCTGGCCGCCGGCAAGCAGCATGGCGATACATTCTTTCTTCACGCTTGTTCTCTCCTCCTTGTTTCGTTGCCGTCCGGTCACACCTCGGGCGGCTCGTTGGTTTTCTCCTTTTTCTGCCATTCGCCCTCGCCCGCGAAGAACACCGCGCCGAGCGGTGGGATGGTCACGCACAGCGAGCAGGGCTTGCCGTGCGAGGGGATGGACTCGGTCAAAAGCTCTCCTTCGTTGCGCCAGTCGCCCGTGCCGCCGTATGCGGGAAGGTCGGTGGTAAACACCTCGCGGTACGTCTTTTTCGGCGGGACGCCGAAGCGATAGTCCGCGCGTCCGACGGGCGAGAAGTTGACCGCCGCGATGAGCTCGCGCCCTTTCCGGTCGCGCCGGACGAAGACGACGACGTTGTTGTGGTTGTCGTCGGCGACGAGCCACTCAAAGCCCTCCCACGAAAAGTCAATGTCCCAAAGCGGGCTCTGCGACAGGTAAAAGCGGTTGATGTCCTTAAAAAACCGCTGAGTCTGCTGATTTTCTTTATTTTCGAGCAAATACCAGTCGAGCTGAGAGGCAAAATTCCACTCGTGCCACTGGCCGAGCTCCGCGCCCATGAACGTGAGCTTTTTCCCCGGATGGGCGAGCAGGTACGCCGTAAACGCGCGCACCCCCGCCAGCTGCTGCCAGTCGTCGCCCGGCATCTTGCCGCGAAGCGAGCCCTTCATGTGCACGACCTCGTCGTGCGAGATCGGCAGGACGAAATTCTCCGAAAAGGCGTACATCAGCGAGAACGTGATGTCCTTGTGGTGGAACTGGCGGAACCAGGGGTCAAGCTTCAAATAGTGGCACATGTCGTTCATCCAGCCCATGTTCCACTTGAGGTTGAAGCCGAGGCCGCCATCCTTGGCGGGCCGTGTGACGAGCGGCCACGCGGTCGACTCCTCGGCGACCATCAGCGCGTTCGGGTCGACGGAAAACGCAGTCTTGTTGAGCGCGCGCAGGAAGTCGATGGCCTCTAAATTCTCGTGCCCGCCGTTGATGTTTGGCGTCCAACGGCCATTTTCGCGGCCATAGTCGAGGTACAGCATCGACGCGACCGCGTCCACGCGCAGGCCGTCCACATGGAACTCGCGCAGCCAGAACGCAGCAGAGGAAAGGAGAAAGCTCTTCACCTCGCCGCGGCCATAGTCGAACACACGCGTTCCCCAGCCCTCGTGCTCGCGCTTATTGGGGTCGGCGTATTCGTAGCAGGGCGTGCCGTCAAAGTCGATGAGGCCGTGCGCGTCCTTGCAGAAGTGCGACGGCACCCAGTCTAAAATGACGGAAATGCCCTTTTGGTGCAGATGGTCGACAAAGTACATAAAGTCCCTGGGTGTGCCGTAGCGCGACGTTGCGGCAAAATAGCCGGTGCACTGATAGCCCCAGGAATCGTCAAGCGGATACTCGGTGACGGGCATGAGCTCGACGCAGTTGTAGCCAAGGTCCAGAACGTGATCCGCCAGCTCGCGCGCGAGCGTGCGGTAGTCGTAAAAATCGCCGTTTTCGTGCCGCCGCCATGAGCCGAGGTGGACCTCGTAAATGTTGAGCGGCGAGCGGTCGAGGGGTGCCTTTGTGCGGCTCGCGCGCCATTCGTCATCCCCCCAGCGGTAGCCGCCGAGGTCATAGAGCTTACTGGCCGTACCGGGGCGGGTCTCGGCGTGGAAGGCGTAGGGGTCGGCCTTGAGGACCGTTTCGCCCGATTGTGCCGTCACGGCGAACTTGTAGGTATCGTAGCGCTTGAGGGACGGCACAAAGCACTCCCAGAAGCCGTCCGCGTTCTTTTCCATCGGGTGGGCGTAGCCGTTCCAGCCGCAGAAATCGCCCACAACGGACACATGCGCGGCGTTCGGCGCCCAGGTGCGGAAGACGTAGCCGTCTTTCCCCGACCGCCGCGTGCGGTGCGCGCCGAGATAGCGGTAGGCCTCGCTGTTCGTGCCGCCGTAAAAGGCTGCGGCGTCAAATCGTCTGCCGGTTTGTTTCATGCCTCTTGTCCTTTCTCCTCATAGAGCGTATGAGAGCGGCGCAGCACCTTATTCCTCATCCGGTGCGCGCTGCACTGCCGCGCCGCCGAGGCCGAAATCGTCCTCCACGCTCGCTGTGTCGCGGCGGAGCATATTTTCCATCACGCGGATATCGCTGTCGATGTCCATCGCCTCGTTGCGGTACAAATCGTCGAGCTGCTTGTCAAAGCCCTTGATGAGGGCATCCATCGTCTCTTCGATGCGCTCCTGCGCGCGGGAGAGATTCTCGCCCTCGATGCCCGCCTCTTCAAACTTGGCGTAGCTGTCAAGCAGCTTGAGCGTCGTGGGCAGGTAGTAATTGAGGAACGTCGCGGCCTGCTGCTGCTTTTCGGGATGCTCCTCGACCTCGCGGAAAATTTTGCCCGCAACGGTCTCGAGATGGTCGATCTTCTCGCTCAGCACGGGGTCGGCGATGCGGTCGTTGGCCGAGCGGATAGCGCGCAGTGCGCCCGCATAGCCCTCGTTGGCCTCCCTGGGCGTGACGTTTTCCTTCTTCGCTGTTTCGTTTGCATAGTCGGCAAAGGCGTTGGCGCTGCGAAAGAAGATGCCGCGGCCGCTGTCTAAGTACGCGCCCGCGCCGAGAAGCCCCTTTTCCACCATGAACTCAAGGTCACTCTCGATCTTTTTGCGGCTCTTGCCCGTTACGGTGCAGAGCTCCTCCACGCTGATGTAGCCGCGCTCGCCCATCACGGCGAGGTAGCGCGCAATGCGCGCGCTGCGGCGCTTCATGCGCTGACCGGCAGCAAACATCGCGATACCGCCGGCGAGGAAGCCGCACTCGGACAGCATGTACTCGGCCATGTAGGAATACCAGCCGTAGCCGATGATCTCGCCGATGTTCGAGATCAGCCCGCTGCCGGCAGCCAAGGCGATAATGCCGCCGATGATCATCAGCGTGTGCGCGGTCTTGTTGGAAGTCTTCGGCGCGCGGTTCATCTGCTTCGCCGTCTTCACCACGGACTTTTCCACCTTGCTGCGCGAGGAAACGTTTGCATTCGGGCTTGTGGACGTGCGCGTGCCGCTGCGCGGCGAACTCACCTTTTTCGGCTTGTCCGAGAGCTTGGAGATGAGCGCGATGAGGCCGATGGGCCACAGGCCGAAGGCAAACAGCGCCGCGATCAAAATCCAGCCGCCGACGTCGACATCGTTCCTTTTCTTCGTTTTTTCGCTGCCCTCGTCGAAGCGGAATGAGCCGCTCTCGGGGTCGTACTCAAAGTCCTTGCTCATTTACCTGTTCTCCTTTTTCTTTCCCGCTCTCGCGGCGCGCTCGCGCTCAAAGTCGACGATCTTCGTCTTTTTACCTGTCTTTTCGTCCAGCACATAGAGCGCATTGAGCTGGGATTTTAGGTTTGCCTTCACCGAGTCGATGTAGTCGCGGCGCAGCTGCGCCTGCTCCTCCTTCTCCTCGTCGGTCAAGCCTTCAGCTTTGGCCTTGTGCGCCAGCGCGTTGATGCGCGCGATCTTTTCATCCATCGTCATTGTTTACTTCTCCTTACAGGTATCGGCGCAGAAGCAGCACCGTTCTTCCTTTTTTACTCAGGCCGCCGACCCCGGCGACCTCGAACTTGCCGAGGCCGCGGGCGGAGATCACATCCCCCTGCGCGACGGGGGCGTCGCTCTTGAGCGTTTCGCGGTAGTTGAGCTGCACGCGGCCCGAGGAAATGAGCTCCTGCGCCTTGCCGCGGCTCATCGAAAAGCCGCTCGCCGCCACGGCGTCGAGCCGCAGTGTCGAGACCGTGTCGCGAATCTCCTTGACCTTGAGCTCGGGGACGCTCAAGTCTGAAAGCTCGATCTCGCTGACCGAGAGCGTCACGCGCCCCGCGCTCGTCACGTTTTGCAGCAGATACGGCGCGATATCGCGCGAGACGATCAAATCGCACGAGCCCTCCGACACCAGAATGTCGCCGAGCTTTTCGCGCGTGACGCCCTGCGCCATCAGCGAGCCGAGAAAGTCGCGGTGCGTCAGCGTATCTTCCTTGCGATACGTGCAGCGGAGCGCCGTCATGTACTCGCTCTCGTCGGCCTCCTCCTGCCAGTCGGGCAGAAAGAGGAGCATTCTCCGCTCCGCGCGCTCAAATCCACCGCAGAAGGCGCAGCCGTCATGAATGGCGGCGGCGTGCAGTAGGTCCTGCGCGCTGCGCTGCTCAGCGGGGCTCAAAAAGTCCGTCGCCGACGGGATATTGCGGTTTCTGCTCTGCTCACACTTGTCCAGAATGTGCGCCAGCAGCACGCGCTCATCGCCATTGCGCGCGGCGCGATCCAAAAGCTGCCGTCTGTCCATCATGCTTTCCCATTCTGCGTGCGCCAGAGGGACGCATACTCGCCGTTTTGCGCGAGCAGCGCCTCGTGGCTGCCCTGCTCGGCGATGCGGCCATTCTCGATGACGAGGATGCGGTCCGCCGAGCGGATGGTCGAGAGGCGGTGCGCGATCACAAGCGTCGTGCGCCCACGCGCGAGCTCGTCGAAAGCGTGCTGAATTTTGACCTCCGTCACGCTGTCGAGCGCGCTCGTCGCCTCGTCCAGAATGAGGATGGGCGGGTTTTTGAGGAAGATGCGCGCGATGGACACGCGCTGCTTCTGTCCGCCGGAGAGCATCGTGCCGCGCTCGCCGACATAGGTGTCGAAGCCGTGCGGCATGGCCACGATATCATCGTAAATCTCCGCGCGCTTCGCCGCTTCGACGATCTCCTCGTCCGTCGCGTCGGGGCGGCCATAGCGGATATTCTCGCGCACCGTGTCGGCAAAGAGGAACACATCCTGCTGCACGATGCCGATGGCGCGGTGAAGGGACGACTGCGTAAGAGAGCGCACATCTTCCCCGTCGATGCGGATCGCGCCCTCGCTCACCTCGTAAAAGCGCGGGATGAGCTGGCAGAGCGTCGACTTGCCTCCGCCGGAGGGGCCGACGACGGCGAGCATCTCGCCAGGCCTTATATGCACGCTCACGTCGTGGAGCACGCCTTCATTCTCCTCGCCCTCGTAAGAAAAGCTCACATGGTCGACGTCGATCTCGCCGCGGCAGTGTTCGAGTTCCTTCGCGTCCGGTGCGTCCTTGAGCGCGGGCTCGACGCGCATGAGCGCCGTGAAGCGCTCAAGACCTGCAAAGCCACGAGCAAAAATCTCAGAGAAATTCGCGAGCTTTCGCACGGGGTTGATGAACGTTGCGATGTAAAGGGAAAACGTGATGAGGTCAATGTAGTTCATTTCGCCGCGCATGATGAGATAGCCGCCCACCGTGATGACGGCGGCGGAGAGCAGCGTCATAAAAAACTCCATCGTCGCGTTGAACACACCCATCTCGTGGTGGAATTTGCGCTTGGAGACCTTGAATTCCTCGTTCGCCGCGTTGAATTTGTCGATCTCCTCTTCCTCGTTGGCAAAGGCGCGCGCCGTGCGGATGCCGGAGAGCGACGACTCGATGCCGACATTGATGGCGGCAGTCTTCTGCTTCTCGCCGCGCGAGGCTGCCGTCATCTTGCTGCGGCGCGACATGATGACCGCGATGAACACCGGCAGGATGCACGCCACGACCAGCGCGAGCCGCCACTCGATGGAAAACAGGATGGCGAGCGCGCCGACGATCGTCAGCGTCGAAATGAGCAGGTCCTCGGGGCCGTGGTGGGCGAGTTCCGTGATCTCGAAGAGATCGCTCGTCAGCCTGCTCATGAGCTGGCCCGTGCGGTTGTGGTCAAAGAAGCTGACGTCCAGCTCCTGCACGTGCGTGAAAAGGTCGCGGCGGATGTCCGCCTCCACCAGAATGCCGAATGTGTGTCCCCAGTAGGAAATGACATAGTATAAAAGCGCGCGCACAATGAACGCCGCCATCATCACGCCCATCACGATAAAAAACGTGCGGTACTGCTGATTCGGCAAAAGGTCGTACATCGACTTGCGCGTCACGAGCGGGAAGGCGAGATCAATGAGCGCAACGACCGTCGCGCAGACAAGGTCCAGGATAAACAGGCCGCGGTGCGGCTTGAAGTAGGTAAAGAGAATGGAAAGCGGCTTTTTCTGCTGAAATTCACGGGTCGTCATATGGTCGATAGCTCCTGCAAATACTTTTTCAAGGTAATTGTAGCACAGGCGGGCAGTGCTTGCAAGGAAAGCCGCCCCTTTTTGCGTAAAAAAAGAACGGCCCCCCGGCCGTTCTTTTTCTCTTTACTTGATGCGCACCGTGATGGTCAGCACCGCGCCGCCAACGGTGGCCGTCACGGTCGTGGTACCCACCTTGGCAAGCGTGATCAAGCCGTCCGCCGAGATGGACAGGACGCTCGCGTCCGCCACCGCCCAGGCCGCGGCCGCGTCCGTGCCGGAAACGCTCAGGCGGATGGTCTCGCTCGGCTTGATCGTGCAGTCAAAGTTGCCGTTCGCGTCCTTGGGCAGCGTCGTGCCGACGTTCGTCTTGATGCTCAGGGCCGAGGCGTCCACCGTCGGGGTGGACGGGGTTGTCGTGGTGCCGGGATTGGTGGCAGTTGTGTCGCTGCCGTTTGCGGGATCATTTGCGTTCGGCTCATCACCGGTGTTCGGGTCAGTGGTGTCGCCGTTGTTCGCGTTCGGATCGTCCGTGTTCGTATTGCTGTCGTCGGGCGTATTGACATCGTCCTGCACGCCGGGGGTATTGCCGTCGTCGGCGGGCGTGATCTTTGCGACGATCTTGTCACCAAAGAGCGACCAGCTCAGAAGCAGCAGCACGACGACGAGCACCGCCGCCATCGCACCGCGGACGGACTGCGTCTGCTTTTTATCCGAAACGCGCCGGCCGCCGCTCTGTTTGCTGGAGTTGTACTTGATCTTGCGGGGATGGTCTCCCTCCTCGCAGAACGGGCATCTGCGATAGCTGGGGGAATATTCTTCGCCGCAGCGCGGGCACTTGAGAAGATTCATGCCGACGCTCCTTTCTTTTGTCAAAATAGAGTCTCTGCGCGCGAGCACACACGGTGCCGCGTTCCTTTACATAATACTTGCTTTTTTGTCCCGCGTCAACCGAAACACGCAAATTTTTGCCGCATTCCGCCGCGCGGCCTTGCTTTTTTGCCAAAGTCTTCCTATAATCGACTTAACAACAAACGATTCATGGAGGGTCTGGCGATGAACACCATCTTCATTGGCATTGCAGGTGGCACCGGTTCGGGCAAAACGACGCTCACCGAGCATCTGAAGCAGCACTTCGGCGACGATATCAGCGTCGTGCACCACGACAGCTATTATAAATATCAGGACAGGCCCTTTGAAGAGCGCTGCAAACAGAACTACGACCACCCCGACGCTTTCGAGACCGATCTGATGGTCGAGCAGCTTAAGGAGCTCAAGGCGGGCAAGGCCATCCGCTGCCCCGTCTACTCCTACGCAGACCACCAGCGCACAAGTGAGACCGAGCTCATTCAGCCGAGCAAGGTCGTCATCGTCGAGGGCATCCTCATTTTCCAGGACCCGCGGCTGCGCGAAATGCTTGACATCAAAATTTTTGTCGAGACCGACGCCGATGTGCGCATTCTGCGCCGCGCGCTGCGCGACGTGCGCGACCGCGGCCGCACGCTCGAGAGCGTCATCACGCAGTATTTGACGACCGTCAAGCCCATGCACGAGCAGTTCGTCGAGCCGAGCCGCAAGTATGCCGATATCATTGTGCTTGAAGGCGGCCACAACTTAGTCGCCCTCGACATGATCATGCAGCGCATTGCCAGCCACATTGCCTCGGAAGATTAAAAAAATGCAAAAGCAGAATTGATCTATGATCAAGGAAGGAATTTAACAGAGGAGTACGAATATATGAGAAAAGCGGCTATTTCTTCCATTATTGCTATTATCTCGGGATACCTTGGCAGTGCATTTGGAGCCGAAATAATGAATTGGCCTCAGCTCGGTCCAATTCTTGCAATTGTTGTAATGGGGGCTGTAATCATTACCTCTTTGGAAGAGGACAAATAATTGTTTGACAACTTCCAGTTTGATGAAATAAAGCAGACGGCAATTGATGGGGTAACAAGTTGTATGAAAATTCGAGAAGTGAACGAAAATAAAAAGCAGTTTATATCATTATTGTTATTAGCTGATGAACAGGAGAGCATGGTTGATCGCTATCTTGAAAAAGGGACTATGTATGTGCTTGAAGACAATGATGTAAAAGCTGAATGTGTTGTCACCGATGAAGGTAACGAAATACTTGAAATCAAGAATATTGCAGTTGATCCGGAAAATCAGGGAAAGGGCTATGGCAAAACACTAATTGATTTTCTCGCCATTAAATATGCAGATAAATATTCTATTTTGCAGGTTGGAACAGGTGAGAGCCCGCTGACCGTACCGTTTTATGAAAAATGCGGATTTGTCCGATCTCACAATATTCCGAATTTCTTTACGGACAATTATGACCACCCAATTTATGAGTGTGGTGTACAGTTAATAGATATGGTATATTTGCAAAGATGTTTATAACTTCCTTCTTGAAAATATACATAGTGCGTTTTTTCGAGTCCATTCGATGTTGTTATGCTTTTGTGTATGTATCAATTGAAGTGATAAACTTTATCAATAAGTCCGGGAAGGCGCATGGCAGGGGGATTTTCGGACATGGATTAGCTAGAACTGTATGAGATTAGGCTTGAATAACAGTATTTCCGGGAAATATAATGTTTCTTGTAAGTAAACTTTAACCAGAATTTTTGTAAATATACAGGAGGAAAACATTATGTCATTTAATTGGAAAGCTTCAGGTTTATTCGCAGCAGGTGTTGCTTTTGGTACAGCAGGTATCAAGATTTTATCAAGCAAGGATGCTAAGCGTGCTTATACACAGTGTACAGCAGCAGCGCTTCGTGCTAAGGATTGTGTTATGAAGACTGTTAATACTGTTCAGGAGAATGCAGAGGATATACTTGCTGAGGCTAAGAGCATCAACGAGGAGCGTGAGGCTAAGGCAGAGGCTGCTAAGGTTTCGGATGCAGCTGAGGATGTCTGCGAGTGTGCTGAGGCTGATGAGCAGGAAGCAGAGCAGGCTGAGGTTACAGCAGAGACTGCTGAGGCATAGAAGATAAGAGGCGGTCATATGAAATTTACGATTAAGCATGAGTCAAGAGGCCGTATGCGTGTTCATATGGAGCAGTACCGCATGACATATGAGCAGGCAGACACTCTGCTTTATGTGATTCACAATCACAGGAATGTTACCTTTGTAAAGGTTTATGACAGGACTGCTGATGCTGTGATTGAGTATGTAGGAGACAGAGAGCAGATTATAGAGCTGCTACGCCACTTTCATTATGAGAGCGCCAATGTGCCACAGACTGTTATCAAGACATCAGGAAGAGAGCTTAATAATTCATATCAGGAAAAACTTATCGGAAGTGTTGTCTGGCATTATAGTAAAAAGCTCCTGCTGCCTTTGCCAATCAGGATAGCGCTTACTATTGGACGATCTGTAAAGTATATTGGAATTGGGCTTAAGTGTCTGCTGCAGAGAAAAATTGAGGTGCCGGTGCTTGATGCGACTGCCATCACGGTTTCTCTTATTACTAAGGATTTTTCTACCGCAAGCTCTATTATGTTTCTGCTTGGAATAGGTGAGCTCTTGGAGGAATGGACGCACAAGAAGTCTGTTGATGATTTAGCCAGAAGCATGTCACTTAATGTGAGCAAGGTATGGCTCAAGACACCTGAGAATCAGGAGATACTCGTTGAGTCTTCAAAGATTGAAAAGGGCGACAAGGTTGTTGTCCACATGGGAAATGTCATACCGTTCGACGGAGAGGTCTTAGATGGCGATGCGATGGTCAATCAGGCTTCCCTGACAGGTGAGTCGGTTCCGGTTCAAAGAACTGTCGGCAATAGTGTGTTTGCAGGCACTGTTGTCGAGGAGGGCGAGATTACTATCAGGGTCAAGGAGGTTGAAGGAAATAACCGTTTTGACCAGATTGTTACTATGATAGAGGAGTCCGAAAAGCTTAAATCAGAGCTGGAGGGAAAGGCTGAGCACTATGCTGATAAGCTTGTGCCGTGGACGCTTGGAGCTACAGGGCTTACATATCTTCTGACAAGAAATGTGACAAAGGCTATGTCAATTCTCATGGTGGATTTCTGCTGTGCACTCAAGCTTGCTATGCCAATCTCTGTGCTTTCTGCTATCAGAGAGGCAAGCCTTTATAATGTAACAGTAAAGGGAGGAAAGTTCCTTGAGGCTGTTGCGGAGGCTGATACCATCGTCTTTGACAAGACCGGTACACTCACAAAGGCACATCCGACTGTGGTTGATGTGGTGAACTTCAATGATGAGTATTCATCTGATGACATGCTTCGTGTAGCAGCCTGTCTGGAGGAGCATTTCCCTCATTCCATGGCAAAGGCAGTGGTAGACGCTGCTTCTAAGAAGGGGCTTTCCCACGAGGAAATGCATACAAAGGTGGAGTATATTGTGGCTCATGGAATTGCAACCTCAATCAATGGCAAGCGTACTGTCATCGGAAGCTATCATTTCGTCTTTGAGGATGAAAAATGTGTTGTTCCTGAAGGAAAGAAGCCACTGTTTGAGTCGCTTCCGCTGTATTATTCGCACCTGTATCTGGCTATTGAGGGTAAGCTTTCGGCAGTTATCTGTATTGAGGATCCTCTGCGTGATGAGGCAGCGGCGGTTGTTACTTCATTAAAGAAGGCGGGCATATCAAAGGTTGTCATGATGACAGGCGACAGTGAGCGTACAGCTTCTGTCATTGCGAAAAAAGTAGGTGTAGATGAATATTACGCCGAGGTTTTACCTGAGGACAAGGCTGCCTTTGTGGAGAAAGAAAAGGCTAAGGGCAGAAAGGTCATTATGATTGGTGACGGCATAAATGATTCACCGGCTCTTTCAGCGGCAAATGTCGGTATTGCAATCAGTGACGGCGCTGAAATTGCACGCGAGATTGCTGATATTACGGTGGGCTCTGACGATCTCTACCAGATTGTAACTCTTAAATATATAAGTAATGCTCTTATGAAACGTATAAAGAGCAACTATCGAAAGATTGTTGGTTTTAACTCAGGGCTCATTGCTCTTGGTGTGGCAGGTGTGCTTCCGCCGACTACGACAGCACTTTTGCACAATGGATCGACAATTCTTATCAGTGTGAACAGTATGAAGAATCTGCTTGAGTAGATTTAGCTATTTCACTGTTTGTGGATGTAGTAAGGGGCGCTGCCGCGGGTACCGCGGTGGCGTCCCTTACGTTGTGGTGGAAATAATGTAGGAATTGTGATAAACTAACTGATAAGTAGTACAGATTATTTTTATATGAGGTTAGGTTAGTGAAGGTTGAAGAGGTTATAAGCAGGGGTGCAGACAGTATGGACGCAAAATTTGAGAGACGTTTTAAATCTTTTTGTAATTCACTAGATGCGTTAGCTGAGGCCAGGCAGAGAGACCTTTCCGATTCGTTTGTTTTGAGTGGTACAAGTGCTAAATTTAGCATTACATTTGATTTATCGTGGAAGGTAATGAAAGATATTCTGGTACAATATTATTCGATAACCGGGTTTGTTACAGGTTCACCGCGAGAGGTGTTACGTGAATCATTCAAGGCAAAGCTGATTTCTGATGATGCGTGGATGGATATGCTTAAGGTCAGAAATGAACTTGCACATGACTATGATTGTGAGGTTGTAAGGACACATTGTAATACAATTGTTGAAAAATATATTGATTTGTTTTATGATTTTAAGAATACGATAGATGAATTATTGAAGGTTGGATAAATTTTTACGTAGATATATCTAATGCACAAAATTAACACAATATAGTAGTAAAACATAGAATTAAAGATAGCGATGACAAATATAGAAGTTGAAATAAACGATAATTATATATGTGTATATGAGAGGCTTAATGATGATTGCATTAGGCTTCTTCATATGTATGGGAAAAATCCGGTGTGTGTGGTGCCGGATATGCTTGACGGCATGAGAGTGACGGAGCTTGCGGAGTATTGCTTTTCTTTCAAGAGCATGCCTGAAAAATTGAAAACAGAGCTTGGGATTGATGATATTCTGCGTCCTGATATGACGGAGCTGTGTGATGATTATATCGAGAGGGTCATATTGCCGGACGGAATGCAAAAAATTGGCAGGCTGTGCTTTTATAATTGTTCAAGGCTGTCTGTGCTTGAGCTGCCATCCGACATATGTGATGTGGATGGTGACGCTTTCATGAACTGCACAAAACTTTATATGCTTGTGATGAGAGGCTCACCGAAGGATAAGTCGTGTCTTAAGCAGATTCTTTCACAGATAAGCACTCTTGTGAGGGTTAGATGGGCTGACAGCAATGGAAATGCGATTGCGCAGGCATGTTTTTTCGAGTACGATCAGACATATGATGAGATTGGTCCTGCTCATATTTTTAAGCTGAACATGAACGGAGAAGGCTTTCGCGCCAGACAGGCTTTTATGGACCGCGTGTTTGTGTGGAAGCAGTATGATGAAATATTTTCAGAGGCGATTGCGCAGGAAAGTGAGGATGACCTTTTAGATATGGCTTTTTACAGGCTTATTTATGCGTATGAGCTTTCAAAAGAAGCTAGGCAGCAGTTTTTGGAGTATATTGTCAATCATAAAAAAAGGCTGTCTGAGCTTATCATAAGAAAAAGGGATTCGGGTTTGCTGCAGAGTTTTCTGGAGCTTAAAGACGGTGAGGAGAATTTTATCGCAGATGTCCTGGCTGTCACTGATATGATTGCACTTTCAGCACAGGATGAATGGAGTGAGGGCAGTGTGATTTTGCATAGATTTAAGAAGGAAAATCTGTCGGTATCCAGGAAGAGGCGGTTTGAATTTTAAATTTAAGTGTAAATGCAAAGGCTATGTTATTACTAAAAATTATTTGACTTTTTTCAAAAATAAAAATATAATAGCCTATGAACGAGTAGCAGACTAGCGTAAATCCAGTTTAGCTGCTCGTTTTTTTGTGCACCTGCTGTCGCACATCATTAAAATATATAGTGCATTATAAAGTGTGTAGCTTATCAGCGTAAGTCCAGCTTATGAGATAAGAGCGCACTTTTTTTATGCAGAAAAGGAGGAATAAGTTAAGATGGCAGAAAGTAACAAGATGAAGGAGATGCCGGTAAATAAGCTCATGGTACAGATGGGAATACCGATGATTTTATCTATGGCATTGCAGGCAGTTTACAATATTGTAGACAGCGCCTTTGTGGGAAATATGAGGTCAGGAAGTGAGGCAGCACTTAATGCGCTGACACTGGTATTTCCGGTTCAGATGCTTATGGTAGCAGTTGGAATTGGAACAGGAGTGGGAACAAATGCACTTCTTGCAAGAACACTTGGTCAGGGAAATAGTAAAAAAGCTGCAAAGGTTGCAGGAAACAGTTTATTTCTAGGTGCAATAATTTATATAGTATGCCTGTTGTTTGGAATTTTTGGAGTTAAAGCTTATATTTCATCACAGACCGTTGATCCTCAAGTTATTTCAATGGGAACAAATTACTTGAGAATATGCTGTGTGATTTCATTTGGAATTATTTTCTTTTCACTATTTGAAAAGCTGCTGCAGGCAACCGGACGTTCTCTCTATTCTACAATTGGTCAGGTAGTTGGAGCAGTGGTAAATATTATTCTTGATCCTATTATGATTTATGGTATTGGACCGGTTCCGGAAATGGGAGTTAAGGGCGCCGCATATGCAACTGTTATCGGTCAGGTTGTGTCTGCAATACTGCTGTTTGTGTTTCATATGAAGCTGAACAGGGAATTTGAGCATGATACAAAGTATATGAAGCCTGATGGAGGAATAATCAAGGAAATTTATGCAATTGGACTTCCGGCTATTATTGCACAGGCTCTGATGTCAATTATGGTTTATGTGATGAATCTTATTTTGAAATTTAGTCCTTCGGCACAGACTGCATATGGTTTGTTTTATAAGGTGCAGCAGTTTGTATTGTTCCTCGCATTCGGACTAAGGGATGCAATTACACCAATTATAGCTTTTTCATATGGAATGCACAGCAAAAAGAGAATTAAGGATGGCATCAGGTATGGATTGCTTTATACGATTGTGCTTATGGTCATAGGAGTAGCGATTACAGAAATTTTCCCGGGAGAATTTGCTGCTTTGTTCAATGCAGGAGCATCAAGAGAATATTTTATCGGGGCAATGAGAATTATTTCCATCAGCTTTATTTTTGCTGGAATAAATGTGGCATATCAGGGTATTTACCAGGCGCTTGATGGTGGTATGGAATCGCTTGTGATTTCACTGCTCAGACAGCTTATAATTATATTACCTTTGGCAGGCATCTTCTCTTTTTTTGTAAGAGGCGGACATATTGGAGTTTCGCTGATCTGGTGGGCATTTCCAATCACGGAGGTGACTGCTTGTATTGTAGGATATTTATTTTTAAAGAGAATCAATAAAAATAAAGTGGAAAGCTTAAATTAAGGAGGCATAAGCCATGACAAAAAGAATCATTACGATAAGCCGAGAGTTTGGAAGTGGCGGACGTTTTATCGGAGAAGAAGTCGCAAAGAAACTTGGAATTAAATATTATGGCAAGGAAATAATTGGACAGATTGCAAAAGAGTCAGGACTGGCACCGGAGTATATTAAGGAAAATGCTGAGCTGTCTCCCAAGAAAGGGATTTTTGCATATGCATTTACCGGTCGTGATATTACAGGAAAATCAGTAGAAGATATGGTATATGAGGCACAGAGAAAAGTGATTTTGGATCTGGCAGAAAAAGAGCCATGTGTGATTATTGGAAGAAATGCTGATTATATTTTGAAAGACAGGGATGATGTATTGAATGTGTATATCCATGGGGATATGCCGGAAAAAATACAGCGTATCTGTAAGCTGCATAATACTTCAGAAGCTGATGCAGTAAAAATGATAAATGACATAGATAAAAGGCGTATGACAAATTATAATTTTTACACGGATCAGAAATGGGGAAAAGCTGCTAATTATACGTTGTGCCTGAACAGCTCACAGCTCGGGTATGATAAATGTGAGAGTATAATTATTGAATGTGTATAGTGTAATAAACTTATAATCCCGGATAGCTTATGATTTTATCATGAACTATCCGGGATTACTTTTTAAGATGTTGTTTGTGAGTCACATTTTATTGAGAAAATAAGGTTACTATAGTATAATAAATTCTGAAAATATTGCAGCAGAATAATAGGGTTTGTGAAGTATATGGGAAAGGAGGCAGCTTCATGAAAAAACATATCCAGACAGATTCAGAGTGGCAGGAGGAAATGTCACAGAAAATAATAGATGAAATACAGTGCGAGTTGTATCTCGACATGCCTTTTATGAAGCTGGCGCTCTCGGCTCTTTCACCAAAGGTGAACGAGCAGCTTTATTCCATGGCAACTGACGGCACATATATTTATTACAATCCAATCAGGCTTATTGATATATTTAAGAAAAATGGCATGTATCTGAACCGGGCTTATCTGCACAGTGTGCTGCACTGTCTGTTTTTTCACCTGTGGACTAAAGGAGAGAGGGATGAATTCCTGTGGAATACAGCATGTGATATAATGGTTGAGTACACGATTGATACAATGGAAAAGAAAAGCACAAAGCGTATTCTAAGTTATATAAGAAAAACCACGTATGAGAGGCTTAAAAAAGAGCATGTCGTGATCGCTCCCGGAGCTTTGTACGCGTGGCTATACAAGCAGTATGCAGAAATAGAGGCTGAAGAAACCACAGATATAGATGATATTGCAAACACAAAGGATAAAAACGAGCTTGCAATTTTGGCGCGAGAATTTTACACAGACGACCACGCTTTGTGGCCGGAGGAGAAAAACGATAATGCTATGCCACTAAGCTCATCCGAGGCCCAAAAGCAGTGGCAGAAAATATCCAGACAGACACGCATGGAGAAAAGCCATTCAAAGGAGAGCGAATCCGAGGGCGAGCAGATAATGATGAGGGAACTGTCTGCAAAAAGAAGCAGACGAAGCTACAAGGAGTTTCTGCGCAGGTTTGCAGTGCTTCGTGAGGAGGTACATGCAGATTATGATTCCTTTGATATGGGATATTACGCGTATGGACTTTCGCTTTACGGCAATATGCCGCTCATTGAGCCGCTTGAGACGAGGGAGACATACAAGATAAGGGATTTTGTCATAGTGCTTGATACGAGCTATTCTGTGAGTGGGGAGCTGGTGGAGCACTTTTTACAGGAGACCTTTACAATTCTCACGGAGTCGGACAGCTTTTTTGTCAGGAATAAAATACGCATCATACAGTGTGATGACAGCGTAAAGACGGACGAGGAAATTACAGATGAAAAGCAGATTAAGCCGCTTTTAAACAAGTTTACGCTCGTAGGAGGCGGAGGCACAGATTTCAGACCGGCATTTTCGTATGTGAGAGAACTTCTGGATAAGGGTGAGCTTAAGAACATGTGCGGACTTATATATTTTACTGATGGCAAGGGAATTTTCCCGGCAAAGTGTCCATCGTACAAGTGCGCATTTGTGTCGGTTGGTGCATATGAGGGTAATGAGGTGCCGCCATGGGCGATGCAGGTGGAGCTGGAGGAAACAATATGAATATAAAACAGGCAAAAAACGAAGTGAAAAATACAGTGAAAGCATACCTGTCAAAGGATGCACATGGAGAGTACGTGATACCGCAGATCAGGCAGAGACCGATGCTCTTAATCGGACCGCCCGGCGTAGGCAAGACACAGATTATGGAGCAGATTGCAAGAGAGTGCAAAATAGGTCTTGTGGCATATACCATCACGCATCACACGCGCCAGTCAGCGGTAGGACTGCCGTTTATAAAGGAGCGTGAGTATGACGGAAAGAGCTATTCCGTCACGGAATACACGATGAGTGAGATTATAGCCAGCGTCTATGAAAGGATGGAAGCAACAGGGCTGAAGGAAGGCATACTTTTTATTGATGAGATAAACTGCGTGTCCGAGACACTTGCGCCTACGATGCTTCAGTTTTTGCAGTGCAAGACATTTGGTAATCAGGCTGTTCCCAAGGGCTGGGTGATTGTTGCGGCAGGAAATCCGCCTGAGTACAATAAATCAGTGCGCGATTTTGATATGGTTACGCTCGACCGTGTCAGATATATATCGATAGAAGCAGACTATCAGGTGTGGAAGGAATATGCCAGAGATGTACATATCCATGATGCACTTTTAAGCTATCTTGAGCTTCACCCAAACAATTTTTACAGGGTGGAAACTGACGTGGACGGTATGAATTTCGTCACGGCAAGAGGCTGGGAGGATTTAAGCAGCCTGCTTAAGGTGTACGAGGCGGGAGAACTTGCAGTCACGGAGGATGTAATAGGTGAGTTTATCCACCATCCTGATATAGCAGAGGATGTGTACGCATATTTGGAAATCTACAGAAAATACAATGAGGATTACGGTATAAGCGATATATTGTCAGGAAACGTGAAAAAGTCAGTATATAAACGTGTGTTTGATGCTGATTTCGATGAGAGAATCACTGTGGTGAATCTGCTTTTAAGCGGACTGACAGTTGTTTTTTCTGATGTGGCCAGAGAGCGGAAAATGGTGCAGCTATGGTATGAGTTTCTGAAGGAATATAGAAAGTCACAAAGAAGCCCTGAAGAGCAGCATGCGCTGTACAACAGTGCTGTGGAACAGTTTTCAAAGAATATGGAGATATTGAAGGAGAGCTCTCTTATTTTGCCAAAGGAGTATTACATCAGACAGGATGTATTAAGGCATATAAAAGGGGACTTTGATACGGTGATGGATGATTTTACCGAAGAATCAGAGAAGCTTTCAACTATGGAGGATGCGGCAGGAGAGAAGCTAAACCACGCATTTGATTTTGTGGAGGATGTATTCTCGGACGGCCAGGAGATGCTTGTCTTTGTTACAGAGCTGACCATCACACCGGAAATCAGCAGCTTTTTAGCTGAGAATGAGTGTGAAAAATTTGATATCTACAATGAAAAGCTCATGGTTGGAAGCAATAGGACAAGGCTTTTAAAGGAGCTGGAGAGATAAATTCTGTTGATGTATGCAGGGAAGATTTGAAGGAATTATCTATGATTTATATATTTAGCGCTTTTTATGCTGAGGCAAAAAATATAATAGACCACTATGGCTTAAAAAAGGAAAAAAGCCCTGAAATGGTTAGATTTGATGTGTTTGCAAATGAGAGTATCAGGCTTGTGATAACAGGCGTAGGAGAAATCAATGCGGCGGCAGCGGTTTCAAATATCGGTGGTGCGTATGGGATTTCACCGGATGATGAGATTTTGAATGTTGGGTGTGGCGCTGGTTTTAGCAGTGATATCTGTTTGGGCAGTATATTTCTGGGAAACAAGCTCACTGAGCAGATGACAGGGCGTACATTTTACCCCGATATGCTGATGAAAGCAAATTTCAGGGAGTGTGAAATAGTAACGGTCGCAAGGGTGCTTAATGAAGGGTGTGATTCGGTTGTATATGATATGGAGGCAGCCGCCGTTTATCAGGCAGCAGCGTTTTTCGTGGGACCGCATCGTATGCATTTTATAAAGCTTGTTTCAGATGCCGGTGAGAGAATTGACCAGTCGAAAATCACAGAGCTTTTTGCTTTGCAGGAAGACAAAATATGCGGCTATATTGATATACTTTTAAGCGTAGGTGGTAATAAAACTTCAATAGATGATAAGACTAAAGGCGAAAATATGGCAGACGGCAATGCGACAGATGATACTAAATCCGCTTGGAATATGGATAGGCTAATTTGCGATATGCGCTGTTCCAAGGTAATGGGGGATCAGCTGGCACAGCTTATAAAGTATTGCAGACTAAGTGGTATAGATTATAAAGCTGTTCTGGATGAGTACTATACAAATGGCTTGCTGCCGTGTGAGAGCAAGCGTGAAGGAAAGAAATGTCTGTTTGAATTGAAACAGAGATTGTTGTAAGAAGGAAATGTCAAATGTGCCAATACAATAAAATGTTTTCACATGTATATGTGGAAAAAGGCGTGGCCGAGCATCCACGTACAAAGCAGATTTTAGAAAAGCTGAATAATACAACAGTCATAGAAATTGACCACTACAAGGATGTTTTCTGCCGCAAAAAGCAGAGTATTTCTGCTCAAAGCAATGCCAAGGCGCTCATTCTGGCAGAGAATACAAGCGGCTGCATATATGAAGGTGCACCGGTGTGTCAGAGCTTTGGAAATGAGAATTTTTACTATTGCTCATGCATGATGAACTGTATATTTGACTGCGAATACTGCTATTTAAAGGGCATGTATCCGTCTGGTAATCTTGTGGTGTTTGTAAATTTGGAGGATATTTTTGCGGAGCTTGAAGCACTTCTGGCGCAAAAAAGCATATATCTTTGCGTATCATATGATGCAGACCTCGTGGCCATAGAGTCGCTTACCGGCTTTGTGAGGGAATGGATTGCTTTTACAAAGAAGCATGAGAATCTTACAATTGAAATTCGCACCAAAAGTGGCAGGTGTGATTTGTGGAGCAATTACGAAGCCTGTGACAGGGTAATTATTGCCTATACAGTTTCGCCTCAAAGGGTTGCAGCAGAGTATGAGCATTTTGCGTCCGCACCTATGGAGCGGATTCAGGCAGCAAAATGTGCTATGGATAGTGGATTTCCAGTGCGACTGTGCTTTGATCCGATGATATACTGCAAGGACTGGAGAGGTGAATACAGCAGGCTGGTTGATGACGTATTTTCACAGATAGACGGTTCTAAGTTGTGGGATGTGAGTATCGGAAGCTTCCGCATATCGCAGGATTATCTGAAGAAAATGCGAAAGGACATGCCTCGTAGTGCTGTGGTGAATTTTCCATACGACAATGTGAATGGGTATTACCAGTATCCGGAAAACATACGAAGTGATATGGAAGAGTTTATGATACAGACTGTATCCGAATATGTGGATAAAGACAGGATATTTATGTGGAAGTGATATTATTCATAGTATGATTAAAGGGTTAAAGTATAAAGGAGGAGAAAATAAGTAATTGAATATATTGTTAAATGTGATTAAATGTGTTTAAATATACTCAAAGGAGTAAATTATTATGAATACATCAAATACCACAAATTATAAGCCAAAAGATTTTGCTGAACTGTTAGGTGTGTCTGTTAAGACATTGCAACGCTGGGACAGAGAAGGAACTTTAAAGGCAAATCGAACTCCAACTGATAGGCGTTATTATACCTATGACCAGTACCTTCAATTTAAAGGCATAAATATTGAAAATGATAAACGTCAGGTAGTTATTTATGCCAGAGTGTCTACAGAAATCAAAAAGATGATTTACAGAATCAAGTTGCATTTTTGCGACAGTTTTGTAATGCTAAAGGTATTATTATAGACCAGTGTATTGAGGATTATGGAAGTGGTCTTAATTACAATCGTAAAAAGTGGAATGAATTATTAAATGAAGTAATGGAACAGAAAATAAAAACCATAATAGTAACTCATAAAGATAGATTTATCAGATTTGGTTACGATTGGTTTGAAAAATTCTGTATGAAGTTTAATACAAGCATTGTGGTAGTGAACAACGAAGAACTATCACCACAGGAAGAACTCGTACAGGATATTGTTTCTATACTTCATGTATTCTCTTGCAGGTTGTATGGACTTCGTAAGTATAAAAAACAAATAGAAAGGGATGAGGAAATTGCTAAAGAGCTTCAAGACAGAAATAAATCCAACAGAGGAGCAGAAAGCCAAAATTCGTAAAACAATAGGAACTTGTAGATATATTTACAACTTCTACCTTGCTCATAATAAAGAGCTTTATAATAAAGGCGAAAAGTTTATGAGCAGTAACCAATTTAGAGTATGGCTTAACAATGAGTATCTTCCAAAGCATCCAGAATGTTTTTGGATTAAGGAAGCTTATTCAAAAGCAGTAACACAAGCAGTAAATAATGGACAAGCCGCATTTATAAGATTTTTTAAACATCAGAGTAGTTTCCCTAGATTCAAAAAGAAGAATAGATCTGATGTGAAAATGTATTTTGTAAAGAACAATCCAAAAGATTGCCGTTGTCAAAGACACAGGATCAATATTCCATCACTTGGTTGGGTTCGCATTAAAGAAAAAGGATATATTCCAACAACAAAAGATGGATATGTAATTAAAAGCGGTCATGTGTCAATAAAAGCTGGTAGATACTATGTTTCAGCTCTTGTAGAAATTCCAAATAACAAGATAGCTAATAGTTTCAATGAAGGAATTGGTATCGACCTAGGGATAAAGGATTTTGCCATTGTTTCCAATGGTAAAATTTATAAGAACATTAATAGATCAGTAAGATTAAAAAAACTTGGAAAACAACTTATTCGAGAACAGAAAAATCTTTCTCGAAAGTATGAAAATTTAAAGAAAGGAGAATCTACTCAAAAAGCAAATATACAAAAACAGAGGCTTAAAGTACAGAAACTTCATCATAAAATTGATAACATTCGTACGGATCACATCAATAAAACAATCGCAGAGATAGTGAAAACCAAACCATCTTATATAACGATAGAAGATTTAAATATATCAGGAATGATGAAGAACAAACATCTTTCAAAGGCAGTTGCTTCGCAGAAGTTTTATGAATTCAGAATAAAGCTTCAGGCGAAATGCAATGAAAACGGAATTGAACTTCGAGTTGTAGACAGATGGTATCCATCATCTAAAACCTGTCACTGTTGCGGAGCAATCAAGAAAGATTTAAAACTTTCAGATAGAATTTTCAAATGTGATTGTGGTTATATCGAAGACAGAGATCTCAATGCTGCACTCAATTTGAGAGATGCTACGACTTACGAAGTTGCATAAATAAACGCAAACGTAGGTATGTACCGAAGGCTATTTCGGGAATTTACGACTATGGAGTGTACAAGAACTTGTGAGTAGATATGATTTCGGTCAATCCAAAGCATACACGATGAAGTAGTAAGTAGAACTCGTGAGAGTCTACATTATCTCGATGTGAGTATGTTTAATCACATTTTGAGTAGCAGACAGACATGATACCAAAAGACCCAGTGATGTTATTAAGCTACATCAATACACAATTACGAGATTTTTATGATTCATATGAAGACCTTTGTAAGTCACTCGATCTCGATCAAAATGAAGTAAAACAAAAGCTTTCCATGATCGGATACGAATATGATGAATCATTAAATCAGTTTAAGTAGCAGACTAGTCGAATCAATGAAAATATGTTAAAATTGTACGTAAAGGAGAACATATTTATGGAGTTGATTCGGTTAGAAAATGTAAAGAAAATATATCAGACAGGAGAGGTGATCACCAAAGCCGTAGATGGGATCGATTTTACGGTGGATCAGGGTGAGTTCGCCTTGATCATTGGCGCCAGTGGTGCAGGAAAAACTACCGTTTTGAACATTTTAGGAGGTATGGATACTGCGACCAGTGGCGCTGTTTATATTGATGGAGAAGATATCTCCAAATGGAATAAAAAACAACTGACAGGATATCGAAGAGATGACATAGGATTTGTATTTCAGTTTTACAATCTGGTGCCCAATCTTACTGCAACAGAGAATGTAGAATTGGCACTTCAGATCAGTAAGAATCCTCTGAAAGCAGAAGAAGTATTAAAAGATGTGGGACTTGGACACCGTCTAAATAATTTCCCTGCGCAGTTATCTGGTGGGGAACAGCAGAGAGTTTCTATTGCACGTGCATTGGCAAAGAATCCAAAGATCTTGCTCTGTGATGAGCCAACTGGTGCCCTGGATTATCAGACAGGAAAATCTATTTTAAAATTATTGCAGGATACCTGTCACAAGAAAGGAAAAACAGTGGTTGTGATCACACATAACCTTGCGATCGCACCGATGGCAGACCGTGTGATCGAGATGAAGAACGGAAAGATCAGCAATATTACGATAAACGAACACCCTCAGCCGGTGGAGACGATTGAATGGTAGGAAATGCGTATGAAGAAAACGGCATTACATAAAGATATATACAGAACGATCACAGGAACCCTTCCGAGATTTTTATCAATCTTTTTTATCGTTGTACTGGGCGTTGCATTCTATTCAGGAATCCGTGTGACACAAAAAGATATGCATATCACAGCAGACCACCAGTTTGATGGAAGTCGGCTGATGGATGTCAAAGTCATGGGAACACTTGGGATTTCAGAAGAGAATCTGACAGCCCTTCGGAAGTTAAAAAATGTGCAGTCGGTCGAAGGAGGACATTCTGTAGATGTGATCGCAAGGAAGCAGGGAAGTGACGAAGAACATGCAATCAAAGTTATGGGGAAGACTGATAAATTAAACCAGATAACGATCATAGATGGAAAACTTCCACAAGCATCGGGAGAATGTCTGGTAGATGAATGGTATGCCCAGCAAAATGATCTGAAAACAGGGGACGTTTTAAATTTGTCTTCTGGAAATGAAGATGATCTTAAGGATACTCTGAAAGATACAACCTATAAGATCACAGGAATCGGAAGTTCATCAGAATATCTTTCAAGATCCAGAGGAAGCACTGGCATTGGAACGGGAACGTTGTCAGGCTTTATTGTGGTGCAACCATCAGAATTTTCCTCAGATATCTATACAGAAGTTTATCTGACTGCGAAGGGAGCGAAGCAAGAGAGAGCCTACAGTGATGCTTACAAAAACAAAGTAAAACAGCTGGAAGAAGAGATCAAAGATATTTCCAAAATAGAAAATGAGAAACGGTTAAGATCTGTTCAGAAAGAAGCCGAAGAGAAGATCGACAAGAAAGAAAAGAAATTCAAAAAAGAACGAAAAAAAGCATATAAGAAACTAGATCAGGCCGAGAAAAAGCTAAAGAAGTCCAGACAAAAGATCAAAGATTCCAAAGCAAAATTAGCGAAAAGCAAGAAAGAGATCTCTGATGGAGAGCAGCAGATCAAGAATGCAAAAGCTCAGTATCAGTCAGGGATCAGACAGATTCAGAATGCCAGAAAGCAGTTAAAGACACAGAAACAAACAATTCGGTCAAAAAGCAAAGAATTAAAAACACAGGAGGCAAAGCTAAAGACACAGGAGAAGAACTTACAGACAAAAGAACAGCAGATTCAGGGTGCCATGCAGGCTGGAATGATCTCACAGGAAGAAGCGAAAGCTTCCTTAGCACAGATTAATGCAGGAAAAGAACAGATCAAGACAGCAAGAAGCAAGATCAATGCAGGGAAAAAACAGATCAGCAGGGCAAAGACAAAGATTGCAAAGGCTGAAACAACCTTGGATCAAAAAAGCAGCCAGCTAAAGAAAGCAAAGCAAACGATCAAAACAAATGAAGCAAAATTAGTATCAGCAAGAAAACAGATCACCTCCGGAGAAAAAAAGATTGCAAAAGCAGAATCAAAACTTTCATCCGGGGAGAAAAAATTAAAGAGATCAAGAAAGAAAGCAGAAAAGAAATTCAAGGAAGCCGAGCAGAAGATTGCAGATGCCAGACAGGATGTTAAGGATATCAAGAAAGGGAAATGGTATGTCTTAAACCGTGAGAAGATGCAGTCTTATGTGGAATACGGACAGGAAGCAGACAGAATTGCAGCGTTAGGACGAGTGGTACCGGTCATCTTTTTCTTAGTTGCGGCACTGGTAAGCTTAACAGCGATGACACGTATGGTCGAAGAGCAGAGAACACAGATCGGTATGATGAAAGCATTGGGATACAGTGGAGTTCATATTGCAATGAAATATGTGACCTATGCCCTTGCAGCAACGCTTAGCGGAAGTATTCTAGGGGTAGTGATCGGTGAAAAACTGCTTCCATGGATCATCATTAATGCTTATAAAATGATGTATACAGGACTGGGAGATGTCTATACGCCATTAGAGATCGAATATTCTGTGATGGCAGGTGGACTGGCGGTTGGAGTTGTTGTTTTAGCAGTATTATCTGCATGTTATAAAGAATTAAGAGAAAAACCTGCACAGCTGATGCGTCCAGTTGCTCCAAAAGAAGGAAAAAGGATTTTGTTAGAACGGATTCCATTTATCTGGAAACGATTAAGTTTTATCTGGAAAGCAACGATGCGAAACCTCTTCCGCTACAAGAAGAGATTCTTTATGACGATCTTTGGAATCGGCGGATGTATGGCATTATTACTCTTAGGATTTGGAATCAAAGATTCGATTTCAGCAATCTCAGAAAAGCAGTATGGGGAGATCATTACTTATGATTTCTCGATCACACACAAAGACGGGATCAGCGAGACAAAGAAAGAAGATCTGATCCAGTATGCAAAGAAACAAGAACATATGACAGATTTGATAGAAGTAAGCGAATCTGCAGTGACGATCCGTGCTAATGGGAAAAAACAGGATGCAACGATGATCCAGCCAATGTCCAAAAAAGATCTGAATGGCTATATCAGCCTTCAGGATCGAAAGAGTAAAACAAAGTATCAGTTAGATGATGATGGGATCATCTTAACAGAAAAGGCAGCGTCCCTACTTGGTGTGAAAAAAGGAGATTCAATCAAGATCCAACGGTCTGGAGATAAACAGATCACAGCAAAAATAAGTCAGATCACAGAAAATTACATGCAGCATAAAGTCTACATGACACCAAAACTTTATGAGAAACTGTATCATAAAAAAGCACAAACGACAGGTATATATTGTATTGAAAAGAATATATCTAAGAAAAAGATGCAGGAAAATGGAAAACAGATTCTTGCAAGAGATGAAGCCTCAACACTGCATTTTTGTGCCGACGATGAGAAGACAATGTCAGATATGGTCAATAACTTAAATATTGTGGTGGTTGTTCT
>ERZ827528.594-NODE-594-length-43668-cov-246.917593_pt1 | contig 43668 bp, 55 predicted proteins | sample MGYA00519768_ERZ827528 | MGnify/ENA primary metagenome ERZ827528 (study PRJEB31778, sample SAMEA3449343) | human gut metagenome | biome: human gut; feature: human-associated habitat; material: faeces | place: United Kingdom | collected 2010/2012 ...
TGTTTTCAATGGTTTCGGCGTTTTTTATCCTCTCTTTTTTCGTTGATGCTCATCAACAACAACTTTTATTCATCTTTCTGTTTCTTTCTCTTTCTGCCTCTCAACACATCTCATTTTCTCTCTTTACATTGCTCAAACTTCAACTTTCTCTTACCCCAATTTTCAAATCTTCAATTCTCTCGGTGCTCATTCGGTGCACAAAAGGCCCCGGCAGTCTCCTGCCGGGGCTGTTTTTGTGTCACTCCACGATGCACTCGTAGTACACGCGTGCCTTGTCCGGCACGGCGTCCTTGTCCTCGAGCCACGCCTTGGCGAGATCGAGGTAGAGGTCCGTCCCGGTGCAGCCGTGATCCATGAGTACCTCGCAAAAATCGCTGTACACCGCATTCATCGCGCACCAGAATTCGATTGGGTCGCAGTCGATTCCGCGCTCGTGCATCATCTTGAGCACATGGTCCGGTGCCCACTTCGCGCCGACCGTGCCGTCGGCGTTTTTCATACCGCCGACCCACTGCTCGGCCTCCTCCCACGACAGACGGTCGTCATCGTCCTGCTGCTGCTCGAATCCGATATGCCCCATCTCCCGGCGCCCCGGCTCGCGGCTTCGGCCGCCGCCTCGCGGCTCGATGTCGTACCGGCGCCCCATCGGCTCGTCGCGGTAGCGGCGATCATAGTCTCCGTCGCTGCGCGGCGCATAGCGGCCGTCATTGTAGCGCTCGCGTCCGCGCCCGTCGCGGAATCGGCCCTCCGGCCGGTCTCTGCGTTCCTCCTCGCCGCTCCCGCGGCGGTAGAACATCATTTTTGTCCTGGCGTCCATATCGTCCCTCCTTATGCCGTCGGCGCCGTGCCGTTGACGCTCGCCAGATTGCTGCTCGGCGCGCAGGCCGCGCGGCCCAGCAGCCGGAAGCTGCCGCCCGTCGCGTTGGTGTTGAGTACCGTGCTGTACTTTGTCCGCGTGCGGATCGCGCAGGCGGTCAACTGTGCGCAGCCGCAGCTTGTCAGCGGATACTGCACTGTCCCGCTTCCGATCGTCACCACGACCGGAGCCGTGATGGTCGCCGTCGTCGGGATCGTCTGCGCCACGACGAGACAGTATTTCTCGCCGTCGTTGTAGCTCCCGGCCGGCAGGTTGATCGTCAGCACGCCGTCCGCAAACGTCACGGCCTGCGAGATCACAAGGCGGCGGCACAGCTTACACACGTTGTTGCATGCCATGGTATATCCTCCTTTGCTCAGGGGCGGCAGCTGCCGCCCCGATCTCTCATCCCGTCAGCAGCAGCCGTAGCCCTGCTGGCAGCCTGCGCCGCAGTACGCCGCATGCGGGTTCTGCACCAGGTACGTCGGCTGCGGCGTCGAGTTGCCGGTCCGGCGGATCAGCTCTGCCGTGTTGGCGTCCATTGCGGCCTTGAGCACGGCGTTCTGCTCGCTCTGCGAGGCGGCCAGACGGAGCGTCTGGTTTTCCTGCTGCAGGGTCGAGATCTTGTCGTTGACCATAAAGTCCAGGATGCTGCGCGTGTTGGCGTTGGCGTTGTCGATCACGTCGCGGGCCGTGCTCTGGATGGTGTTGCGGATGTCGCAGCTCTGCGTCGCGAGGTTGTAGTTGGTGTCGGCAAAGCCGCGCTCCATCAGGCGCTGCGTCTCGCAGCAGCACTGCTGCTGTCTCGCGCCGAGGTCGCAGATCTGGCTCTGCACCCCGTTAAAGCCCTGCATCATGCCCATCTGCGTGGCGTTAAAGCCCTGCTGCATCGCGATCTGCCCGTTGAGCATGCCGGTGTTCATGGCATAGAAGCCGTCACACAGGCCGTTCTGGAGTCCGCGGATGCCGCTCTGGATCTCTGCCGTCACAAAGCCGTCGTTGACTGCCTGCCGCGTGTCGATGCCGCTGAGATACGGCACCGCCATACCGGCCCCGTTGTTGCCGTTGTTGCCCCAGTTGTTGCCAAAGATCAGGGCAAACAGGATGATCACGATCCACCAAGATCCGCCGCACCCGAACATATCGTTGTTGTTGCGGTTGCCGGAGTCAGCGCCCAGCGCGTACCCCATGCCAAAATCATCTGCCATTGTTATATCCTCCTCAGTTATTTATGATCCCACGGGCCGCGCGCGCCCGGTGAGTCCTTGCTGCGCGGCTTTTGTCAGGTCCCGCAAACCGAGTGGATATGCTTACCGACGGAAGGGCAGCCCCAGCTGCTGTGCCATCTGCTCTACCGTCGTACCGCGCTCCCGCGCGGCGTTGTCCGCCATCTGGAGGAGCTGGTTGTAATCTTTGCCCGCCAGCATCTGCTGCATCTGCTGGAGCTGAGGTCCCGCGCCCATCTGCTGCAGGGCACCCAGCGGGTTCCGGCCCCGCTGCGCCATCTGGATCATCATCATGAGCGGATTCATTCTGCCGGTTCCTCCTTCTTTTCTGCGGCAGTGAGCCGCTCGCTGATGCCGTTAAGCTGCGCCTGCATCTGCTGCAGCATCGTCAGCACCGGGTCTGTCGCGGTCTGTGTGCCGTTCTGCGCGGGCTGCGGAGGCGGCGCTTGAATATACTCCCCAAAGCGTGCAGCGCCCGCCGCAGCGTCCCAGCGCTTGGTGTAGATGCGGTTGTTTTGGATGTCCGCAAACACCATCAGGCTGCCGGAAAAGTCCACCGGCGTCGAGCTTGCCTCCTCGCGGCTCGATACCATCCGGCACATCGGCCCCTGCGGCTGCAGCGGCTGCTGTCCGTACCCGCCGTATACCGGCGGCATCACCTGATTGTACCCGGTCTGATAGGGATATGCCATTGTCTCCGCCTCCTGTCTTTGATGGATATATCATACCGTCTCAGCCTCTGCGCTGTGCCCGCTTCCGGCGCGTCTGTGCCCGCAATGTGTGCAGCCGCCGCTCGATCCCCTGCATCCGGCGGGACACCGTGCTCCGCGTCATCCCCTGCCCGAATTTGTCCTCCATCTCAAATGCGATGTCCAGCTGCGCCACCTGATCGATCAGGCACCGCCGCGCGATGTAGCTGTCCTCCTCCCCAAGGTTCGCCGCCCGGATCAGTGCCTCTACCTCCTCGCGCCGCATCCCGGCCGTGCAGCTCCCCGCCTGCATCCTGCCCTTTGACATAGTTCCCCCTCCTGTGCATAAAAATGGGAGAGGGCTTTCGCCCTCCCCCGCTGTGCGGTATTTTGTTAATGCCACGGAGCCCTGTACAGGTCCCGCTCTGCGTATCCCTCTGCCCGGTAAAGCAGGTCTTTCTGCTCTGTCGTCAGCTGCAGGCTGTTGATGAGTGCAAGGATCTTCGCCTTTTTCGATCCGCTGATCGACTTCCCGTTCGCGTCCTTGTCCGCGCTCAGTTCGGCCTTTTTCTTCCAGTACTGCATCCAGATCTTTGCGCCGATGCCGCCGCTCCGGGCCTCTGTCAGCTTGTCATAGGTCTCCTCGCTCAGCACGGTGCTCAGCGCCTTGTAGAGGCTGGTATCCGTCAGATTCTGCTTGAGCAGCACGTCCACCTTGTCGTTGGTCGTGAGCTGCCCGTTCTCGCCGGTCCCCTTTGCGCTGGCCAGCTTGTCGCTGACCTTTTTGGCGTCGGTCGCGCTCAGTCCGGCCTCCGTCAGGTTAGTGTAGCGCTCCGCCTCCTGCGCAAACATCTGGTAATACTTGAGGCCGTTCCGGATCGCCTCCCGCTTTTTGCCCTTGATGTTGTGCTGGTCGAGCCAGTATGCAAACTCGGAGGCCTGCTGGCTGCTGCTGAGGCTCTCGTCCTCGTACAGCGTCCGGTACTCCTCGTACACGTCCATCACGTCATCCCAGCTCATCCCAGCGTCCATCATGTTGGCGAAAACCTCGTCCTTCGAGGTCGACTTCGCGCCGGTCTCCTTGTCGGTCACGCCGAACACCTCGGCATAGGTGTATGCCTTAACGCTGTCGCGCACGTCAAGCTCCCGGATCGCGGTGCGCTTCTGCCGGTTTTTGTCGTTGGTGGAGAGATTCTCGTCCCCGTCCGCCTGCATGAGCTTGTTGTAAAACTGCGTTACGCCGTCCCAGCTCACGCCCTCGTCCATCAGGGTCTCGAACATGGCGTCCGTTGCGTGCTCATACTCGCCGGTCTCCTTGTTCCTCCGGCCGAACTCCTGCCGGAACAGGTAAGCCTTTTGCTCGTCGGTCAGGCTGGAATTGTTGATGGCGTCCCGGATATCCCGCTGCGCCTGATCGGCCGTCAGGGTGTCGTCTGCGTTGATCTTGATAAACTCATGCAGCAGGTTGTAGGTCTCGATCGGGTCCGCCCCGTCCTTGGATAACGTCTGCCACGTCTGCGTGTCCTTGGTCGAAAGGCTGGAAAGCCCGGATGCCCAGTAGGCATTTGCCTGTGGCGTCGCGTTTGGCCCGAAGAGGATGTTCTGCAGCGCCGTCCCAACGTTCCGCTCGACCGGATACTGCAGCCGCTCCTTGTCCCCGAAGCCCTTTGTCCGTCCTCCCTCGACGATCGTTTTGATGCCGGAGTACGTCTTGTTGATCTGCCGCCCGCCGGGGATCGCCTGCGTCACAAGCCCGAGCAGTGCCTCTCCGCTCTCCGGCGAGATCACGCCGTGCTCCGTGGCCGCGTCCCACAGGTCTTTGCCCTTGCCGAACAGGTCCGGCATCATCAAAGTTCTGTCTCCCACGCCGACCATGCCGGAGAGGTTGGAGAGGAACGGGACCTCGTTGCTGATGTTATACAGCGTGTCCTCCACAGCGTTGCCCCAGTCAAAGCCCTCCTGCGGCGTCGGAACGTCGTCGAACATGTCTGTTCCGAACATGGCGTTGCTCGCCTTGTTGAGCATGTATCGGATCCAGTCGTTGGTAGTCAGCCCCACGCCGGATGCAATGAAATTCATGGACATGCCGATGATATCGAACGGGGCCGGAGTGCCGCCGTAAAGCTCCTCGGTCACGCGGTTGACCACAAAGGCCGCAAGCACGGTCTTCAGGATCACGCTGCTTAGGACCCTCGCCGCCTTTGCCTTGCCGCTCTCCGCCGCGATCTGCCGGAACTGCCGCGGGAGATCCTGCGACACATGCTCCCAGCTGTTGAGCGCCTCGATCTGGAACATGTTGACCATCTGCATGACAGGCGTTTTTGAGTGGAACATCAGCGGCTTTGCGCCCTTGGTGCGGTCGCCCATGATGGAGCGTGCGTAGGCGTCCGCTGCCCGCATGGCCTCCTCGTGCGTCTTGCCGTCACGGATCGCGTCGAGGTATGCCGCTCTGGCCGCGATCGTCGACATCATCGTGTCGACGAATTCGGCCGGCTTAAACATGCCGGACATAAACGAGTCCGCGAAGGTGTTGGAGATATAATCCACGCCCTTTTTGCCCGTGATGAAATCGCTGTCCATCTGGAACTGCCGCAGCTTTCCGGTCGAAAACTCCAGCGCCGCCTGCGCGATGGAGCGCTTGCTCCGCTCCCCGAGGATCGTCGGCAGCTGCGCGATCTGGTTGACGGCCGACGAGACGTTGCCCGCAACATTGGCCCTCGCAAACGCCTGCGTGAGCTGTGTGCCGAGCTTCAGGATGCCGCGTCCGCCTCTGTGCTCTGCCCCGCGGTCTCCGCCGAACTGCTTTCCTGCCAGCACGTCGCCGTAGTTTTTCAGCCATACGGCAAGATCGGAATACCGCGTATTGTTTTTCTCTGCGGCGAACAGCTCGGCGATATACTGGTCAAGCTGTTTGTTGATCTCCGCCGTTGTCGGCTCTGCGAAATCATCGACCCGCTTCAGCTCGCGCAAAAAGTCCAGTTTCTCGTCGCGCTGCCCGCTGCGGGAAAGCTCGATCGCCTCCGCCAGTGAATTCTTGAAATCATTCCTTCCGCCGAGGCGTGTATAATTTTCCAGCGCGCGGATCTTCTGGATGTCGTCCGTGTGGAAAAGCACGTCGGACAGGTACGTCACATAGCTCTCAAACCCGTGCACGATGTCGTACTCGGTCTGCGTCCCCTCGCGGCTCTGGAAGAACGGCGTCCAGCGCTTGTTCGGCCGGAAGTCCTCCGTCCTGCCCGCGATCTCCGCCGGGAGCCTCGTTGCACTGGCGTTAAAGCCCAGCGCCTCGAACGCCTGGTTGAGCAGGTTGACCTTGTCGGCTGTGCTCAGATGCGGCGCGTAGTAGTCGATCTTGCCGATCGGCTCGTCACCGTGCGACACGAGGAAATCCGCAATGGCGTTGTAGTAGTCGTCAAAGAGCTGCCGGTACTGCTTCACGGCCGCCGCGCATTTCTTCTCGTCGATCTCACCCTTGATGCCGTCCTTCTGCGTCAGGAACTGTGCGTACTGCTGTGCCCACTTGCTTTCTGCGGCGTTCAGGTCGAGGTCCGTCGCCACGCGCTGGATCTCCGCCTCTCTGGCCTCCGCGTCCGGGCTGGCCTTCTGCGCGGTCTCCATCTTGGTCAGCTCCGTCACGGCCTTCTGGATCGCGGCCTTGTTCGGCGACTGGTTGATCCGCTGCACGGTCGCCTCGATGTCGAGGGCCATGTGGACGTAGGCACTCTCGGCCTTGTTCAGGCCCTTGGCCTTGTCTCCCTCGCCCTGGAACTCGCGCACCGCGTCGAGCTGCCGGTTCATCCAGCGCAGCCTCTCGGCCTCGTTGCGCGTCACCGGATCAAAGTAATACCGGTTGATCTCCTCGCCGCGCTTGTCTCCGAACATCTTGAGCATCGATCGCTGCGGCGTCCGGTAGTTGAGTACGAGCAGAGCCTCCTTGTCAAAGCCGCCCGGATCGCTCATCAGCTCCAGCTCGTCCGGCAGCAACTCCATGGCCTTGTAGAGCAGCGCGTCGCGGATCGCGTACTTGCGCTGCAGCCGCAGGTCCTCGCCGAGCATGCGCTTGTCGATGTACAGGTTGGCGAGGTCCGTCACCGTGTCCCACCTTGCCGTGTCCGGGATGTCGGCGTAGGAGTACCGCCCGGCCGCGATGTCGCGCGCGAAGTTCTTTTCGAGCGCCGTCGCGCCCCATCGGCGCTCCGCCTTGGAGATCAGTTTGTCGGTCTGGTATTCCGCCTCGGCCCGCTGCCGCATCTCCTTGGTCGTCCGGTAGTCCGTCACGCCCATGTCGATCTTGACGCCGATCTTGTCGAGCGCCGGGGTCGCGCGGAAGCTGTCCTTTGCCACGCCCTCGGCCGCCACGGTCGTCGCCCTTGCCGGGGCCTCTCCGTTTCGGTATGCTGCTGCGTCCGCGTCCGCTCTGGCCTTCTTGGCTGCGTTCAGGCGGTTCGCCGCCTCCTGCGGGGTGTACATGCCCTGCTTTGCCGCAAAGTCCGTCTCCACGGCGCGCCAGCCGCCGTTCTTGCGCGGCTCCACGCGCCAGCGCTTCCCGGTCACGGCCTCCAGCAGCTCCACGGCCTGCTTGGGCGACAGGTCCGTCGTCTGCGAGTAAAACGGCACGTCCTTGCCCCATACAAACCCCTGCGGCATGGCGTTCGTTTGCTGCTGCACCCAGTCCCGGAAATAACTCTCGCTCAGGACCGGCTCGCCCATGTCGTCCGCATACCCGAGCACATCCTCCGGCTGCGTCTCCTCCCGTTCGCTTGCCAGTTCCTTCCCGCGGATGCCGTTCTCGCGGATGTCCTGCAGCTCCTCCTGCACGGAGAATTTCACGCCCGGCAGCTCGTTTGCAACGCGGATCCTGTCCTCTTGCCCGGTGTACCGGATCACGCGCAGCCCCGCGTCCTCTGCCCTCGCCATCAGGTCCGCTGGGGCGCTCGCCGGGGCCAGAAGTGCGACTGCCTCATCAAAGCCAACCACGCGCTGCGGCTTGGCCTCAAAGTACGAGGTAGGAATCTCCTTTGCCTGCTGGAACAGCTCCTGAATTTGCATCGCCGTCGCTCGGTCAATGTCGTATTCTTCCGCCGCCATCCCCTCGCGGATGCTTTGTAGGCTGTCTCCGCCCTGTGCGGTCTTGATCAGCGCCTCTGTAATGAGCTGGCTCTCATCCTGATACCCATACGCCTTGTGCCTTGTCTCCTGCAGGATGCGCTCTACTACGTTGTCAAGGCTTTGCTGGAGCTCCATGACTTTGCCCTCGTAGGCCTCCTGCTCCAGCGTCTGCAGCCGCCCCTCGTCGGCATGGATCTCGCTGATGCTTCGGTACTCCGGCGTTGCCGCCGCCAGCAGACCCCCAGCGTCGTACCACATGATGTTTGCGCCGCGCTCCTCCGCCTGTGCCATGGCCCGGACGAGATTCTCCGCGTTCAGCTCCCAATGGGTCTGCTCAAAGCTCCTGCGATCGCCTCGGCTTGTATAGCGGTCCTCGTTGTTGTAGATCCCGCCCTCGCCGATCACATCCTGCAGCCGTTTTTCTGCCCACGCCGCTACATTCTGCGTCGGCGCTTTGCGGTCAAGTTCGTCCTGCATGGCCATTTTGTCCACGTCCCCGCGGATCTGGCCGCCGTCCTGCACCATCTCCCACGCATGCCGGATAAAGTCCTCTGCCCGCATGCTGCTGTACATCTTGTTTTCTGCGTACTCGCTGACCCGTTCCGCCTTACGCTCCGGCTTCCGGTCAAGGATCCTTGCAAACCGCTCTGCATATTCCTCACCGATCGCCTGACGCACGCGCTGCAGCTCTGCCTGTGCCACGCTCTGCGCGTCCCCCATGTCCATCTGTGCGATGATCCATGCGAGGTTCTGCACGCCTACGTTGTCCGTATACCGCTGCAGCACCGCATTCCCGATGTTGTCGTACTCCCTGGCCTTGTAGACCGGATTGATATTCTCGCCTTTATCCGCAAGATAAGCCGCCTTGACCTCCGGATACTGCGCGATCTGCTCCGCGATTTCCCGGCTTGTCTTGGTCGTTTCCTCTTCGATCCCGGCTTTTCCGAGCGTGCTGTCTCCGCGGAACACACCGTCTGCCACCTGCGCCGACAGCTCCCGGATGCTGCGCTCAAACGCCCGCTTTGCATCCGCGTCCACGCGGTACTCCACGGTTGCGTTGGACGAGGTCGGCGTCCATGCGTCCGCGCCATACACGCGGTTCCGGCTGTCTGCTTCCGGATCGATCGTCGACGCGGGGAACACGACGGAATACTCTCCGTAGTTTGTATGCCCCTGCTCGGCCTGCACGATAGCAATGGACGGCGACGGAAACGCGCCGATCTCCAGCGCTTTCTCCAGTTTCTCCTGTGTCAGGTTGTGCTCCGCAATGAGATTCCCGGCGCGCTCCACCGGCTCAGACATCGAAAATCTCTGCTTGACATCTGCCTGATCTTGTGATATGCTCTCTTCAGAGAGATTCCCGAATGTGGGGGCTGACTGCGCCATAAGGGTTGCGGGCTTCCTGCTTATAGCGGGGATCTCTCTTATTTTTGTCACATCGTATAAGATCCTGCCACTATTGGAGTTTGCTATATTGATAAGCCCCTCAAACAGATGCCCGTCTACTTCAAACTTCGTTGTGTAGTAATCAAACCCGAATTCGGCAGTGTCGTGGTTTTTGTGGTCTTTCGCCCAGTGCGAAAATTCTGACACCGCAAGCAAATCCGCAAGCTCTGTTGATGCTCGCATCTTTGCGTTGTACTCAGTTGACCCTACCTTTAGTGCGTTTGATGGATAGGCATATTCTCCGGCTGTATTTCTGTTGACCCTTGCCAAATCCTCTGTCGATAACGGCAGCGTCTTCCCAGCAAACTCCCGCATGATGACTCGTTTTGCTATTGCCGCATACTGCGACGGCTTTGCCCGGTCGAATTCATCCTGCCCGTCTTCGATGACTGCGATTCTTTCTCCGTCTGCCAGCTCCTGAATGGAGAATCTCCCCTCCGGGCTCCCCCTCGTCTCCTGCGAGGTCTGCGCCGGTTCGGATGCCCGCTCGCTCTGCTGCACTTCGCTCTGCACGGTCTCCGCGAACTGCGTCGCGCCCGCGCGGAACCGGTTCATGCCGGCGTAGGCGTCCGCGAGGACCTCCTCGTAAACGTCCTCCATGCTCTGATAGGCCGCGCTGTAGCTCTGCACATACTCGCGCGCCACCTGCTCGAATGCTTCCTCGCCGAACGTCTCCCGGACCTTTTGCAGCGCCTGCTGCACGAGGGCCGGGTCGCTGTTTGCCCGGACGTGGAACAGCTCGTGCTGCGCCAGCTGCCCGCCGTCGTACTGGATATCCGTCGCGCTGACCACGGCGCGCTTTGCCGCCGCGTCATACACGCCGTTGATGCGCATCAGCTGGTCTCCCCGCTGCATGGCCATCGATCCGCGCACAAAGACGACGTCCACGCCGAGCTTCGCCCCGGCCTGCTTTGCCTCCCGCATCCCGTCGTCATACATGCTCTCCGGGATCACGGCCAGCGTCACGGCGTCAGAGCCGCCCCGCACGAGCTGTGCAAGGCTGGTGTCGCTCTGCAGGCTGGCGTAACGGTTCAGCCGTTCCGCTCTTGCTGCGTCTTCGGGCCGTAGATTCGCTCGACGATTTGCCGGACCATTTTCTCCTGCTCCGGCGTAAGTGTTCCGCCGCTCTGCTTCTGCCGCTGCTGCTCCTGCTGCCATGCCTCCAGTCTGCTCTCCGGCACCCAGACCTGCATCCCGTTGGCTGCCTCCATCAAAAATCTCCGTTCTGCCATTGTCGATTCCTCCGGTTTCTGCCGCATTCACGGCGGCGTTGTTCTCCGCTTCCGCGCGGATTGTGTTGACGCCCTGCGCAGCCTCCTGCACGGGCTCCTGCCGTGTCTCGGTCTGCGGCGTCCCCTCTCCGTATCTCGCGTTGAGATACGCCTGCAGGTTCGCCGTCGCGCCCTCGTTGATCATGCTCAGTTCGTTGCGGAGGTTCAGGGCCGTCATGGCGTCCATTGTCCCATCCTGCACGGCCTTGTCAAGATAGCTTTCGGCCGTCCGGGCCATTTTCGCGATCTCTGCATCCATGCGGCCGGTCATCGCAAAATTCGCTGCGTTCTCCTCTGCACTGTCCCATGCCTGCCGGATCTGACGCACATTTTCCTCCAGCGTCTCCGCCGAGAAGGTCTTGGAGTCTACGCCTTCAATGCTCCCTCTCGCATCCGCAATCACGCGTTCGGCATCCGTCCCCCGGTATGCCTTCCCCTCTCCGGTCTTGGACCAGTATGCCTCGGCATCCACGAGGTTGCGGTATACCGTGTTGTACTCGTTCATGGCCTGCGCCCAGCTCTTCTTGGCTGCGCTGCGCTGCACATGGTCCCATCCGTTGGCAAGCATCAGATCCTCGTCGCCCGCCAGAAACTCGACGGCGTACTTTTCCATCTGGAGGTTCAGCTCTCCGCGGTCGCTCTGCGCCGCCGCGTCGAACATCGTGATGCGCTTGGCGTTGCCCTCGTGGTCGTTTTTGGCCAGCACTTCGGCCGTGTCCGGTCCGATGCTCAGGATCATCGCCAGTGCAAAGCCGGAGATAAACTCATCCCGCAGCTCGTCCCAGCTCAAGTCTGCCTCGCCGGTCAGCGCATAGTCCAGCGCGGCCGAGCCGATCGCAGAGGCCACCTCTTCGAGGCCCTCGCCGATGCGATCAAATGCCGCGGATGAAACGATCTTTCGGATCGTCTCGTTGTTGGTCATCTTGTAGACAAGCTCCGTCACCTTTCCGGTGTCCCCGGCGTCGATCAGCGGGTTTCCGCCGAAGAGCATGTTTGTTCCGTATTCCAGCAGACCGCCCGCGGCAAAGCGGATAAACTGCTCGCCCCTCGCGTCCCCGTTGCTCTCTGCCTCACCGTAGGAGTTGATCGCCGCGAAGCTGCTCGTCACGATGTTGCTTCCCTGCTTGGCCATCTGCGCAAACTTCTCGGCCTTCGTCGCGGCGTTCGTCACAAGCGGTGATACCTGTCGGCTACCACCCGCAAAATTAGCCATCGTCCCCGTCGCCGCTCCGGCAATTGTGGAGGCGGCCGCCATTTCCAGCGCGGCCGTCGTCAGGCCGGAGATCTGCTCTGCCGCCCAGCGTTCAAATTTGCCGCCGTTCTGCAGCAGGTCAGACGTCTCGCGTCCGCGCACCCAGTCCTGATATTTGGCCTCCTGCCATTCCGGGTTCCGGTAGTTGATGTTTTTCTCGCCGCCCTCGGCGAAGTAATCGCCCAGATCGTTTTCAAACGCTCCGAAGCCGTTGAGCAGGCTGCCCAGCGCCTTCCCGGCGTAGCCCCCTCCGCGGACGAGCAGCTGCTCCAGTCCGGCCGGGTACTTCTGGAAAAGGTTGTCGCGCGCCCGCTCCGATCCGCTCGCCACCTGGTCGAGGAAGGAACCCGCCGACATCTCGGGGTAGCTGTTGAGCGCATCCTCCGCAGCCTGTTCGTTTGCGCGCAGGCCGTTGGCCTCGCGCTGCTGGCGGTAGGTCTCCAGCTGGCTGACCACGTCGCTCGTCCCGTAGCCGCTGACGGCCCGTGTCGCCGGAGCGTTTTTGGCGTATCGGTCGAGCACCTGCATGTACCGGTCATACTGCTCCTGCGTCATGGCCACGTTGGCGAGGTACCCAAAGATCGCAGCGTCCGTCGCCGCGCCCTGCGACTGGCTCGTCACGTCCGCCTGCGGATCCACATGCTTGCCCGCTGCGTCAAGCAGCTGGTCGACGCTCTTGTACTGGATGTTTTCGCGCGTCGTGCTCTGGTTGTAGCGCAGCTCATAGCCAAAGGTGTTTCGATCCTCCGGGATGCCTCCCGCTGCGGAGAGCATGGCATCCTGCTGCGCCTTGCCCGCTGCGGTGTAGTTTTCGTCACCCATCACCGGCCCGCGCAGCGCATCCGTCCACTTCTGCTCGCGCTGGCCGAAGCTCCGGCCCTTGACCCCGCTGCGGTATGCGTCGTAGGCGTCATATACCTCGCTCACGAGCTTGTTGTACTCGTCGGCGCTCATGCTCTGGCTGTAGGCCAGATAATACAGGCGGCTGGCCACATCGTCCCACTTTTCCTTCGCGGCCGCAACGTCCGTTCCGCTTTCCCCGGCAGTACGCAGCTCCTGCAGCTCCTGCCGGATAGTCTGGCCGTGCTGTTCCGCTGTCTGGTTCTGGTTCAGGCTGTCCGTGAACAGCTTTTCAAGCGATTCCCCGCGGACTCTCGTCAGCCTCTGGCGGTACGGCCCGGTCTTGTCCATCTGCAGGGCATTCTCCGCCTGCTGCTGCAGCTGGCTGCCGGTGCGGACCGGCAGCTTCGGCCGGTATCCCTGCTGGATGCCTGCGTCTACGCCCATTCCCTGCCATTCGTTCTCCTTTCGCAGCTCGCCCCACATGCCGGTCGCAGCCTTGTACAGCGCCCCCACATTTCGCACAGCGTACTTCCCCTGCTCTGCGATCTGCTGCACCTTGGATTCTTTGCGCGCCGCGAGCCATTCGGCCATTGCGTCGCGCCCCTCCTCCTGCCGTACCGGCGTAGAGGACTTTTCCGTTTTTCCCGTCTTTACCCCGGTCAACGCCGTCGTCGTTTTCTTCGCCTGCTCCAGGATCTGATCTACCTTGATCTGCGCCTGACGCACGGCCCCGTGCTCCGGGGTCGCGCGCTGCGCAGCTTTCTCTGCATTCCGTTTCGCCAGCCATTCGGCCATTGCGTCCCTCGGCATAGGCTCCTCCTTAGTTCACGCCCCAAAGCGAGGCGAGATAGTTTTTCTCCGCCAGCGTCAGATGCCCGGCGTTATAGTCCTGCGTGATCCGGTTAAAGATCGATTCCATCGCCGCGTACTGATCCTCTGCGCTGCGCGGATATCTCGACGAGCTGACGATATCCCGGTAATACTGCTGCCCCAGCGCGCTGAGCTGGCTTCTGTCTGCAATCGTCGGCGTATTCCCGTCTGTGCCTCCCGTTGTCCCGCCCCCGCTTCCCGATCCGCCCCCGCCCCCGCTTCCGGAGCTGTACGATCCGCCGCCGGATCTTCCGCCGGAGCCGCCGCCGGATCCGCTGTAGCCGCCGCTCTGCGCCTGCACGCCCGCGAGGATGCGCTTCGCGTCCTCGCCGCTGATCCCGGCCTGCGTCAGCATCTCCGCGCTCGGCATCTGACCCAGCTGCAGCATCGTCATGGCGAGATTGTAGGCGTTCTGGCGCTGCTGCTCGTTCTGGGTGTACTTGTCCAGCTCCTGCTGGTAGCGCCACTGCTCCCGCTGCCAGTCGGCGTCCTGCTGCGCCTGCATCTTCTGCCAGTTCTGATAGCTTTGATCCGTCGTCGGCGTGCCCACGCCCACGCCCAGCACGCTGGATACCTGATCGTCCGCATAGCCGAGCTGCTGCCAGCGGTTGAGCGCCTCATTGATGCGCAGGCTGTAGTCGCTCTGCGCGGCGCTGCCCGCGTTCATGATGGCCGAGAGGTAGTTGTACTGATCCTGCCGGGCCGTCTGCTGCTCGTTGTACCAGCGGTTGTATGCCTGCTGCTCAAGCTCGGGTACCTTGTCGGCCAGCTGCGCCTTGTAGTTGTCTGCCGCCTGACTGGCCGCCGCAATGGCCTGCGTGGAGGCAAGGCCGCCCGTCTGCTTGGCGTAGGCCCCCAGCGTGTCGCGCATCGTCCGGTCGCCCTCGCGCAGGTAGGTCTTGCGGTACTCCTGCATGGCTGTGTCGTTTTCGGGGTCCCATTTGTAGGCCCCGCCGCTGTTTTCCTGCAGGCGCTTGATCGCAGCGTCCAGCTCCTCCTGATAGGGGTTCTTCCATCCGGTGTTTGCCCCGGCTCCCTGCAGGTAATTTGCGTACTGGTTGGTCTGCGCCCACTGGTGCAGGCCCTCGCCCGCGATCTTCTCATTACGCATCTGCTCATAGATCGCTGCCTGTGCGTAGTTTCCCTTCGATGCCGCGTCATCCATCAGCTTTTTGTAGTCCGTATCCTTGTTATATCCGTACTGCATGGCCCCTCCTTACTGCATGCCCTGCGGCATGCCCATCTGCTGCTGCATAGCCTGCTGCGACTGCATGGCCATCGCCTGTGCCTGCTGCTGCGCAGCCTGCTCCTCCAGCAGCTTCTTGATCGTCCCCGCGCCGGGGTAATTCTGCATCTCCATCTGCGACCAGTAGCGGATCAGCGTCTGCGGCTCGCTCGGGTTGCCGTAAGCGCCGCTCTGCAGGTGCTGCGTGATCTCCTGCCACATGGCCTCGCGGTTCGCGGCCAGCCCGGATGCGTTGTCGCAGCTGAAGCGGAACTGATCGTTCCAGTAGAGCTCTCCGGCCTCGTCGCACTCCAGGAATGCCCACGAGTTCCATTCCGTGTCCATCTCATTCTTGCCGTGCATCTTCCGCTTTTCCTCGCAGTAGGCGAGCTTGTTGCGGAAGAGCCGCTCGAAGATCTCGGCCCATGCGGCCTTTTTCATGATCTTCTTCGATTCGATTCGGCCTGCCGCCTGCGCGGCGGAGAACTCCTTGGCCTTGCCGGACGTCGCCGTCGTGTCCGTCCGGCCCTGGAACGAGTCCGTGATGCCGAGGATCCGGCGGCTCTCCTCGTATACGTGGTTGAGGTACGCATACGGCCACTCGAGGTCGCCGGTAAAATCAAACTGCTTTACCTGCGCCAGATCGGACTGCGGCATGTACCACAGCTCCTGATCCTGCCCGTCCATGCGGAGGCCGGGATTGTCCGGCATCGCGATCTTCGTACCCCATTTGGTGATGCGCGTGATCATCTTGCGGCTCAGGTGGTTTACCGTGTTCTGCTGGTCCCGGATCTTGTCGCAGTCGCTCTCGCCCAGGAACGTTCCCCATGCGGTTACATTCCGCTGCAGCACGACGGGGTAGATGTTCGGGCGGTAGTACGGCACCCAGTATTCCGTTTCTGCCTGCGTCTGCGTGTTGTACGGAGGCAGCGTCTCAGGTCCCAGAATCGTCTCTGTGCCGCTTTCTGCCTCCGGCGTCAAACTACCCGCTGCGCTATCTGCTGTCCCGTCCGGCGTAAAGTCCGGCTCTGCCGCAGCCTGCTCCGGTGCAGCCATCCCCTGCAGACGGTTCAGCACATCCTCACGGACGCCCTTCTCGCGCAGGTCGGCGATGGTCATCCAGCGTCCTTCCTCGTCCGTCTCCTCCCAGCTGCGCGCGCCGCAGTAGGCGCAGGCGTCCTTTCTCCGCCGCTCCGGCGGCAGCCCCTGCGGATACTCACCGTTTACGGTCGGGCCGACCATCTTCCAGTTTGCCGAGTCTGCCTCTGTCTGTCCGCACTTTTTGCAGCGGCGCAGGCGGCGGCTCTGGCAGTCCTCCAGCTCCTCGCATACCGTGTCGCCCACCCAAACGATGCGTCCGACGCCGCCGTGCTCGTTGCGGTAGTAGGCTGTCTCCAGCGTGACGAGGTCCTCGGCCGTGCTGGCCTCCTCGCCGCGCAGGCTGGCGTCCTCCTCCGTCTCGTCCGAGACGTCCACGCCGTACCGGCGCTTGACGTAGCCCTTGGTTTGCGGCATGCGGAGAAACATGTAGTCCATGTCCTCCGGCTCCTCTACGCCGTCCTGCGGGATGTAGCGCTTGGGATGCAGCACCGTGATGCTGTTCTCGCCGACGGTCGTGTGCGTCCGCTGTGCGCTGTCCCACTCCACGAGATACAGCACGCCGCCCTGCACCTTGCAGGTGCGCTCTGCGCGGTCGTTGATGCGCTCCGCTGGCAGCCGGTCGAGCTCGTCCAGGAGCATAGCCTCGATCATCTTGCCGAGCAGGTTGTCCTGCTGGCGGCTCGGCGTTACCTTCCCGGTCGGCATACTGTTGTCGATCTCCGATTCGATGTTCTCCGACGTGATGTTCCAGACGTGCGGGGTGTCCGTCGGCTCGTCGATCCCGTTTTCGATCAGCGGCCGCAGCGCGTGGCCGCCCTTGTACTGCACCTCGCGCGCGTCCATCTTGTCAAGCTCCCCGGCGTAGGCCTGCAGGTTTCGGTCCAGCTTATCCTGCCACTTGTGCAGGGTCTTTTTTGCGTTGTCCATGTGTCCTCCTTAATGCAGCGCACTGCCGACGTAGTATTCAATGGCGAGGCTGTGCAGCGCCCACTCTCCCGTCGCCTCGATGCGGAGCCGGAAATGGTCGCACCGGTGCGGCACGACCGGCAGGTAATAGCTCCGCTTGCCCGCTGCGGTCAGCGTTGCCACGCTTTTCCACGTCCCGCTGCTGTCATACTGGATCTTGACGGTCACGCTCGCGCCCATCAGGCTCAGCCGCAGCAGCAGCTTGCTCACGGCTTTCCGGTTGGGCGACTCCATCGTAAAGTCCGCAAACTCCACAAAGCTCTCCACGGCCGCCGTGTTTTCCGGGCCGCCCGGCCCCTTGAGCGTCGTCAGCGCCTTGCCGGTCGTCATTGCGATGATGGACGGCAGCAGCGTCTCCGCGCCCTCCGTCAGCGCCATGCTGTCGATGTCGGGGCTGTCCTCCACGGTCCAGATGCCGCGCAGCCCGTCGTAGTGGTATAGTCTCTGCGGCGCCGCGCCCGGCTTTTTGAGCTGGATGTAGTAGTCCGTTCCGTCGCTCTGTGCGAGGCCGCCTCTGTACTCACCCGGCCCAAAAACCTGCTGCAGGTCCTGCGGGTAATCTCCGTCGTAGGCCATCATGCCCTGCGGAGAGTAGTAAAACAGCAGTCCGCCCGCTGCGCCGAGGCTGTTCTGCATGCCGTGCGCCACGCCCGGCGCAAGGATCTCGCTCGTCTGGAATGTCGTGGCGTCCGTCCCGTAGATCCGCAGGATATAGCCCTCGCGGAAAAACGTGGGGTAATGCCAGCCGACGCCGCCCGTGATCTCGCCGCGGGTCTGCAGCTCCACATACCAGCTGTCCGTGCTCAGCCCGTCAAAAACGTAAAAGTTCGTCGGATCGCCGAGCGCGCTGGCAAAGATCTCCTTCTTGTCCGCGCCCCACAGCCTGTTTTCAAACTCAAAGCAGACGTCCATGTCCGGCACACTGCGCCGCAGCGTGATCGTCCCCGTCTCGCTGTACGAGGTCTGCTTCTCGCCGCTGGCGCTCAGCGGGATCTTAAAGCAATAATCGGAAAAGGCAATGCTCTTTGAACCGATCTCGCGGATGATCGCGATCTTGTTGTTGCCCGGCTCCGTGGTCAGGCCGTCGATCTCCACGGCGTCCCCGATTTGGAATCCCGCCTTTGCAAGATCGGCCGAGGCCGGGGAATTGATCGTCAGCGTATTGGCCGTGGCGGCGGCTCCGTAGATCGTCCCGTCCGAGATCGTGATCTTGGTCGCCGTCAGCTCCGCCTCCATGCTCACGACCCACGCGCCCATGCTGTCCCACTCGTCGCCGGTCCAGACAAAGAGCGACCATTTTGGGTTCTGCGGACCATTCGGATTGGTGTTGATGACGTATGCCGTTCCCTTTTCGGCGCTCGTCGGCAGTGCTGCCGGATTGTCTGCCTTCCCCTTGACGGTGTATTTTGCCTGCACCAGCTTTTTGGCCGGCATCAGCACGATGCGGTCTCCAAATCGAACGAATTTCGTTTCTCCCGCCCCGATGTATGCTGCCTTGAGGTTGAGCAGCGCCCACTTGTACCACAGCCAGCCGTCCGCATCGACGTACCACATTGCGTGGTTGTCAAAAAACATCTCCGTTGCGCCGGTCAGCGTCCCGGCGTTCCGCCGCTTATCGCGAGAGCGCAGCAGGGGATAGTCCCGCGCGCTCATATTCTCCATGTCATAGATCTCGCCGTCCCCGGCGTTTTGGTGATGCCGCAGCCCGCCGAACTGCACCTGCTGCGACCGCGTAATCCCGGAGCTGTAGGCCATGCCCGGCAGTCTACCCATCCTGTCTCCTCCGTTCCAGCCGCTTTTTCGCGGCCTGCATCTTTCGCTCCGCCTTGTCGGCCCGGTCGCCGGTGATCGCGTCCATTTCGTTTTCGACCTGACAAAATAGATATTCCAGCCCGGCCATCAGCTTGCGGTGCCAGCGGTTGAGCGCGGCCGTGTCAGCCGCGGCGTTGCCGGTCAGCTCCGGCGGCTCTCCCGCCAGCTGTCGGATATTTTGCAGCATATTTCCCTCCTATCTCAGAATGGGTTGCCCCATTTGCCGATCAGATAGGCCCGCTCCGTGGCGTCGGCCGATCTGTAGTCCTCCCATTGATCTTTATCCCATTTTGCGCGCTTGTGCCGCGTCTCTACGGTCGCCCGCTGCTGCTGGCGCACATAGTAGGTGATCGCCAGCGCCATCACGCAGTCGTCGTGCGCGCCCTCGACCGCCTCCGGCCGTCCCTTGCTGTTTCGGGCAAAGGTGAGCATCTCGTTGAGGCAGTCCTCATCGTCGATCAGCTCCGGATGCTCACGCATGATCCCCTGCAGCTCCGCGATGATGACCGGCCGCGTCAGGCGGTCGGTCCGGAAGCCGAGCGCCTCGCGCACCACATGCGTCAGGTTGTCCTCGACCTGCCGCACGAACTGCCGCGGATATCGCAGCCGGGAAAGCTCCTTGATCGGATGCGTGGAAAAATTGGCCTCGATTCCGACGAGCGCCTGATTGTACCACATGCCGAGGCACCATACCTCACGGGCAAACAGATCCTCGTCGGTCCTCGTGCGGTACTTTGCCACGAGCCGCCCCGTGCTGTTATCGATGACACACGCAACAAACCAGTCTGACCCCTCTCCCGCCGTGTCCGCCCCGATGACGTAGGGATGCCCGGCCTGCGGCTCCTCCCAGACGAGCGTCTCGCCGTCTTCCGCGTCCGTAAACGCTGCGTCCGTGATCGCAATCTCGTCGTAGCGGTATGCAAATCTCCCGCGCCGGATCGGCTTTTTGCAGTGCAGCAGCCGATCCATCAGGATGGCTCGCCGGAAGATCGTCTGACTCAGCACGCCCCACTGCCCGAGGCAGTATACCTGATAATAATACGGGTCAGTTTCCCGGAACGCCTCCAGCGTCAGGCGGTCCTCCTCCGGCAGAAAGCGGTTATCCTTGTACGTCGTCCGGCTCGTTACAACGCGGGCATCCTCACGGTCGAAGAACCTCTTTTTGAGCCAATGCGTGATGGAGATCGGGTTAAACGAGATGATGATCTGCTTGTAATATTTTCGCTCGCCGCGGAGGCGGATGTCCAGCTGGTTGAAGTCTCCCTCCAGCAGCTCGCTCGCCTCCTCGATCCAGATGCCCGAGATATCGTGGATGGACTTGAGCTTTTCCACGTCGTCCAGTCCGGCAAACAGGATCTCGCTCCCGTTGTAGAACGTGATGTACATGTCGCCGCTCTTGCCGCGCGGGATCATCTTGACGGCCGGTCCGTAGTACTGCATGGCCTGCGCCTTGAGCTGGTCAAAGCAGCTCTCGCGCAGCGTCTTGGCGACCTTGCGGACCACAAGCATCCTGTGCCCCGGCTCCGTCGCGCAGCGCTCGAGCACCTTGCGGCCCGCGAAGATCGATTTCCCGCTGCCGCCGCCGCCCATCAGGATCAGGTGCCGGTGATGGTCAAAAAACAGGGGCAGGAAAACGGCGTTGTTGCTCTCGCACAGCTGCTTGTACCACAGCGCAGCCTGCAGCGCCTTGTCGTCCATTTTCCTGCCCCCTCTTTACTTAGTTACGCTCCATCAGGAGAGCGTGCTGCCGAAGTCGACGCCGCCCACCGCGAAAGCGCGATAGTCGTAGAAGCCGCCCGTGAATCGGGCGTTGCCCTTCCATACGTTCGCGTCGTTCTCGGCGATCTCGCTGCGCACGGTCAGCGGCTTGCGGTCGACATCCACGGCGCCGTAGTAGCGCTTGTTGTACGACAGATCGGCGAGGATCCACGGGTAGCCGCTCGTCCCCATGTAGGCGTTGAGGTACGGCGCGATGATCACGTTCCAGTTGCCGAACTGGTAATTGAACTTGTTGCTCGCGGCCGTGCCGGTGTCGTGGAACGCACCCAGCACGCCGAAAACGTCGGCCTTGGCCTTGGCGTCGTTCGGAATGATGATGGTGTCCGGCTCAAGGCCCGCGGGCTCGCCGCTGTCGGTCTTGAGATTTTGCATTGCCGTCGCCACGAGGCCGAGGTTAGTCTCAGAGAACGCGTTGGAGAATGCGTTGCTCTGCGTCTTGCCGGTGCGCTTGATCTTATGCGACTGCGAAAACAGCTTCACGTCGTCCTTGGTCTTCGTCGAGAAGGTCTCGACGCCGAGCTGCATCGTGTCGTTGTTCTGCAGCGCCGTGCCGAGCAGGCCCCAGAAAAACTTGGAGCGTGCGCGCCAGTAGTCGTCCAGGAACTGGATCGGCTGCCCCTTGAGCACGCTGTCGAGCTTGTCCTCCATCATCTCCATGGAGATGGAAAAACTGCCCTTCCAGGTGACGGGGCGGAAGGTCTTGAAATAGCCCTCCTCGATGCCGCCCTGCGGATATGCGCCGTTCTCTCCGACCGGCTCGAAACTGTTGCTGCCGGTCAGCCCGCCGAGCGTGGTGCTCGCCGTCGTGATCGGCATGTTTACGAAGAGATCCTGCAGCGCATTGCCCTCCTTCTGCATCCACGCCTCATACTCTCTCTCCAAGAGCATGCGCAGTGGAGACTGCAGCTCGCCAAAGAGCGAGTTGGTCACGTTGCTGGACTCCGAAACGATAATTCCTGCCAAATATTTCCCCTCCTGTCTCTGTTAGCCCGTGCTCGTCACCGTGCCCGGGCGGATAAATCTGCCGCGGACCGTGTCGCCGATCTCGGTGCCCTTGAATGCCACGACCTCAAAGACGCCGTTGGTCGTGGTCGCCGTGGCCTTGGAGCCGGTCGTGTCGATCGTCACCATCTGGCCGACGGCCGCGGCGGTGTTGGCCGCACTCCACTCCGTCTCAAAGATCGTCTCCTCGTGCACGCGGATGCAGGGGATCACGTCCCCGGCAGCCACCGTGCCGCCGTACATGCTGATATAGTCCGGCCGCGTTGCGCCGGTGCACTTTGCAAGCTTGCCGCTCGTGAGCGTCAGCGCCATGCCGACGGTGCATGCCCCGATGGCGGATGCCTCGAGGTATTCCCACGGCTCGGGCTGCCCGTCGCGGTAGCTCTGCGGTAAAAATGCCATTTGTCCTCCTTCCGGCCGTTATCCGGCCTTGTGTGTCTTGTTGTAATGTGCGGAGATCTCCGCATCCGTCGCATTGGGGTTGAGTGCCTTATAAAAGGCCTTGACCCCTGCCGGGACGGGTGCCGGGGTGTCTCCGGTCGTCTGCCGTGTCCGCTGCTGATGCTGCAGCCCGGCCGCAGCGTTTCTCGCTGCCTGTTCTCCCGCCGCGCGCTGGCCGCGCTGCAGGGCATCAAAGTTGGCCAGCCGGTATGCGTCGACGTAGTTATTGCCTCGGCGTACCGCATCGGCAAATTTGGAGCCGGTCTCCATCGCCATGATGTCGTCCAGCGACTTGATGGCGGGATTCATCCGGCGGATCTCCGCCAGCTCCGTCTCGCGGCGCTGCGAAAACTCCTGCGCTCCGGCTCTCTGCTCGGCTGCCTCGGCGCGCTGCTGCGCCTCCTTGGCTCCGCTGAGGATCTGCTGGATCTCCGGCGACTGCATCAGGGCCTGCTGCAGCCCCTCCGGTGTCAGCCGTCCTGCCTTGAGGTCGTTTGCCAGCTTGGCGTTGGCCGTGGCGGCCTGGAATGCTTTCCAGTCCTCCATGTTTTCCACGGTCTTGCCCGTAAACGGGTCCTTGATCCCGGCCTTGCCAAAGACCTCTTTCTCCCACTTTTCCCGCTCGGACGCCAGTGCGGCGTCGATCGCCTCCCTCTGCTCCCGCTCTCTGCGGGCCGCAGCCTGCTGGCGGCGGGTCTCCTTGTCCTGCGGCTGCTGCGCCTCCCCCTGCGGAGCGTCCCCCGCGTCCGGCTGCGTCTCTGCCGCGTGATCTTCCGCTTCTTCGGTTTCTGCAGGTTCGGCGATCTCCTGCCCGTTTTCGCCTGCCGGAGTCTCGTCAGCGTCAGGGGCGGCGGCTCCCTGCTCGTTTGCGCCTTCTTCGGGCTGCGGCAGCCCAAACTTCTGATACCAGTCCATGTTGTCCCTTTCTGCCCCTCAGGGCGTCACTTGTTGCTGCCCGCGTTGCCGCTGAGCTTCTTGCCTGCCGTCATGCGCAGGTCCGTGCCGGTGTGGATCCGGCTCTGATCCGCCGTCGGCTTTTTGGCAAAAGGTGCCTTGACGTACTGCTGTCCGCCGTGGCCGATCTTGCCCGCGTAGCCGTCTCTGCTGTCTGCCATGCTGTCCCCTCCTCTCACCGGTTTTGGCCATTTTACCCCAAAAGCCGTGTTAGTTACCGTCAACTTGTCATGCCGCGTAAATATGCAAAAAGAGTGCCCTGCAGTCTCCCGCAGGGCGCCCTCTTTCCGGCCTTATTCGGTTTTTTCTTCCGGCAGGCCCGCCACGCTGGTCAGCAGGCTGAGCACGCCCGCCAGCGCAGAAGCGCTGGCCACAACGGCCCAGTTGACCTCGCCGATCACGGCGCTCGTGCCGATCGTCGCCACGGCCGTCTGCGCCACCGTCTTTACGGCGCGGATCGCGGCCGCCTTGAGCCACTTCTTCCAGTTTCTCATATTCTTGTCCTCCTCATTTGATGCCCATCCTTGCCAGCAGCCACGCGACGACCGCGCCGACTGCCACGAGGATGATCTTTTCCACGACCTTCTCCCAGCGCTTTCCGGGCGCTGCCTGCAGTGCCTCGATGCTCTTGCGCACCGCCTTGATGTCCTCGCCGCTCTTGGCCACGTCCCTCCGGATCGTCTGCTGCTCCTGTGCCATCACGGCCACGCTCGTGGCCAGCTGGTTTAATGCCCGCTGGTCCCGCTCGAGGCCCTCGATGCGGCGCTCGTTGCTCCGGCTGCGGTCCTCCGTCTCCTTGAGCTTGACTGCGATCTCCTCCTGCGTCACCGCCTCACCGCCTCTCCAGATACTCGAGCTTTGCGTACCCCGTCACGCCCGCTGCGTCTACAATGTACAGCCACTCTCCCGTGTGGTATCCGTAGCAGCTGCACTTGCTGCCGTCCGGCATCACGCGGATGCTGGTGTACTGCGTGCCCGGTCCCTTGCGCAGGTTGAGCCCGCCGTTTGCCCGGACGGCGTAGCTTCGCCGGTATCCGGCCGTGTACTGCTTGGGCGGCTGCACCTTGTTGTCCGGCACGACCGTCGTGCCGCCGGAATACACCGCCTTGCCGCCGGGTCTGTACACGCTGTAGCCCGTCGGGCAGGCCGCGATCGCGTTGCCGAGATCGCTGTATGCCCCGATCTGGCTGGCTGCGTCGCCCCAGCTCTTGCGGATGCGGTATAGCTCCTTCGGCGTCGGCTCCGGCGCGGGCTGCGGCTTGCCCGCCAGCAGCTCCGCCACGCGCCGCCGCAGCATCCCCATCGTGTAGCCGTGCCGCGGCCACCAGTTATCCGGGTCGTTGTGGTCGCTGCCGTATCCGCGCTTCCCCGCCTCGTTGTGGCTCACGATCTCCGTGATCGTGGGATAGGCCCGCATCAGGTGCGCGCACAGTTCGGCCGCAAGCTCAAACGTTTCGCGGCAATAGTCCGCGTCTCTGTGGTCGTCCTCGCAGATTTCAAACTGGATCGCGCAGTCGTTGTAACTGCCCTTTCTGCCGGAGCCGACGCCCCAGCACCGCATCTGCCACGGCAGCGTCTGACATACTGCGAGGCTGCCGTCGGCCAGCCTGCCGAGAAAGGCGTGCACGCAGACGTACAGGCCTTCCCGGTTCCAGTCGTTCCCATACCGGTTTTCGCCGAGGACGGCTTGCGTTTCGGCCGCCGTCAGCTTGCGCTCCTGCGGCTGATACTGCATCAGCCCGGCCGTCTGACCCGGCGCGGGCTGCACGTACCGGCTGATGCTCGTGTTGTTGGCCGCCGTGCTGTGCACCACGATCTTGGTTGGCGTCATCATCCTCCCGCGCTGGTAGCACTCGTTTGCCACCAACAGGCACTGATACTGCTGCATCTTGTCCTCCTCTCGCGCTTACAGCGCCTCAAAAAATTCCTCGTCCGTAAGGCTCTCCGCCTGCCCGGACCGGATCGCGATATACCGCCGTATCCCGTCGGTGTACCGCATTCCCTCCTCAATCTCCATACCGGGTACAAAGTAGATCATGCTGCTACCTCCACATAAATTCCCACCAGCTCCGCCAGCGTGTTATACACCGGGTTGCCGGTATCGCGGGTGCACTTGTACAGCACGCCGCCCTGCGTGTAATACTTGCCGTTTTCGAGGGCCATGTTGCCCTCGTAGGGGATCGGATCGTACTGCGTCCCGTCGTGCTCCTCGTCGATGCGGGCGTACAGGCTTTCCGTGCCCGCTGCGCCCGGCACCCACGTCGACTGCGACGTGTGCGCCTGCAGCACCTTGTAGAGCTTTCCGCCGGATACCAGCTTGTCTCCCGCCGCGTAGTCCTTGCCGCTCTCCCATGCAGGGTAAAAAGCGATCATCCTCAGCGCCGTCTGATCATCCACCGGAAGCGTGTTGATCTGCTTGCGGACCAGCATCTCGGCCACCTCGCCGATCGTCAGCGGCCGGTGTCTTTCTGCGGCCTCATACTGCAGCCGCACCGCCTCCATCTCCGCGATTTCAGATTCAGTCAGTTCGATACATTCTCCGTTTACATATTTTTTCATGCTCTCACTCCGTATATTTTAATCACAGATCCGCTATATAATGTCGTCCTATAACTCCCAATGCATATGGACGAGCAAGGTGACTCTAGTTGTATATCATCATTAGTGACATGGATCGCACCGGCTCCAGAGTAGTCGTTTTGGCGACCAGAAACTACGATATCATGCGTAGTCTGCCCTTCAGGCCTTTTTACAAATATTGGCATAAACTTGCCAACGTATGTGTCCCAGATGGAAACCAGGAGCATGGCTTTTGCTTCCCCATACTTTGGACTGTCCCCGATAACTACTCTGTTATCCCCCCACGGCTCTTGTCCATTTATATCTACGCATACGCCTGCGTTATAGGTGATCGACTCATTTGTCGGCGGAACAGCTTTAACTTTGATGTAAGCGCTTTTTAATGCGAAAGTATTGCCTGAATTATCCGTGCTTATTGTAACTTTTGTTACGTCCTCGCTTAGTTCGAGCGTTCGGATTTCCTCCCACGCCTCAGCCGCCCCACCAGCGCCTGCCACCTGGTACACGCCGGTGTAGGCCGACGCGCTCATGCCATAGATGGCAATTCCGCCCGATACCTGAGCGACCTGATTGAGCTGGATAACGCCGTTTGAGGATATGCTCACCATGTTGTTGCTGCTCAGCGCTCCGCCCTGCATCGTGATCGTGCCAGAGTAGTACTCCTGATTTGTCGCCCCGTCGGCGATGCACATCCACACTACGCCGTTTTCCGGCAGCTCCGTCGCGGGGATGCCGATGTACCCGTTTACCGCGCTCATCGCCTTGAGTGCTCCGCCGGAGCCGCCGCTTCCGCCGGATCCGCCCTCGGGGATTGTGATCGTCAGCGCTTCTGAGCCGTCATACGTTCCGGTTGCCGCGCCTGTAAACGTCAGCGCTTTGGGGTTTTTGAGGCTCGTCGGCAGTTTGCTGCCCCACGCCGCCGCGCCGTCCTTGCCGACCTGCAGCAGCTTCCCGGCGTCTGCTGCCGCGCTATCGGGCAGCAGCTTGAGCAGCGCCTTTTGCGCTGCCATATACGCCGCCACCCACGCCGTATCCGGGATGTACCCGCTCAGGGGCGTGTTTTCGTTGAATTCCGTGATGAGCTTTTCGATCTCCCACGCCTCGTCTCCGGCGTAGACTGGGATAGACCCGGCTGCTGCATCCTGCATCGCCGCGTTAAAGTTGCCCAGCACCGGCGGCAGCTCCGCACTGCCGCCGCTTCCGGCCGGACCCTGCGGACCCTGCGGCCCGGTATCTCCTTTTTCGCCCTGCGGACCCTGCGGTCCCTGCGGGCCGGTATCTCCCTTTTCGCCCTGCGGACCCTGCGGGCCGGTCAGCCCCTGCGGCCCCGGCGCACCTGCCGCACCGGTATCTCCTTTTTCGCCCTGCGGACCCTGCGGTCCCTGCGGGCCGGTATCTCCCTTTTCGCCCTGCGGACCCTGCGGGCCGGTCAGCCCCTGCGGCCCCGGCGCACCTGCCGCACCGGTATCTCCCTTGGCTCCCTTGGCCGCGCACAGCTCCCACAGCTCGTCCACACCCGGCTCGTCTCCGGCCGTGCTGGCCTCCTCGGCCGCCCAGACGTAGCAGCTCCCGCCGTGCTCCACGGCATCAAGATGCGCATAAGTCGCGGCTGCATCCCACGCCCCGCGCCAGCGAAACGGCTTGCCGTCCTTGCCCGGCTCTCCCGCTGCGCCCTTGAGGCTTGCCAGCCACTCGGCCTCCGTTCCGGTGTAGCCGTGCGCCTTGGCGATCCCGTAGGCGCTCAGGTAATAGCCCTGCTCCACGGCCCTGCCGTATACCGGCCGGATGCACTTGGCAATGTGCCGCGCCAGATCGTTCCACGCGGTGTTGTACCGCTGCATCGTGTTGGTGTAGCGCTCGTACTCGCCGTTTGCAAAGTCGACCTGCGCCTCCATCCACATCAGATAGATCCCGTCGTATGGATACGGCGCGGCCAGCGCCTCGGTTGGCGTCGTCGCATACGGCGTGATCTCGCTTAAGGCCAGCAAAAAGATCTCGTGTAGGATCTGCCCCTCCACCTGATTGAGCCAGTCCAGAAGGATCGTGTCGTCGATCTCCGCCGGGACCGGCTTGAGCTTGCGCAGCCGCTCAAACAGTACCGTCGCTGTCATGTGTCCCCTCCGTCATCGGCAGCTGCATGCCCTGGATCTCGCGCAGCAGCGCCAGCTTGTCGTCCATCGTCATCTCGCCGCCCGCGATCGCGGCTCTCGTCGGCGCGTCGGTGCTGATCTCCCGCCGCTCGCGCCAATCGTAGTTTGCCTGCAGCGCAAATTTTGCGCCCGCTGCGGAGTTTTTGTCCTCGAGCCGCTCCTGCAGGTACGTCTCGATCACCCGCTTGGCCTCGTCGCAGATGTCGTGCGTCTCTTCGGCGGCCAGATACTTGCTCCACGTCTGTCGGCTGATGCCCAGCCTCCCGCACAGCCCCGTGATCGTCGGCGGGCTGACCCAGCTCGTCCTGCTGGCTGGCGTCCCGTCCTCCGTCACCACGCGCACAAAGCGCGTCGCCGGGTGTCCGTACCGGTCAAACTCCGGCTGCCCGTCGTCGTCAAGCACCGGCTCCTCGCGGTATACCGGCTCCCGGTAGCGCAGCGCTGCAAAGTATTCCTGCACCGCGCGCCGGAGCGCTGCGGGCTTGTATGCCTTTTTTCGGCCCATGTGCATCCCTCCCTGTTTGCCGTTAGGATACCACGGTAGCCGTGTTAGTTGCCGTCAACTTTTGTGCCGCGTTACCATGCCTCATACAGCCGTTTGCGCGCCCGGTAGAGCGTGCTCTCGCTGACGCCGTGCGCGATCGCCGCCGCCTGCACCGTCATCCTGCCGCAGCACCAATCGCGCAGCGCCTCCGCATACGCCTCCTCGCCGTAGGCCGCCTCGAGCAGCTTGGCGTCGATCCGTTTTTTGCCCGCCTTGCCCATATCCTCGTAGCTGAGCAGCGTAAAGTAGATCAGGCCCTGCCGCCGGTACGGCAGCCGGATCCCGCTCATCCGCCGGAAACTCATCCCCTCGCCTCCCTTGTATGCACGATATCCGCTATACCGTGTCGGCATAGCGGTCCCATCCCCGCCCGAGCGCCGCTCAGGCAGAGTCCTCCCGTATGATCGGCGCGGCATATCCCATCCGCGCGCGCGTTTGTTTGGTCCGCGCCTGCGCATGCCCCCGCGCGGATCGCGAGTCAACTTTCTTTTTCTCGATTTTCGCCGCTTTCCAGCAGTTCGCGGGCCGTCATTTTGTGTCCGCCGAGCTTTTTGCCGCGCTTGCGGGGCACGTAGCGCAGATATGCCCCGGCCTCGCCCTCGACGTAGCGCTCCTCCAGCACTCTCGCGCCCTTAGGCGCGCGCATCTTGGTGCACAGCACGACCTCGCGCTCCTCCGTCGTCGGCAGAGCGGCCCCGCGGCTGACCTTGTATTTTTTGCGGTCCGGCACACGCCGCACCTGCTTGAGCATGTAGTAGGCGATCGGGCTGTAGTCGTCCTGCCCGCGGAGGCTGCGGATGTTGACGCTCCCGAGCGTCCAGGCTTCCCGCAGCGCATCCCAACTGAGGCTCCCGTCCGTCTCCATGCAGATATGCACGTGCAGACGCACCAGCTCGCCGGTGTCGCCGTCCATGTCGCTCGCCGAGAGCGTGTAAAACGGGATCACGCCCTTGTCCTTGCGGCGCAGGCGGCGCAGCCAGAGCATCGCCTGATGCTCTGCGGCATCGCGCAGCTTGTCGGGATCGTCTCCGGCTGTCTCGCGCAGCTTGTCGATCCCCTCGTCCGCAAAGCGGAGCGTCACGAGCAGGCCCTTGTCCGCTGTGCAGTTGCAGTTGAGCAGGCGCGCCAGGCGGCGGACGGCCGTGTTAAAATTCTGCTCCTGCTGCCTCGGCGTCGTCACGCCCGTCTTGCGCCCGCGCGGACGAGCGTTGTCGCCGACGTGATACCGCGTCTTTTCCACGACGCCATTTTTGCAACGATAGGTCCGCTCCATGATTTTCACCCTGGTCTCCCTTCCCCCGCCACTGCGGCGCTAGATATAAGTTTTAAGCAAGCCGATAAATACGCGCGTGCGCGCGTATTTAATATGGTATAACGCACTCGTGTGTTTCAAAAAATCACACGCATGCGTTTCCCGTGTGTTCGGCTGTCAAGGTTCCCGTTTGTCGCCCTTCCGGCGGTTCCGGCGAGGCCCGATCCCCCGATCGGCCCCCGCCGCAGCCTCTGGCTGGCGCTTATTTCGTCCATTTTGTGTATTCTGCACAAATTTTAATTTTGTTTTTGTACATGTTTTTTTCTCCCTGCCCCTTGATATACCACGCATCGCGTGGTATAATACAATCAGTAAATGACCCAAGGGTCAAATCAAAAACGGATCACAAATTGAAAGGAGCAAACTGCCATGAAGAAATACGTTGTATTCCCCGAGGGTCTCCCCCTCCCGGTTGTTAACATGACCGAATTGGAGCGCGAGCGGATTCTCCGCCGCCCTGTCGTCTACTTTGATACAGCCCGCGAAGCAAAGGCTTATGCAAGCAGGCATGCGCGTGAGAATGAGTTTGGCGTTGTCGTCGTTCCGGACGTCTATCCTTCCATAGATTGGGAGTACATCAATGCAAACCCCGAATGGTGGAAGGTCGGTCAGTTCGTCCCGCTATATTGCGGATCTAAGCGTACAATCCACAGCCGTACAAGATGGTCATTCCACAATCAAATCCCCCATCTGTTTCTCGTCCGCGGAATCTACGATATCTACTAAAATAATATTGGAAGGAGATCACCACCATGACCATCAACCAGTACCGCGGCTGCATCGCCGAGGTATTTGCCTACGCCGAGCGCGATTTCTTCGTATCCGACCTCGCGCTCTCCGAGATCTGGGGGGACGCCCCGGAGGACCCCATCCCCGATGCCCGTCTGGCCGCTCTCGGCCAGATCTGGGATGCCGCGCACCGCACCGTCCCGGAGATCGCCAAAGCCGCCGGTCTCAGCAACCGCAAGCTGGCGGAGCGCTTTGGCATCGCGTACCGTACAGTCGAGGATTGGGCGGCCGAGCGCCGCGAGCCGCCGTTCTACGTCCGGCTCATGCTGCAGCAGTGCCTCGGCCTGCTGCCCAGCCCGGATGCCCTCGCCCCGGCCGAGTCCGATCCCCCCGAGGAGGATTGATCTATGGACAAATATCCCATTCGCCTGGTCGGCGAGCCGTATGTCCCCCGCGAGTTGGACCTTGACATGGAGCCGCCGGAGTGGCACACCCCGTGGTTTGAGGCGGACGCCCTCGATGCAGACGGCCATCATCACATGGTCTACTGGCCCATCCCCAGCAAGACTAACGAGTGGCTTGTCGGGCACCTGCTTACTGTGGACGACCCGGATTTCGGCGACGTCTGCGACTGGCTCCACCCGTCTCTGATCCTGTGCTGCGCGGATGGTCTCTACCCCGACTCGTCTGCTGTTGACGTCACCGCCCAGGTCTCGGAGGTCGTTGTCGACGCAGGCGTGATCCCTATGGGGCATGGCCGAGTCGATCTCCATGGGCAGCACATCGTCCCCGTCCCTCGCAGAGGGGTGTATGACCCGGAGCTTGCCTGCTGCGTCGGGGATAACTACTTTGATCACAGTATCCGGCATCTCGATCACCTCTACCTGTATGAGGCCGTTAATGACACTTATTTTACCGCCACGGAGGACGACCGCGTCATCTCCGTTATGTCGGAGGCGCAGGCCAAGGAGTGGGCACGCGACCAGCTCGATCCCAGGGATTACGATGCCCTATGCGAGGGCCTCTGGTGGTGTCCCGTCTAATCTTGCCGTATCCTACCACCGATCTCGTGTAAGTTTCCGTCAACTTTTCGGCTCGGCCGTTCCGCTCGGCCCCGCATCCCTTCGGCGCTGAGCGCAGCACCCGTCCGGGAGCCTCCTCCGAGGCTCCCGGCTTTTTGTTTTTTTACGGCTGCGGCAAATACCCCGCCGCCCGCATCGCCTCCGTGGAGATCGCGACCTTGGCGTCCATCACATCCTCCCACCCGGCCTCTCCGTGCGCCGCCACGGCCAGCCGCGCGTCTGTCGGGCAGTAGGCCCGCTCCTCGTATACGCGCCCGTCCCGCAGAATCACCTGCATCGGCACGGGCTCTCTGAAAAAATACTTGTCCCGCGCCATCTCACAGCCCCTCCGGCAGCGGCGGCAGACATCCGACGTTATCGCACCAGCCGCGGAGCTTGCCGTAGGACCCGTAGGCCTTGGCCCCGGAGTCCCAGAGGTACCGCGCCAGCGCCTCGATCTCGTCGAGGCCCCAGCCCTCGAGGATCGGCTCCTCTGCCGCCTCTCGCGCCCGTGCGATCGCCAGCAGCTCTGCCCCGCTCTGCACGCCGCAGGCGCGCGGGATCGTCCGCCCCGCCGCCTCGCACGAGGCGCAGATCCATATCTGCGTTGGCTCCATCTCCCGCCCGCAGCACCGGCACAGGCGCGGCTTGTGCCGCCTCTGCCGGCCGCGCGTCCGCATCGGGTTCCGTACCCCCTTGCCCGAGTTTGCCATCTCCGTCATCTCCTCTTTTTTGTGTAGTCGATCTCCCGGATGTAGGGATGCCGCACGGCAAACGGCACCGTCGCCTCGCCAAAGATCTCGCGCAGCGCGCCGTCGAGCTGCTCCTGCATGTAGTCCTGCTCCGGCCCCGGGCGGAAGGCTGGTCCGAACTCCTCCTTGAGCTCGTTGAGCCTCGTCAGCAGACGCACGATGCGCTCCCGGCCCCATACATCGTCGCCCATCGCCTGCTTATCTCGCAGCGCCACGCACAGCATGTCGTGCACGATCTGCGCCCCGGAGTCCAGGCCGATGTCCAGATACCGCTGCCGGTCCCGCTGCACTCGCTCCGCGTAGTTATTTTTCATCCCGGTATTCCTCCGGCGGCACGCCGCCCAGCAGGTCCGCCGCTTCTTCGAGTGCGACTCCCACAGCGATCCCTCCCACATACAGCTCGGCTTCCCAACGTCTCATCGCTTTGCTCACGGCCAGCAGCCTGCCTCTGATATCTTCCGCTGCCGCCCGCATGGCCGCAGTCTGGCATCGACTTTCCGGCGCCCATGCCCTGCCGCGCAGTGCGTCCGGATCAGGGCAGATATCCTCATAGCAGGCCAGCTTTTGCACCGCCGCCTCGTGGTCAAAATTTCCTGGCAATGTCACGCCGCCGTCTTCCCGCCGGATCGTGATCCGTTCCCCGGCGGCCTTCGAGGCCGCCGCCCCGGCGCTGTAGAGCTTATAGATCATCTCGTCGATCTCTTCGTTCGCGACACGTCCGCCCCGCGCCCCCAGCAGTACCTCTGCTGCCTCATAATATGCCTTCGCCAGTTTATTCATCGTTGGCCTCCTGCTTTGCAAAATATTCCGGTCTGTCACCTCCTCCCTTCTTGCATGGAGAACAAAGCAGCCTATCAACCCAAGACACTTTTCCATTGCCCCCAGTAGCGCATTTCTTCGACTGGCAGGTCTTGTTCTCTTTGTGGTAATAGATGCAGTCCTTACACGGATTTCGCATTGTCAACACCTCCGTCCATCTTTGCGCCGCAGTTGGGGCAGAAATTTTTCTTCCAGAGCGCATCCTTTTTGAATACGTATCGGCAGTGCGTGCAAGCAATTCCATCCTTCGGATAACAAATTACCTCGCAGCTATTCGCGTCATATTCGCGCCAGTCTACCGCTTCCCATTCGCCATGCACAACCGGGGCAACATCGGCGGCTGGCATTTCCGCGATTACCCGCTTTGCATCCGTCATTGTGGCCAGTCTGTTGGTCACTTCCACCTTGGTCAGGCGTGCTATCGCCATGTCTCGGCTTATGTAATCACCCATTGTCTAACCTCTCTTTCAGCCGCTCCACTTTGCGCCTGCGCACGGAACTCACATCATCCGCGCAGCAAAACAGCATCTTCATTTGCTCTAGCATGATCTCCACATCGGCGATCTCCTCGGCGATGCTTGCAGGCGAGTATTTGCCGCGCATGTACTTGCACAGCTCCTTCTGTAGCTCACTCATTTCCTCCATCGTTACCACGATCTGCAAAGTAGAGCCATAGGTGTCCAGCGCCGTCTGAAGCACTGCCGATTCATCGATGTACTTTTCCATTGTCGGTCCTCCTATTCAGTTCCTCCGCGAGCGCGCAGAAGATTGGGTATGCCTGCTGCGGAACAACTGCATTGCCGAGGGCTCTAATTCGCTCCACCCGGCAGGGAAGCCCATCAGCCACTCTACCCACTCCGGGTTCAACTGCCCACTGACGTCCGTCCGCAAGCTCCGGTGATTCGCGCCGCCGGTTGATCCGGTTGAATCTGCCGCACCCGGTGTTGTGAACATCCGTTCCATCGCTATAGCCTGCGTCAGGTTGCATTTCCCGGGGCTTTTCATCCTGCTCGGCGGTACGTGCTGAAGGCTGTCCTTCACTTCGTTCGCTCTCGGCGTCGGAAGCAAGCCGCCCTTTGGCGATGCCGACGAAGAAAACGCGGCTCCGCCTGTGCCACGCGCCGACAGCCGCAGCCTCAAATTGCAGCACGACGACGTGATAGCCTGCACGCTCCAAATCCTCGACCACCTGCCGGGCGGCAATGCCGATGATTCCAGGTACGTTCTCACCGACGACGCAATGCGGCCTAAGCTCCCGGATAACGCGGAGCATTTCAGGCCACAGAAACCGCTCGTCTTCCTTCCCACGCTGCTTTCCGGCCACGGAAAACGGCTGGCAGGGGAATCCGCCATCTCGCATTGCCCGACGGTCGTAAAACCGGCCCACTCGGCCGCAAGATCAAGGCCGCCGATCCCGGAAAAAAGGCTGAGATGGGTAAGCCCCGCCATCCTGCCTCACCTCCTAAAACAGTCGTTCCTGCCCTGCCAAATCTCCGCGGCGCTCCTGCTCCATGCGCTGCCTCTTGTACTCGTTATACTGCGCCCGGTAGCGGTAGCTATCCCCGAAGATCGCCCACGCGGCCCGGACTACGTTGGGCTCATACGGCCGGATCCGCTCCAGATCCGCTGCGGCGCGGGCAGAGATCGCGCAGCCGCAGCACCCGGTGCGCTTGAGCCCATAGACCTCGTAGGCGTCCGAGTACCGCAGCCCGTAGTACTCCTTGTACCACGCCTTGTCTGCGTCAGACACGTAAAACAGCGGCCGCAGCCGGAATTTCCCGCTTGTCGTCTCCGCAAAGCACATGCTCCCGCTGATTCCTCTGTGCCGGATGACTCGCATACCGCCCTCGGCTCGCCGTTCCCCGGTGATTAACATGTCATACTGCTTTTCGATGGCATGGGACGGTTGCTTTTTACATATATCGCAGCACTTGTTGCTCACCCGAAAGGGGATGGGGTGCTCCCGGACAAAGTCCAGCATGTACTTGCTGCTGTTAATGACGAGTTGGATGTTCGGCCGCGGCTCCCCGGCAGAGTTGCAGCAGCACACAAAATTGATCGTCTGCTCGCAGCCCGGATACCGGGCCTTGAGCTCGGCGCGCTTCGCAGCCTTGTCCTCCGACTCGTTGTACTCGTCGTGGATCGACAGCGGGATCTGCTTTTTTTGCAAACCCTCCAGCCCGGCCGACATGATCTTGGATACAAACGGCTGGCCGTACTCCCTTGTTGCCTGCACGATGTTTTTCTTTGGCCTGACGGTCGTGATCTCCACGCCGTACCGCTCCGCCTGCTCTTTGACATGCCGCCTTGTCGCCGCCATCTCAAGGCCAGTTTCGAAAAAGTAGTAGTGCACCGGCGGCAGGGCAAATACCTCACGCACCTGCTCGATCAGGTGCAGCAGAATATCGCTGTCGCTCCCGCCGCTGTAGCTGCACATGGCGTTGGGGTGCTCTCGGAGCCGACGCGCAATGATCCCCTTTATCGCCTCGAACTTCTGCGGCGCGTCAAAGTCAGCATACGGCGGGCGATTGGTGTACACGGTGGATCGGAACTCTCCGCTTTTAGCTTTCCTCATCACGCCACCCCTCCAGTTCCTCGGTCGAGATCTTATACACCGGCTTGATCTTGTACCGGCAGTACTGCATCTCTAAACTTGCCCCGTGGCTCCGCTCCCAGCCTGGCAAAAATACCACGAGGTCGGCTGCGCGGATCATCGCAAGGCACACGTCCATGTATACCTTGCCCGGCCAGTCCGCCGGAAGCTCCGCAGTGTTCATCACCGTGTCAGCCCTCGGCGAACCGTAACACCACGCCGTGCTGTCCAGTCGGTCCTCTCCCTCCCGCAGCAGCATCCGCTTCGCGGCCGCGAACTGCGCCTTATAGTTTTCGTCGCCGGTGATTCCACCGGCAATGTATACTGTCATATTCTTACCTCCACGAGCTCGCCGCCCCTGCAGGCGTACCACGTGTTTGGCTTGATGTTCACGCCGTCGACGATGCCAGCGGCGACGCTCGTGATCTTGCCGCTATCTGCCCGCTCGACGGCGAACAGCGCGCAGCCGAGCGCGCCCATCACTCTGCCGCCAGCATTGGTTGTCGTAGCCACGCCGTCAGCGCCTTCGGCTCTGGCTTCTCCGATCATCCCCGTAGCCACGGCTGAGCCCCACTCTCCCACAGCCTTGGCTTCCCCTTGCGTTCTCGTGGCCAGCGCCACACCAAGATACCCCCTAGCTGTTGCTCTCCCGTTGCATCCCATGGCGACCGCTACGCCCCCTAAGTCTGATACACTGGCCCATTGGGCGTTTTCCATCACGGCAACAATTCCGGTTTTCCCATTGCCGGCATTGATGTTGTTCGCGGTGAATTCTTCTCTCTTTTTTCTCCTCCAAAAGTGCATTTTCACGTTGCTTCTCCTCCCTTTTTCTGGTAATATCTTTCCCTCGCCTTGGCGTTGATCTCCTTCCGATGGGCCTCCCTATAGGCCCTCGCTTGCACCAGCAGGCGCTCCCGATTTTGCCTGTAATATTCCTTCTGCGCGCCCGGGTGCTCTGCGCGCCATTTTCGGAAGTATTCCCTGAGCTCCGCCCTGTGGGCTTTATTGTATTCCCTCGCCTTCGCCCGCGCCCGCTCCCGTGCCGCCTCCTTCTTGGCCGCGTCGCCTCCGACGGGCGGCGGATCCTTTGCCTTGCGCACCGTCCCGAGCGCCCGATCCCTCGCGTCGGCCTCCCGGTAGTCGTCCAGATCCATCGCGTCATTGACGCAGTCTGGATACTGGCAGGCCTCGCATCGCTTATCGCACACGCTCATTCCTGCGGCCTCCCGATCACCCGGCACCCGCCGCGGAGACCGTCGCGATCAAATTCCACGACGTACCGGTTGTTTTTGTCCGGCCCGCTGCGGATCACGCCGACGCCGTAGTGCCACGTCCCCGTGCACACCGCCAGCACCCGCTCGCCGGGCTCCCACTTGTGTCTTCTCTCCATGCTGTGCAGCTCCTTTCTGATGCTTGCGGCCGGGCAGCGCCACATCGGCGTGCTCGGCCATTTTGCGCAGAGCGGCGCGTGCTCTACCACGCGCCCCGTCGCCCCGCAACGGTAAAATTTTGCATCGCGCCCGGCGTCCTCCTCCCGGAGATACCGGCACGCGCGGCAGACGCACTTAGCCGTCACGACGCTGGGATCCTTCGTACCAGCAGCGCCGCCGCGCCCAGCAGACCGGACCCGATCCACGCCGAGGCGCGCATCACGCACACCCCGAGGATCATGCAGGCCATCGCGGCCGTTGCCAGCACCAGCATCGCAACCTTGCGGTCCGCGTCCGCTCTGGCCTTCTTGGCCCTCTGCTCGGCCACGGCCGCCCGCAGCTCCGCCTCCCGGCATCTGCGGGCCTGCGCTCTGGCCTCCGCCTTGCGGTTCAGCTCGTCGAGCCGGGCCTGCTCGATCTGCGCCGCGCTGCTCATCCAGTTCATTGCGCTTCCTCCTGCAGCCATTCGGCCGCCCGCCTTGTGCAGGCCTCGGCCATCGTATCGTCCGCTCCGTCGTTGCGGTAGTAGAGGCAGAGCCCCCGCTGGTTGTATTGGCAGCTCTTGCACCATGCGGCCGCGACGAGCGCCTCCGCCATGGCCTCCGTGCTCTGCACGGCCCTTTCAAAATTCGTCATTTTATCCTCCTCCTATGGAGAGGGCGGCAGGTATCGAGCCTGCCCTCCGCGGCTTGTGCTCTCGCCGCGGCCGTCCCTTGCGCGCCCTCAGGTCGGGCGGATCACGCGCCGCCCTCCGCGCCCTCCGGCTTGAGCCGGAGGGACTGCAGCCGTTTGTAGTTTCGCTCCATCTTCTGGATATCGAGGCCCCACGCCTTGTAGGCCGCCTCGGTGTTTACATGTGTGGCGTTCCAGCATTGGATGCCCATGGCATCCATCTCCTCCTTGGCGATCGCCTTGAGCCGGTATACCGTACCGTCGGATGTTTCAAACAGCTCCTTGATATCCTTGTTGCTCAGCTCCAGCCGCTCGTAGTAGAGCCGCAGCGCCGTTTCGATATCCCGCACTTGCGGGACCCGCACCCGCCCGGTCCTCATAGCGTTCCGGCCTCGTTGGTCGTCCCGGCGTCCTGCCCGGTAACGATCTGCCTTGCCAGTTCCTCGAGCATCTGTTGCTGGGCGCTGAGCTGCTGCTCCTTGTCGGCCAGCTCGGCCTCCCAGTCCCGCAGGACTCCCGCCTGCTGGTCCAGCTCGTCGTGCTTGCGCCCGATCTCTTCCCAGTTCCTCATCTGCATGTCGCGCGCATTGCGCCACATGCGCTCCTGCGCCTCGGCCTGCCGCTGGAGTCTGCTGCGCTCCCGCGCTGCCAGAGCCTCCTGCAGCACCACCAGTGCCAGCCATGCGCCCAGCGCGCAGATCATTGCGATCCTCATGTCATTGTCCTCCGATCATATTTGTCATTGCGAGGAGGCCGAAGGCCGACGTGGCAATCTCTGGCCCCCGCGCTCTCTCACTCATTCCGCTTATCCACGGCGACGATCATGCCGTAGATGCAGCCCTTGACGGCCGCCATCTCCGCCGCCGTCATCTGCCCGGCCAGCGTCAGCAGCTTGTCCGTCATCTGCTTCAGGCTCTCGCTCATGTTCTCACCCCCTCGCCTGTCCGTAAACCTTGCCCCGGCCCTTGTGCCGGGGCCTCCCCTTACTCGTTCTCCAGCAGCTCCGCCATCTCAAACTCCGCATCCTTGTAGCCCCGCAGCTCCGCCAGCGTTTTCAGCAGCTTCGCGATCTCGCGCCGCCGCCCGGCGAATCTCACAAACAGGCTTTCGCGCTGGTACCTGGTCAGGCTCTCCGCTACGGTCTCCGTAACGTGCAGATCAATGCACGTCTCCGCGTCCTCCCCGTATTTGCTCATGATGTAGGTGATTCTGACTTTCGGCATCCCCTCGCCTCCTTTCTTCATTCCTCTTGCAATCCGCTCCCCCGCGTGGTATCCTTTCCGCGAAAGGAGTTGATTGTATGTCTGATTGGGTCATCCCCTTGGTTGCCCTCGTCCCGGCGATCCTGACGGCTCTTTCCGGCCTCCTGCAGCCAGCACTGAAATCCCGTTCCGATTCCCGCGCTGCGCAGGCAGCCGCTGACCGGGAGCGCTTCGTCTCCCGCTACGATGACGCCGTCGCGCTGCTCTGCGATAGCTACGCCCGCATGTCTGAGGTCGATCGCGGGGATTCTTTCTGGCGCTTTTTGTCTGCGGCCTACCGCCTCCAGATTCTTTGCCCGGATGCGGAGCTTCAGACGCAGTTCGCTCGCATCGCGGATCTGTTCCAGCGTCAGCATTGCACCACCTGTATTACAGATAAGTACTTTTCGGCAGCGCTGCTCATCCTCTCGCGAGCATCAGCCCAAACAGGGCCAGCTGAGCCAGCATCCCCAGAAGCACCCCGCTGATCGTCAGCAGCGTCCCGCGATCGACCATGCGCCGCGCAGATAGCACGCAAACAAACGTTCCCGCTGCGGCCGTCGTGCTGCAGAACATGATCAGCATCCCACGCATCCCCTCGCCTCCTTTCTTCTTTGCGCTACGTTGTGGCACTATTGTGCCTCGCAGTGTCATCATATCATCCTGCTGCGCATTTGTCAATATGTTTTCGCTACATTGTGGCATATTTTTGTTGACTATTTCCACAGTGTGTGCTATTCTGTCCCTGAGAGGAGGTGAACTCATGGCCGAACCAATCAATGAGCGTATTGCTCTTATTCTTAAAACCTCCGGCCTGACTCAGGCTGAGTTCGGCGAGCGTATCCATATCAGCCGTTCTCTTGCGGGGTCACTCTGCACCGGCGCAAGGCAGCCCTCCGATCGGACGATCCTCGACATATGTCGAGTCTACGGCGTCTCGGAGCTCTGGCTGCGGGAGGGGCAGGGCGAGATGTACGTCCAGCGGACCCTCCGGCAGGAGATCCTCGACCTCGCGCGCAGCCTTTCGGATGCCCCGCCGGGCGACCTTCGCCGGGACTTCCTGCTCGCGCTGGCCGACCTCCCGCCGGAGTTCTGGCCCAAGCTGGCCGACTTTATGGAGGAGATCCTTGCCCGCCGCGCCGACGACCCCGGCAAATAGCGCAAAGCCCGCAGCACCTGCTGCGGGCTTTTGCTTTGCCCGATCCGATAGGGCATCTGTCCCGGCAAATAGCGCAAAGCCCGCAGCACCCGCTGCGGGCTTTTGCTTTGCCCGATCCGATAGGGCATCTGTAGAGGGGCCGCGCTGTCCCCTCCCGGCTCCGCACCCGCGCCCCGCACCGGCCTGTAGGCACCATCGGTAGCGGCGCTCATTGAGCGCCCGGTACGCACCCATTCTGCAGCTTGAGTGCTCTGGTGCACCTCCGCACCCCCGGCCGCGCTGCCCGATGCTTCCGCAAATATAACAAGACCGCACCCGGTCTGCTAACGGATGCGGCCCTGTTTTGCAAAAAGAAAGGAGATTTTTGTGCACTGAAAACGAAAGAAAGGATCGATAAACGCTTACTACCCTGCGCCCCTGCTCATATTATAGCGCATCGTTTTCATATTCTAAACGCGAATTGCGCCGCAGCGCCCGAAGAAACTGCAGCAAACTGTAAAGCTCCGCCTCCGTCAGGTACGCCAGCTCCCCGATCACCTCTGCCAAAATGTCCATCTTGTTTCCTCCTTTTCCGTCGTAAGGGTTGCCCCTCCCCCCGCATTCTAGCATTTTTGTGCATTTTACACTCTGCTATTTGTGCAATGTGCCGCTTGATATCCCCTGCCGCTTTATGGTATACTTATCATGAAATGGAGTGTTGCCTATGTCTTACCCTCTTGCCCCGCGCTCTTATTGCGGCGGCGCTGACCCTGCTGGGGTCGGCACATCCGAACTTACAGAAATGTTCCTGCGCCTGAAACAGGAGTATCCTTATCAGCCCTCCCCGGATGTGCGGAACCCTTATACCGGCGATCCGATCGACTCAGAAGCACGGTACGACGAATTTCTGCGTGAGCTTGCCTATCGGATGGTCTGCAGCCGCACACTTGCCCGTAACATCAGCCCAAACATGATCCGCGGTATGTACGAGGACGAGCTGCGCCGCGCTGCGGCTGCTCGGAAGGAGCTGATCGACCTTCGCGCCGAAAAGCAGGCGGACGAAAAGCAGCACGCATCAGATACGTCAGCTTTGCAGCAGCAGGTCGACGATGCAAAATTCCATGCCGAGGAGGAGCGCATCCGCGCCCGAAAGGCCGAGGCAAAGCTTGCATCGCTGCAGCGCGAAACGGACGAGCTCCGCGGCAAACTCCGCGCTGCCCCCTCGAAGCGCACCCGCATTGTGCACAGCATCGTCACGGCCCTTTCCCTGATCCTGTCCGTCGTTCTCATCATCGTCCTCGCCACCGCCGAACCGGATAGCTCCGTCTATCAGCGCGGCTTCGACTCCGGCCATGCCTCCGGCTATGTCGAGGGGAAAAACGATGAGGCTACCCCTGCATATAATCGCGGCTATGCCGCCGGGAAAGAGAGCGGATATATCAACGGCCGGAACAAGGGCTATTGGGAAGGCAAACAGTACATGCAGCAATACATCGACGAGCTGCAGGAAGAACTGCGTGACTACCGCCTTGCCGAGCGTGGTGCCGAATCCGGCCGGGACGTCCTTGCAGAATACTTTGCCCGCAAAGATGAAGCAGCCAGCTCTCAGCCTACCTCCCCGACCTCTGCGTCCTACATTGCCAATATGTCTACCGGCAAATTCCACCGATCTACCTGCAGTTATCTGCCTGATGTAGGGAATCGTGCCTATTTCTACTCCGCCGAAGCGGCCCGCGCCGCCGGTTATTCGCCGTGCGGGCATTGCAATCCCTGACGCACACACATCTCCAGCACGTCCAGCACCTCCCGCCGCCCCTCCGGCGGCAGCCGCAGGAACTGCTGTACTATCTCCTCCGTGGCTGGCTGCCCCCCACAGGCAGCCAGCCGCATTTTCTCCGCCAGCCTTCGGACGTTGTCCTGCTGCTCCTCCCGCATTGCGCGGTATCGGCGCAGGCACCACCATCGGATCCAACTCTGCATACTGCGCACCCCCTTGCGCCCTCATCGTACCACGTCCACCCGGCGCGCTTCCAGCCGCAGAACCGGCCCCTGCTTCCCGTTTCTGCGCCTGTGCGTGCCCGTTTTTGCACCAGACAGGAGGCGACACATGTTATCCGATCGCATGAATGAGATCAAGCAGAAAACCGGGCTCACCAATGCCTCTTGGGCCGAGCGGTCCGGCGTCCCCATCAGCACCGTCTCGCGGATCCTCTCCGGCGCGACGGAGAACCCCGGTTTCCAAACGGTCCTCGATCTGATCTCGGCTGCTGAGGTCCCGCTCTCGGCCGTCCTTCCGGATGGTCTTGTCTTCCCGGACTCTCCCGCTTCGCCTCCCGCTGCGGAGCTGCTGGCCGAGAAGGATCGCCGCATCGCCGGGCTGGAGCGGCAGGTCGCTTTCCGCTCGCGCTGGATGCGGCTCCTCGCCATCATCTGCACCACGCTTGTCGCCGTGCTCGCCTTTTTGCTGATTTACGACGCGCTCAGCCCCCACGTCGGCTGGTTCCGCAGTTGATTCCCCAAGGAGAGTCTGCTATGCCGATCACAAAAATACAAAAAAAGCGCGACGGCCTGCAGGGCTATCGCGTCCGCGTCAATTATACCGATCCCGACACCGGATCCTACCGCCGGATCGAGCGCATCGTCTACGGCAAGGCCGAGGCAACCGAGATGGAGCGACAGCTCAATGCCGAGATCAAAGCCCCCACCCCCACCGCCGACGACCGCCTCACCGTCGCCGAGTTTGCCCAGCAGTATCTCAAATACAAATCGAACGAAGTGCGTGCATCCTCGCTCGCCACGCATGAGGCCCGCCTGCGCACGCACGCTATCCCATTTTTCGGCCCGCTGCGTATGCGCGCCGTCACCCCACGGCACGTTGCCGATTGGGTGTCGTCCCTGCACAGTAAGGGCCTCGCCCCCAATACCATCTCCGAGGTCTACGCAATTACAAAATCCATGTTCTCGCGCGCCGTCGAACTCCGCATCATCCCAACATCTCCCTTCGGGCGGCTCCGCCGCCGACGCAAGGCCATGCCAGACGCCCCGCAGCACGATTTCCAATTCTATACCGCAGAGCAATTTCAGCGTTTTTACACATCGGCAGCCGCCGCCGTTTCCATTGCAAAAAATCCCATCCAAGAGCGGCAATACATGATGTTTTTCGTCGTCGCATTTTATACCGGCATGCGGCCCGGCGAAGTCCTCGCCCTTCACTGGACGGATATCGACTTCCCGGCCCGCCTGATCCGTATCCGCCGCACTTATTCCGATCGGTATGGGGAGGGGCCTGTCAAAACGGAGTCCTCTGTCCGCGATATTGGCGTCCCCGCCCCCCTTTTCGAGGAGCTGCAGGCGCACATCCGTTTTCAGCGCGGCATGCCCGGTTTTTCTCCGGACTTCCTCGTCTGCGGCGGTCCTTCGCATCTCGTGGCGTATACTGTCCGCAGGCACAAGCTTGCCTATGCGAGCGGCGCAGGACTCCCGCAGATCCGCCTCCATGATTTCAGGCACTCTCACGCCTCCCTGCTCGTTAATAATGGCATCAATATCCAGGAGGTCGCGCGCCGCCTCGGCCACTCCAATGTCAAGGAGACTTGGGACACCTATTCCCACCTGTATCCTCGCGAGCAGGACCGCGCGATCACCGTTCTTGACACCGTCCAGCTCTCTCCTCTAACCACCCCGTGATTTTCGGTGTTTTTTCGGTGTTCTCCCTCTTATGCTCCATCTCCGAAAACGCCGGAACCCTTGTGTTTTCAATGGTTTCGGCGTTTTTTATCCTCTCTTTTTTCGTTGATGCTCATCA
>ERZ827528.602-NODE-602-length-43354-cov-13.509065_pt1 | contig 43354 bp, 44 predicted proteins | sample MGYA00519768_ERZ827528 | MGnify/ENA primary metagenome ERZ827528 (study PRJEB31778, sample SAMEA3449343) | human gut metagenome | biome: human gut; feature: human-associated habitat; material: faeces | place: United Kingdom | collected 2010/2012 ...
TCGAACCTTGGACCGACCGGTTATGAGCCGGTTGCTCTGACCAGCTGAGCTAAAGGCGCATATCTCAGCACGTGATTTATTTTATAATATTTTTATTATTCTGTCAATACATTTTTCGAAATTTTTTTAAATATTTTTTCACGTGCATTATTTGTATTTTATTTTCTCATACCATCTGAATTACCCTCTGGTAATGCTTCAGGTAATTGTAATACAACTCTAATTTTTAGTGCATATTTAACTGCTCTAACAAATTTGCTATTTTTGAATTTATTCCACAAAGAAGATTTAACTTCTGTTCTTGTTTCACTATAGAAGTTTTCATAAGCTTGTGTCTTGCTTTGTACAGGTTGTATAGGAACAACATTTGTATTAGCTACTTTTACATTATTAGTTTGTGGTCTAGCTTCTTCAACTTTAGCTTGTTCAGCGACTTCCTCTACTTTTGGTTCTTCAGCAACCGGTGTTGGTATTAGTTTTAAAGCATCTGCTATTTCTATTCCAATGTAGCTTAATGCTTTAGATCTATCTTCAACTCTTTCCATATCGATTTCTATATGAAGATTTGATTCCAAATTAGCAATACGCGCATTAACAAGTTTCTCAGCTTCTTGATATGCTTCAGTATTATCATTCTTAGACTTTCCGATAACATTTAAAGCTTCAATTATTTCTGCTGAAAATCTATCACTAACTTCATTAACACTCTTTTTCCATTCATCATCTTGTGTTTGAACTATAGCTAATGTTTGCTTTAATATTGTAGCTGATTTAATATTGTACTCTCTTTGCTTTATTAAATGCTCTATTTGCTTTGTGTTCTCTTCAAATTGATTTGTAGCATATTCCACTAATTCATAAGCAGCATCATATACACTCTTAGGAAAGTTCTTCTTTTTAGGGTATTCTATTAAATAGGTTTTAATTGATTCTACTAAATCTTTAAAGTAAGAGTTATCATCTAATTCAATTATTTGCTTCTTACTATTTGGATTTATGAGTCTTTGAACCTTTTCTATGTTTGATAATATTTTTTCTTCCGTGATTACCATTCTCACGTTTACTATCCCTCTTCTAGGCATTGTAAACTTTACCTCCTTTGATTTATGTAAAGCATGGTATTTAGTGCTTCTATTTTTACTATCCTAATTTTAGTACAACTGTAAGACACTTGTCAAGCAAAAAGAAAAAATATTTTGAATTTTTTTATTCTTCAAAATATTATTTCCGTAAGGTTTGCTTGTCATCTGAGTTATATAGTTTTATTACATTTTTGTAATCTTTTTATTCCAATTATTTACTCTGATTAGCAATAGCATCTTTTTTTAATTCTTTATATCTTTTTATTTTCATTGTTGATGTCTTTTCAAATTCACCATGTTTTATTTCTAAACATTTTATTGCTTTATAAGATGTAAGCTTTTTATTTACCTCTTTTATGCTCTCCCATATAGTATCATGAATCTCTTGTTCTGTCATATTAGGTTTAATTTTATTTAATTCATCTTCATTTGGTATTACTCTTGCCGTAATTATAAGTTCTTTAGCATCTTTTCTCTTTGCATCTTCGCCTTCTGGTGATTTACCATATACCATTACTTCTTTTATTGTAGGTACTTTTTCTAGTAACATTTCAATTTCTTCTGGATAAATATTTTTACCATTTTGAGTTACTATTACGTTTTTTATTCTTCCTGTAATATATATGTATCCATCCTTATCAATATATCCAATGTCTCCTGAATGGAAATATCCATCCTCTGTTATTACATCTTTAGTTGCTTCTTCATCTTCATAATATCCAAGCATAAGAGTTGGAGTTTTTATCATAATCTCCCCTTCTCCGTTTTCATTTGGATCATTTACTTTGATATCTGCTTGAACAATAGCTTTACCAGCTGATCCAACCATTGGTTTATATTCTGGTGTTAATGCTGATATAGGAGCTGTTTCAGTTAATCCATATCCTTGTAAGAATGTTATGCCTATATCTTCTAGCCAATTTCCTACTTTTTTATCAATAGGTGCAGCTGCAGATACTATTATTCTAAGATTTCCACCCAAATTATCATATATTTCTTTAAATACTTTTTTCTTTATATCAATGCCAACTGATTTTAAAACATTAGTAATATGTATCATTGAATTGACTATAGCTTCTTTGTGACTTTTCTTTATGCTTTCATTTATTTTCTTATATATGCTTTCTACCAACAGTGGAACTGTTAATATTGCAGTTGGATGAACTTCTTGTAAGTTAGGAACAATATATCTTAATCCTTCACATACAGCAACAGATGCTCCTCTTGCCATTGGATATAAGAAACCAATTGTTGATTCATAAGTATGATGTAGAGGCAAAATTGAAAATAGCATATCTGTTGGATATAACTGTACATACGCATTACAAGCATTTATATTTTCAGCTAAATTTCTATTACATAGCATTACACCTTTTGAATTTGATGTTGTACCTGATGTAAATATTAATACTTTAAATTCTTCTGGATCAATTTCAATTTTGTCAAAAGTATTATCTCCAGAGTCTAAAATCTTTTTTCCATTTTCAATTAAGAAGTTTATACCTACATCTTTTCCATCAATAGCTTTATCCGATTTCATTTCAATAAAATATTCTACATCTGGAACATTATCTTTTATTTTCTTTATATCATCTGCTTTCTTAGAAGAATAAATAATTGCACTTGCTTTACTTCTCTTTATTAAGTTTTCCAATTCATTTACAGGTAATTCTCTATCAACTGGAACAGCTAAGCCTGCGCCACAAAGTAATGCCATATAAGATACATACCACCCATATTGAGATTCACCAATTATAATTATTCTCTTATCCTTTAAATTTAATAACTTAATAATTGATGTTCCAAGAGCCTTTACATCTCTACCAAAATCTCTGTAATTTGTAACTTTATAAGGAGTTTTATGATCAGGTTTCTCAAGAATACAGTCCTCATCCGGATATTTTTCCAATGATTCATAGAAAAATTCTTTTACAGTCTTATAATTTGTTGTTGGATATGGTTCTGTTCTCTTCTTTTTTAGATTATCTTTTTGCAATTTTTCATAATCAATTTTTACATTTTCTAGACCCTCAACTGTATCCATTTTTATTTTTCCAAATTTAAAATTTGGTAGTTTGAAATTTGTTATCATTTCTTTTCCCTCTCTTTTAATAATTTATACTTTTAATGATTGTACAAAGTTTTTATCAATTTCATGATATAATTTTTCTATATTTAAATTATTTGTTTTCTTGTAATATAAATTTCCACATGCAATTCCTAGAAATTCAGTTGCTAAAACTTCTACATCAAATTGCCTTATTTCGCCTTTCTCCATTCCATCGGCTAAAATATTCTTCACTATATCTAAATATTCATTAATATACTTCTGGCAAGTCTTACTTCTTGTACTATTTCCCCAAGCTTCACTAAGTACCATTGCCATAAAGTTTTCGTATTTAACAATTATTTTTATTTGTATAAGTATTATTGCTCGCAATTTATCTATGTATTTTTTTTGACTTTCAGTCTTTATATTTATACTATTTTTTAATAGATTCATTCCTTCTTCAATAAGGAAATTAAATATCTCTTCTTTACTTGAAAAATGATAATACAAAGTTCCTTTTGCTACTCCTACCGTTGAAGTAATATCCTCAATACTTGTTCCATCATATCCCTTTTCGGCAAAGAGTCTCATTGAAGTTTCAAATATTTTTCTCTTGGTTCTATTCATTAATTTCTCCTATATTTTATTGCTTTCTTGATTTTGCATCAAGTGCGTCAAGATTATCAAGTGCTTTTCCTGTTCCAATTGCTACACATGATACCGCATCTTGTGCAATCATTACATTTATTCCTGTGCTTTCTGATAAAAGTTTATCCATTCCATATAATAAACTTCCTCCACCAGTCATATAAATTCCCTTATCACTTATGTCTTCAACTAATTCAGGTGGAGCTTTCTCAATAGTTGTCTTTACACAATCCACGATTTTCATTGCTATTGGTAATAACACCTTTAACATCTCTTCATTAGATATATCTATTTCCACTGGTAAACCAGTTTCAAGATTTCTTCCTCTTACTTTTACAAATGTATCTGATTCCATTGGATATACACATCCGACGCTGATTTTTATCTCTTCAGCAGTTCTTTCTCCAATTAATACATTATACTTTTTCTTAACATATTTTATAATAGCCTCATCAAACTTATTTCCTGCAATTTTTATTGATGAACTTACAACAGAACCACCTATTGATATCACAGCAACATCAGTTGTTCCTCCTCCAATATCAACGACAAGATTTCCTGATGGTTTAGAAATATCTATTCCAGCTCCTATTGCAGCTGCAACAGGCTCTTCAATTAAATAAACTTTTTTTGCTCCTGCTTGCATAGCAACATCAATTACAGCTCTTTTTTCTACTTCAGTAATTTGTGATGGAACGCAAATCATAACTCTAGGTGCGAAAAATGACTTTACCAAAGATTTTTTTATAAAATGCTTTAACATTTTAGCCGTCACAGTAAAATTAGATATAACCCCATCCTTTAAAGGTCTTATTACATCTATATTATGTGGATTTCTTCCAATCATTTTCTGAGCTTCTTTTCCATATTCCAGAACCTCATTAGTATATCTATCAATAGCAACTACAGAAGGTTCTCTTAAAACAATACCTTTACCCTTAGTATATGCAATTACTGTTGCTGTTCCTAAATCAATGCCAATATCCTCACTCACATTAAGCCTTCCTTTCGTAATCACTTTTTCTCTTAAATCCATACATATTATAATACATTTGTACTAAAATATCAACTTTTTTTATAAAGGATTTAAAAACGCCCAATCTTCTTATATTTTTCTCTCGAACGATTGGACGGTTTATTATATATTATTTCTAATTTTGTTAATTTTATACATTTATTGTTCCTTCAAATACAATATTAGCTGGTCCAGTCATGTACACATGGTTGTCATTTTTATCCCATTTTACATTTAGCTTTCCACCTAATAGGTTAACATTAACATCTCTTTCTGTATATCCATTTAACACACTTGCAACTACAGATGCACATGCTCCTGTGCCACACGCAAGTGTCTCTCCTGCTCCTCTTTCCCATACTCTCATTTTGATATTATTCTTATCTATAATTTCAATAAATTCAGCATTGATTTTTTTAGGAAAATGTTTATCTATCTCTATGATTGAACCATATTTATGAACATCAGTACATTGTACATCATTTACAAAATCTATTGCATGAGGATTTCCCATTGATACACATGTAAGTTCTCTGAGTTCATCTTTTATGTTAACATTAACTTTATAAAAGAATTTTTTCTCTTTAGATTCAAATTTCTTTCCATCTTTTATTGGAATATCTTCACTTTTTAATACTGGTTCTCCCATATCAACTTTTACAGTAGAAACTTTTCCTTTTTCTAAATTAAGCTCTAGTATTTTTATTCCTGCAAGTGTTTCTATTTTCAAGTTGGTTTTGTTAGTTAATCCTTTGTCATATACGTACTTTCCAACACATCTTATGCCATTTCCGCACATCTCAGCTTCAGAGCCATCACTATTATACATCTGCATTTTAAAATCTGCAATCTTACTCTTTTTTATAAGAATAAGCCCATCTGAGCCTATTCCAAAATGTCTATCACTTATCTTTTTAGATAGTTCCGATGGGTTGTTTATGTCCTTACTAGTGCAATCTATATAAATATAGTCATTGCCTAGGCCTTCCATTTTAGTAAATTTAATCATGTATTCACCTTTTCTTTAGAATTCTATTTTTTCTTCAATATATTTTTCTACTTCATTTATTGGAATACGAACTTGTTCCATTGTATCTCTATCTCTTACTGTAACTTGACCATCTTCCAATGTGTCAAAATCAACAGTAACACAATATGGTGTTCCAATCTCGTCTTCTCTTCTATATCTCTTTCCTATTGATCCTGCTTCATCATAATCACAAGGGAATTTCTTTGATAATTCATCGAAAATTTCATTTGCTTTATCACTTAATTTCTTTGATAATGGTAGTATTGCAACTTTATAAGGAGCTAATGCAGGATGCAAATGTAATACAACTCTTGAATCTCCTTCGCCTAATTCTTGCACTTCATAAGCATTACATAAAAATGCTAATGTTACTCTATCAGCACCTAAAGAAGGTTCTATTACATAAGGAATATATTTTTCGCTTGTCTCTGGATCCATATAGCTTAAATCTTGTTTTGAATGATTTGCATGTTGTGTTAAATCATAATCAGTTCTATCAGCAATGCCCCATAATTCTCCCCATCCAAAAGGAAATGCAAATTCTATATCTGTCGTTGCTTTACTATAGAATACCAATTCATCTTTTGAATGGTCTCTTAATCTGATATTTTCTTCTTTCATTCCTAGACCAATTAACCAATTTTTGCAGAATTCTTTCCAATATTTAAACCATTCTAAGTCTGTTCCTGGCTTGCAGAAAAACTCAAGTTCCATTTGTTCAAACTCACGAGTTCTGAAAGTAAAGTTCCCTGGAGTTATTTCATTTCTAAATGCCTTTCCTATTTGTGCAATTCCCATAGGCATCTTTTTTCTTGTAGTTCTTATAACATTTTTGAAATCAACAAATATTCCTTGTGCTGTCTCTGGTCTTAGATATACTGTTGAAGTTGAATCTTCAGTAACACCTTGGAATGTTTTAAACATTAAATTGAATTTACGTATATCTGTAAAGTTAGTTTTTCCACAGTTAGGACAAGGAATTTTATTATTATTTATATAATCAATAAGTTCCTGATCTGTCCATCCATCCGCAACTAAATCTTGATTGTGTTCATGTGCCCATTCTTCAATTAATTTGTCTGCTCTATGTCTTGTTTTGCATTCTTTACAATCAATAAGTGGATCTGAAAAGCTTGACAAATGTCCAGATGCAACCCATGTTTCCGGATTCATTAGTATTGCCGCATCTAATCCAACTATATTTTTTTGTTCTTGAATAAATTTCTTTCTCCATAATGATTTAACATTATTTTTTAGTTCCACACCTAGAGGGCCATAATCCCATGTATTTGCAAGTCCACCATAAATTTCTGAACCGGGATAAATATATCCTCTGCTTTTACAAAGATTTACTATTGTTTCCATATTTTCTACCATAATCGCTATATTCCTTTCTATCACATACCCTATAATGAGCTGTAGTTCACTAATATCTTTATTTTGATGAATAAATTTTACTACCTTTTTCCTCTTATGTCAATAAAATAATTATATTATACCTTGTACTTTTAAATATGTAATTCCTACAATTTCTAATATAAGTATAATTGGAAAACCAAATTTAAAATACCATTTTCTTGTTTTGTGGTGAAACATATACATCCCTGCTATTCCACCAATTCCGCCTCCAATTAGTACAAGGAAAAATAGAAATCCCTCACTTACTCTCCATTCATGTATTTTAGCTTCGTGTTTATCATACCCCATCATTACCCATGTAAAAAAATTTATAAATATCAAATATATAATGATATTTCTTAATGTAAAAATTTGTGACAATATAGTATCAATCATTTTGCTTCTCCTAATCAATTTTATTTTCTATTAGCACAAAACGCTATGAAAAGTAGTTCTCCCCATAGCGTTTTGTGCTTTGCTTTAATCCATCATATCAACCTTGCAGGTATCAACGATTTCTAATATCTCTTTGTAGTGTTCAGTATCGAATCTCCGAAGTTTCACTCCTTCAACATATTTCTTCATATTGGCATACTTAGGTTGGTCAATCAAATAATTGCTTAAAGCATTATTCCTTGCATTTTCAAGATCTTCCTCAGTACAGACATTTGCATTAGAGCATATCCACACATTAAAGCAGCTATTTCTAAAATTCACCTCATCTTCAATTTTTTTGATTATTGTGTATCTCTCCCAGCTATCTTTTCCCACAAGCTTTTTAGTTAACTTATTCGCTTGTCTCATTTCGCAGATGTCTTTAACAATAGGCAATTTTGTGAAAAATAGTTTTAGTGCTATCCGCATGCATCTTCTGCAATCTCGGCTTGTAAAAATATCTTTAATTCTCACAATAAATCTCCACTAATTTTAAACTTTGTGTATGTAGTCTTCTACTCCATCTCTAATAAGCATAATATTAAGCTTATTTTTATCTTCGATCACCTTATTGTATTTTGCAATAATTCTATCAAACTTTACAGTAGTTTCCTCACTAATTGTGACTCTTACATGTCTTGTAATAGTTTCAAACGGGAAGAAATCAAACAGCGGAGTATATTGAAGTTCGTCTCCACTTTCATTCAAGCTAGGAAAAACATAAAGAAATGGTAGTTCGTAATCCTTGTCGCTTGACAACTTAAAGAAAGCAAGCCTGTTATGTTCTTCGTCATATTGACCATAAATGTATCGCATAGCAATATGATTATCAGGCATCTTTTCTTCTACGTATCCTCTAATTTTTCCTGATTTTTTCAGTGCAACGAATCCTTTAAAGTTTGCGGGTAAGCTACTTTTACCATCTTCGAATTTTACCTCAATTCTGAATACTCTCATATAATCCTCCAATGTGTTATATCTATCGGAGGATACAGAACTCCGACTAGATAAATGTAATAACATCAATAATCTAGTGGATTTCCACTCTGTATCAAACTAATTGACTCTTCAATTTTACCACAGAAATGAACATTTTTCAAGGTTTATTGCAAAAGGAAAAATCAACCAGTTTACCTCTGGTTGATTTTAATCTATGCCCTTATGAACAAATTATATGGAGCAGGTAACGGGAATCGAACCCGTATAGCCAGCTTGGAAGGCTGGAATTCTACCATTGAACTACACCTGCATTTCCTAACGACAATTATTATTTTACACTATAGTTTTAAATTTGTCAACAAATTTGTTGAATTTTTTTCAAAAAAATTGTATAATCTATATACAATGCTTATTTATCAACTAATTGGCTAATTTACTTTTTTATTTCGAGCCATTTTAGATAAGCTTATGTAAAGTTTTTATTATAACTACTATATAGAAAGGATTATCAATTTTAATTAATTGATTAAGAATTATGAAAACATTAATAATTGATTATAAAGATGAAGGAAAAAAAATCAGTACATATTTAACAAGCATATACCCTAACTTAAATGTAAATCATGTATACAAAGCATTACGAAAAAAGGATATTAAATTAAATGGAAAAAGAATTTCTTCAAATGAAGTTCTTCATTATAATGATGAACTTCAAGTATACATCACTGATTCAATATTAAATGGAATAAAATTAAATATTGAAATACCTACTATTTATGAAGATGACAATATCGCAATTTTCAATAAGCCTGTAGATCTTGAAGTTACAGGAGATAATTCTTTATCTTCTATTTTAAAGCAAAAATACTCATATATTGAGCCTTGTCACAGAATTGATAGAAACACAATCGGATTAGTACTATTTGCTAAAAATCCTGAATCTCTTGAAATTCTGCTTGATAAGTTCAAAAACTTTGAAATCGAAAAGCATTATGTTGCTTGTTGCTATGGCATTCCTAAAATCACATCAAAAACATTAAATGCCTATTTATTTAAGGATAGTAAAAAATCATTAGTATACATTTCAAATGAGCCTAAAAAAGGCTATTCAAAAATCACAACTTCATATAAGCTACTAAAAAGTAACCCAGACAAAAAACTATCTTTATTAGATGTAACATTACATACTGGTAAAACTCATCAAATAAGAGCGCATTTGGCACATAGTTCATTACCTATTCTAGGAGATGGAAAATACGGCTCTTACGAAATAAATAAAAGATTTAAAGTATATACGCAATGTTTATGTAGTTACAGTATATCATTTAATTTTACCAGTGATTCAGGAATTTTAAACTACTTAAACCATTCATCTTTTACATTAAAAAAATTACCTTATGAAGATTTATTGTAATAAAATTTAGCATTACGCTAAATTTTATTATTTATGAAAGGATTTTATATTATGTCAAGTTTTGTTTTAAAACTTATAGCTATCATTTCAATGTTTCTTGACCATTCATCTGATGCACTAATTGGTCATTTGTCAGTACTAAATATTATTGGAAGACTCGCCTTTCCCATATTTGCATTTCAATTAGCCATTGGATATACACATACTCACGATATTTCAAAATATGCTAAACGATTAGCACTCTTTGCATTCATATCTCAGATACCGCTTAGCATTTTTACATATTTTATATTTGGCACAGCTATATATTTAAATATATTTTTCACATTATTATTTGGGCTTATTTCATTATTGATTTATGATAAAGTCCAATCCAAACCAATAAAATGTATAGCCATTATTATACTTACACTCATAGCTGAATATTTACATTTTGATTATGGCGCTTGGGGAGTTTTGCTAATATTGTATATTTATCTATTCTGCCCTATATTCAAGAGCAAAAATAATGCTGGTTTATTCCTTGTAGGATTTTTAGCACTTTGTATCTTAAAATATATACCTAATTTTAATATTACTCCACTAAATTGGTTAATTGCTGAAATACTATTTACATTTTTGCCTTCAGTTCTTATGTTATTATACAATGGAAAAAAAGGACCTTCACTAAAATATATTTTTTACATATTTTATCCATTGCACATTGCAGTATTAGATATCATTTTCTACATCATACACTAATGCATCATTTATGCCATTAGAGATTATCTCTCTCATATTATCAACAAGTTCATCTATCTCTTTTGGCATAACTGCAAGATTATATTTACACGGATCTAACACCATTTTTATTAATGTATATTTTTCCTGATAAGTTGAATCTTTTAGAAATGCAAATTCATCAAATTTATCAACTAAAATGTCAAATGTATTAGCAACAATTGTAGCAGCCTCGACAACAGTTGGCACACCTATCGCAATAACCGGAACTCCCATAGTTTCCAAACTAATCTCCTTTCTTTTATTATATACTCCTGATCCGGGTATTATCCCAGTATTACAAATCTGAATAGTTTTTAGCAATCTTGATATATTATTTGAAGCTAGAGCATCTATAACTATTATTCCTGAAACTTTAATTTTTTCAACAACACCTTTAATAATTTCTTGAGTCTCAATTCCAGTAGTTCCAAGTACCCCAGGGGCAATAGCACTTACCTCTCTTATGCCCTCTTCTTCATTATTATTTTTCATATATTCTACCAAATGACGTGTTATTTTTAAATCTTTAATTACTTTAGGTCCTATCGAATCTGCTGTTGTATCTTCATTTCCTAATCCGACAACAAGTATCGGTCCATTATCATTAATACACTTATTTAATTCTTCTTTTAAAATTTTTTCTGCAAGCTTTATATCTTCTTTAGTCATATTGTCAATATTAGAAATATTTATTGTAATGTATTTTCCAACCTTTTTGTCAATTTTCTTACTACCGTTTTCATTTAAAACATTAACTGTATTAACACTAATGTTATTCGATATTTTATTTTCAGTAGTTTCAATACCATCTATGTCTTTATTGTGTGATTGCGATTTACATATCTCAGTTCTTTCATCTGCAAGGTCTGTCCTAAAATTAGGAATTTGATTATTCTTCATTGTAAAATTCTCCTCAAAAAAAAATTCTCTAAACATATTATGTTTAAAGAATTCTTTTTTATTCCTATTAAGCACAGTATCTGCATAATACTGATTCTAGCCCTACATTTATATCAAGATTTCCACTCTTAGAAGCTTCATCAATATACATAAATTCATTTAATAAATTTCGTATTTCATCCTGAGTAAAAAATTTAGCTTGATTCTGATATTTACTTACTAAAAAAGTTTGGTTTGGCTTTAATTTTAAATTTTGAGCAACATTTTGTCCGTTACTTAATTGAACTATATATAACTTTTTAAAATGATTGTACAGCATTACTAAGATCTTCTGCACTGGTTCTTTTGCATAAATCAGGTCATGAAGTACATTAATTGCTTCGTGTATATTCTTTTTACCTAAATTATCAGTTAAATCAAATATAACACTTTCTGATTTTTTTATTGTTAGGCTGTCTATGTCTTCTTTTTTTATTGTTCCACCTTTTCCAGCATATTCAATTAGCTTACGAATTTCATTAATTATATCCTCCATATTAGTTCCGGTACATTCAAGAAAATATTGTGCAACATTTTCTTGTATCTGCACGCCATAGGCTGCTGAAATGCTTTTTACTTTAGTAATTAATTGACTTATCTTTTGCTCATTAAATTCCTTAATCATTCCGATCTTCGAAATCGTATTAAATAAGGCATTCTTTTCTACTGAGTCTTCAACAATTATTAGTTCTATACTATCTAAAATTTGTTTGTCCGCATCATTTAAATACTCTGATAATTTATCAGAAATTGCATTCTTTTTCTGCATTAAGTTAGCATTCTTTACTATAATCATTTTTCTTTCATAGCCAAATGCCGGAGTTTCAATATCTGATATAACATTATTTACATTACTTTCATCTATTTGTATATAGTTGATTCCTAGTTGTAATTCTCCAAAACTTTTCTTGGCTTTCTTTACAAATTCGTTTTTTAAATAATTATCTTCGCCATACAATAAGTAAACCATATACGCTCCTTTTTATTATTTTTTTAGTAAAATTCTAAATACTTCGGCTACACTCCATGCTTGTGCAAAAGCACCTTTGCCATTTTTCTTTTTATTTGACTCCTCAGAATCATATAATTCACTTATATTTCCACATGTATTTCCATTTACTAATTCATTTATAAAAGTATTAGCAGTGTTGATTCTAAACTCTGTCAAAGTATTTTCTAAAGCCTTCTTTTGTTCTACATCATTTTCAGCACTAATTACATTTTTCATTGCATTATAGTAAAGTCCAAATAACCATGGCCATGTAGGTCCTTGATGATATGAACTATCTCTCTTAGCAGGTCCACCTTCATATACTCCTATATATCCTGGTTCACCTTTTGCTAAAGTTCTAAGTCCATATTTATTTAGCAATTTTTGAGTTGTCGTAATTAATATATTTCTTGCAATTTCAGTTTTGCAATCTATTACAGGATATGATAAACTTAAACTAAATAATTGATTTGGTCGTACTTTATCATCTTTTTCTACCTGTATAAATGAATATCTATTATCAATAGTTGGTGCTTTAGGATTTTCCTTTTTTACTTCTTTAATTACATCATATAAACATTTTTTATTAGGATTGTAAAAATCTTTTATAAATGATTTTCTGCATTTATTTGCAAGATACGCATATTCTACTTGTCCTGCAATGTGATTCCATTTTAAATTCAATTTTTGCATTATCCTTAAAGCATTATACCATAAAGCATTTATTTCAACAGCTTTACCATTTCGAGGCGTAACTGGAATATTATTTACTTTTGCATCCATCCAAGTATTCTGAGTCTTATCTGTTCCTGATACGATCAGATAATCTTTTTCATCTAAATAAATATTATTTCCGTCTAAAGTAATTCCATCAATATAATAGTTTATAATTGATTTCATTTGAGCATATAAATTATTTTTTACAAAATCATAATTCCCTGTATACTCCAAATATTTATTAACTGCTTCAAATAACAATAATGAAGCATCCGCGCTGTTATATAATGCCTTACCACCATATTCTGAAAATCCATTAGGAACTAAACCTTGTTTTACTTTCTGCATACTTGTTAAAAGTACCTCTTCTGCAATCTTGAATCTTTTTGATATTAGTAGCAATCCTTCAAAAGCTATTAAGCTATCTCTTCCCCAGTCTGAAAACCATGGATATCCCGCAATAATTGTATGCAACTTAGTAGAATCACGATATACAATGAAATTATCAGATGCAACAATATATTTTTTTACAAGATTTTCATACGCTTGCTTATCCAAATAATCACTAGGAAGAGTATTTAACAGACCTGATTCTTTTATTTGTCTATTTATTCTTTGAACTTCAGACTCAATTATTTTACTTCCAGAAAATTTAGTAATATCAGCAAAATCAACTCCATACTTTCCATCTAATGCACATACAAATGTAATCTCTTTATCTTCATTTGGCTTAAGTTCTACCACAAAAGTGCCTGGTACAGCATGATTTTCATAAGAATCAAATCCTCTTTCTTGCTCTTTTTGATAGTGCATATTATAAAACATATTTCCCTGGCTTGGAATATAGCTTGAATCTTTTATTCCCATATTGATTTTATGATTGTTTCCATAATCAATCTGTACTTTATCTTGAGATAAATTCTGACGATATCTAAAACTCGAATTCTTACATATCCCATGATAATCTCTAAAATTAATTACGGGTGTTAAATATAGTTTTGTTCTAGCCTTTTGGTTCATAACTCTATATACAACAGCAACTGCATTTCTGCCATATATCATACTAATTGATTTTTCTATAGTAACTTTTTGTACTTTATAAGTGTAAACTGGTATTATGTTTTTCTCAAAATTTGTCTGGTATTTGTATCCTTTAGAAATTTCTCCATTAGCATCATTTGTATATAAATTTGTTTTTTTACCATTGATTTCAACACTTTCATCAAGTTTTGATAATATAAGTGTTCTATCTGATGGTGGATTTAATGCAGCAATCAATAATCCATGATACTTTCTAGTATTCATTCCTCCAAAATCTGTTGATGCAGCATATCCTCCTATGCCATTTGTTACAATCCATTCTTTCATTTGATTTCTCCTATAATCTTTTCTTATGTATATTTAAAAATGTGAAATTTTTTCTTTATTTTCTTTATGTGGTATATCGCTTTTTCTTTTTATTCCAATTTTTCCAACAGCCTCAAATAATTTATTTTGAGTAGTTTCCTGTTTTGAAAGTACACTTCCATACTTATCATCAAAGTGCAAATCATAAGCTTTATTTTCTGTAACCATTTTGTTTCTTTTCTTTGCTTTTCTTGATTTCTCGTCACTTTCTTTTATTGACTCAATTCTGTCTTTATATTTTGAGCTAAATTTACTTTGAATTTGTGGATCACGCCTTTCAAATTGTTTCCTTCCAGACTTTTGAAATGCTTTTTCTTTCTTTTCACGCTTATGAATTTCACGTTTTGATTCCTTAAGTTTTGAATTAAGCATCATATATTGACTATCATTTTGCTTATCCTCAAATTTAAGCTCATCACATATAAGTTGAATTATTGTGCTAGCAATAACATCTGAATCATGTCTTATAGAATCTCCATCAATTTTAGATAAATTTCTCTGAATTAGCCTTACTCCTAGTTCTTTTGCCTTGGTTGTGTCAGGCAATACAATATCAGCACCTTTTAAATTATATCTATGTATAAATTCTGGAATTATTTCTCCTGTATCATATATACAATAATTAATTATTCCTTCACCAATATAATCTATTATAGCCTTTATATGATCTGATAATGTATATTCATCAGTTTGTCCCATTTCTGTCATAATATTACTTACATATATTTTAATTGCTTTAGAATCTTTTATAGCTTTTGCAATTCCTTTTACAAGTAAATTTGGAATAACATTTGTATATAAACTTCCTGGTCCAATTACAATCGCATCAGCCTCATTAATAGCTTCTATTACTCCTGGAGCAGGACGTGTATTAGTTGGACTTATAAATACTCTATTAATTTTATTAGTAGTTTGACTTACTATTTCAGGTATTCTATCTCTATTTTGTATTACTGTTCCATCTTCAAGTTCTGCACAAATATTAATAGGTTCAAGCGTAACTGGTAAAACCTTTCCAGTCATATTTAATACTGATGTTGAATTTTCTATTGATTTTGCAAAATTTCCATAAATCTTATTCATTGCAAGGAAATAAATATCTCCAAAGGACAATGTATTTAATCTTCCATCTGTAAATTTGCAATCAAGCAAACTTCTCATTTCATCCTCATCATAAGCAAGTGCCATCAAACTTCCTTTAATGTCATCTAATGGAAGTGTTTGCAATGCTTTTCTTGAATCAGTAGGTGTTTTTCCATAATCTGATACAGTTACAATTGCAGTAATATTATCAGTATAATGTTTCAATCCTCTAAGTACTGTGTCTAAACCACTTCCACCACCAATAACAACTATTTTAGGACCTTGATTATATATTTTTTTATTAAAGATTAATGTATTGATGTTGTTCTTTTCTTTTCTAGTATCACTCTCTTCAACCATTATCTCTAGCATTCTTTTTTGCATAAATACAAATCCTAATACTATTGATGCAAATCCAAATATGAATGACATTACAACTTGTACAATTTCTTTTGTTCCTAATGTATCTGCATCAATTAATTTTGCTATACCATAGCAAGTAAGTACAACTCCAATTAGAATAATTAATATCCATCTCTTCATTTTTGAACTTGATTTAAACCATTTAAAAAAGCCTTTCATTACTGTATATACCTCACTTCTGTTTCTAGTTTTACTCCATATTTTTTGTATATTTCGTTTTTGATAAATTCAATAAGTTCCATCACATCTTTAGTTGATGCTTCTCCTGTATTTACAATAAAACCTGCATGTTTTGGAGAAACCTGTGCTCCGCCTATTGTATATCCTTTTAATCCTGCCTCATCTATTAATTTAGCTGGTATAAAATCTTCTCCTCTTTTAAATATGCTTCCTGCACTTGGCACATTTAATGGTTGTGTCTCAAATCTCTTTTTCTTTATCTCTTGATATCTATTTCCAATAGCAACTTTATCATCTTTTCCCATTATAAGTTCTACTTCTAGTATAACACATTTCATATTTTGAAATATTGAGTGTCTGTATGAAAAGCCAATATCTAGATTGGTCAATATCTTAATCTGCAATGTATCTAAATCCATTATCTTTACTTTAGATACAATCTGACTCATCTCTCCTCCAAAAGCTCCTGCATTCATATATACAGCTCCACCAATAGTTCCTGGTATACCACCTGCAAATTCAAAACCAGTTATTGAATTATTAAAGCATTTATATGCTAAAGCTCCATTTAAGGCTCCTGCTCCGCAAGTCATTTTTACTGCATTTTCATCATTTATATATAATAATTTGCTATCTTCATCTTTTTGCTTGTTATTTTTTCCGAAATCCTCATCAATTTCTACATCATTGTTATTATATCTAATTACCATTCCATCAATGCCATAGTCACTAACCAATATATTAGAACCATTTCCAACAATGATATAAGGTATTCCTTCACTTTTAGCAATCTGAATTGTTTTTTTCAATTTTTCAATAGTATTAACACAAACAAACATGTCTGCTGGACCGCCAACTTTAAAACTTGTATGCTTATACATTGGTTCATTGTACTTTATATTCTCTCTTCCGAGTAAATCTTCTAACTCTTTCAAAAAACATAACCTCCGGCTAATTTTTTCAGCTTTATTTTATCATTTATATGTATATTTTACAACAATATTACAAAAATATTTTTTTCCAAAAATGTATTGATACTTTTAGTCTCTTGTATTATCATAGTGTGGTAGCAAAAAAAGGAGAAATAAAATGGGTGACATAAATGTATATTCTGGACCAATGAAATGTGGCAAAACTCAACAAATTCTTAATGAATACAAAAGACAATTAATCGCTGGTAAAAAAGTAAAAATGTTTAAACCAACCATTGATACAAGAGCTGGTCGTGATGTAGTAGCATCTAGAAATGGTATTGATATTCCAGCAACTTCTATTTACAAAATTTCTGATTTAGAAAAATATGATGCAGATGTTTATTGCATTGATGAATTTCAATTTTTAAAAGGAAATGTTAAAACAATCGAAGAAATGGCTAGTGAAGGAAAAAAATTTTTTATTGCTGGTCTTAATTTAACTGCTGAAAAAAAACCTTTTGGCAAAATGGCTGATTTACTTTGCATTGCAGATAATGTAAATATGTTAACAGCAATATGTGATAATTGCAAAAATGAAAATGCAGTTCTTACATATTATAAAGGCGGAAAAGATACTGACATTGTTATTGGAGATAGACAATATCTTGCTTTATGTAGAAATTGCTATGAGCTTTTAACTAAACAAGATTTAGCTAATAAAAAGAAAGTCGAATAAAAAATAAACCACAAAATCGTGGTTTATTTTTTTAGAAAATTGCAAATATAATTGCTCCAAGTATTATGAACAAATTAACTTGATCTTTAGACAAATCATCCCATTCAAATTCACTGCTCTTTACTCCTTGTAAAGATGGTGCGTCCACTATACTTATTTTAAAGTTATCAACATTATCATAATTAAACTTTGATTCAAAGTTCATGTTGTTTCCATTGCCTAGCTCATCAATTCTTACATATTTAGTACCAACATTTACTCCATGCTTACTAAAGCAATCTATTTTCAAACTTTTATTCTGAATATTGCTTCCTGTTGTGTTTTTTATAACACCTTTTATATATCCATTAACATTAGTACATTTTGCCTCAGTTATACTAACTTCTGGACTATTATTTTCTATCTCAATAGAATAATTTCTTGTCAAATAGGTTGATTTTAAAATAAAATATGTACTTATATCTACTAAAACATATACAATTACAAACGCTAAAAAATATTTAAAAAATTTCTTCATATTATTACTCCATAATGACACCCTCTATTTTATATTTATCTTTAGCTTATTTACATTCTTCTGAATACGCCAGCAACTCTACCTAGTATCTTGCAATCAGGTACGATTATCGGATCCATTGTACTATTTTCTGGTTGCAATCTAATATATCCATCTTCTTTATAGAAAGTCTTAACTGTTGCTTCATCATCTATAAGAGCTACAACAATAGTACCATTTTCCGCAGTATTTTGTCTTTTAACTAATATATAGTCACCATCTAATATTCCCGCTTCAATCATACTTTCTCCTCTAACAGTTAACATGAAGCACTCTGAATTTCCAACAAAATCAAGTGGTATAGGAAATGTATCTGTTATATTTTCAACAGCTAATATTGGTTGACCAGCAGTAATCTTACCTATTACAGGAATATTAACCATTTCCTTATTGCTATAATACTGCTTTGTACTTAAAATTCCATCTTTTTCACTTATTACATCATCACCTTTAGAGTTCTTAAGTAATCTAAGTGTTCTTCCCTTCTGACTCTCTTTTTTTATAAATCCTCTTTCCTCTAATACTGTTAAATAACCTTGAACAGTTGCTGTTGAATTTAATCCTACAGCTTTACAAATCTCTCTAACAGATGGTGCATATCCTTTATATATAATCTCTTTTTCAATATATTTCAGGATAGCTCTTTCTCTTTTATTTAATCCATTTTCATCTCTCCTAGATTTATTCATAAAAGACCTCCTTATATTCTCTCATTTTCCAATACTATGACAATATTAATATATCATAAATGATTTTGTTTGTCAAACAAAAGTTTGAAAAATTTTTGTTCGGTCTTTAATATGCTATTTTGTTATAAAATCAATGAATTTACGTCTTACTTTTAAATAATTTAACCATTTTATTGTCCAATTTATTTATGTCTCTTGCACATTTAATTAATTCTTTTGATACTTCTTCATTTATTTCTCCATTTGGTTTATATTTTATTTTGTGTTCCAAACTAGCCCAAAAGTCCATTGCTAAGCTCCTTATCTGAACTTCAACTTTTACCTTTATTGCTCTATCTTTAATATAAACAGGAACTTTTAATATCATGTGATAACTAGTATATCCACTTGGCTTTGGATGTGTTACATAATCTTTTTCTTTTATTACTTCTATATCATTAAATTCTCTTAAATATTTCCTTACAGTAAATACATCGCTTTTTAGTGGACAAATCACACGTATTCCAGCAATATCATTCACATTATCAATCATTGCCTTATAGTTTAAACCAACTTTATCTTTTTTCATCTTATTAACAATACTATCAGGCGATTTTATCCTATTCATTATATGATCTATTGAAGTATGTTCATTAAAATATTCATAATCTTTTTGAATAATTTCGATTCTCTTAAGCATTTCTTTAAGAGCTAGCGTATACACATAAATTATATCTCTAAAATTTTCATTTCCTATATCTATAGTTCTTTCTAATATATCTTTGTCAAATATATCATTAATCTCCAAAATTTCTTCATCTTCTGCATTATTTACATTTATATTAACGCTTTCTATTGATTCTAATCTAAAAATAATAATCCCTCCTTATCTAGGAGAGATTATATATTAAAATTGTGTCCATTATGTAACTAATACTTAAATTCTACTCATCTTCTTTTAATCCAGCTATATCTTCTTCTGAAAAATCATAAGTTAATTTTTTATTATATACTCTTTCATAACATTCCTTCTTCTGTTCAAAATCCTTGTTCATCATCTCTTTTTTTGCTTCTTGATAATCTTTATCTTGGTCAGGATATATTGTAGGCAATATGTGTAATATATATTTTAATTTATTAAATCCATTTTCATCATATTCCCCAGGTATTTCTTTCATTTCAATAAAGCATGATATAATTGGTACATCATTTTTTACTGCAATATGGTATGCTCCTATCTTAAATGGACGAGGTTTTCTATAATTAAACCACATTTCTTCTTCTGGATATATTAATATAAAATGTCTTTTTTTCAAATAATATTCCATAGCAGGCATAAAGCTTTGAGAAATATATTGTTTACTTTGGCTTATTGGAATTGTGCCACAATTATTCATTAAGAAACCGAACTGTCCAGTCATAAATATATTACTTTCTTCTATTATAATGTCTAATTTATGTTTTTTATGAATTTTATTAGTAAAATACCTTATAACTGTACTATCCTGTGGACTAAAATGATTGCATGTAATAATAGCTCCTGTTCTAATTCCTTTTACATTTTCAAGGCCAACTATTTCAGTATCTCTATTAAAAATCTTAGTATATTCATTAGCAATTTTTGTTGCAATTATTTTTTTTATTTTATTTATTGGTTGCTGCCTCATAACATCAAAGTTAAGTACAGTTTCCATATCAATGTTTGTCGGATCCCCAATTTCAACTTTGCAGTTTAAGTCTCCTCTTTCTGTTGCAGCTTTAATATTTTCAATAACCTTTAATCTATCTTCACTTTTTTTCATTAAATTCCCCTTTAGAATACTTTACATGTTCTCAACTGTATGTAATACATCTATAAATTTCTGAGGCTTTTCTATTATATCTAATGCACGTTTAACCATAATTTCTCCTGCTCCAGCATCACGAGCTTTCTCAGTATCAGTATAATTCTTTAATTTTAATTGTAGTTCTTCAAAATATGGTGTCATATTAGCATATTTCCAAAATTCAGCTGCATAAGGCACATCCTCATATAACCATGGTTTTCTAAACATATTATAATGTATTAAATGTAATTTTTGAACCGGAATAGGCTCTCCAAAGTCAGGCATTTTATCCCATGTTTCAGGTATGTATATTACTTTTCCTTTGCAGAATAAATTTAGATAATCTTGGTCAGGAGCTATTGTATCAAGATTGTAATTCATCAATAAATAAACAAATTTTTCTTTTATCTTAGCATCTCTCATAGCCTTTAAATTCATTACTAAAACTCCAGAATTAAAGTATTCTTTTCCATCATTAAGTCCTAGATTTTTAACAACATATTCAACTAATTCAGGGCAGCTATTTGCAACAGCATCTGTTATAGCTCCAACGTAGTTATTTCCAAGTTCTGTGTTATACAATTTAGCAATGTCATCTCTAACTACAATATCTGAATCTAAGTAAAGAGCTTTATCATATTGAGGAAACAATGATGGTATAAACATTCTATAATATATAGTTGGAGAATAGTAATCTCTACATCTTAGTAATAATTCTTCTCCCATATTTTTAGTTATTTCCGTTATGTCAAAGAAATCAACTTTTACATTATATGTTTCCATTTCTTTTATAGCATTTTTTCCTTCATCAGTCATTCCTGTATGTAAAACAATGACCTTATAATTGTTTTCATCACTTACATTCTCCTCTAATGATTTTAAAGCAACTGATAAACATGGTATGTAATTATCATCTGCTGAAAAAAATATTGGTATTTCCTGTTTCATAAAATATTCCTCCTAATTTACACTTTTTCTGCTATTTTATATTTTTTTAAAACTTCTTCTGGTTCTTTTCCAGATTGTATATCATTATATTGCTCAATTATATCTTCATAATCAAAGATATGATATTTTTCATGAACTTTTTCAACATTCCAAGGCTTAATATTTACAAGATGAAATATTGGTAGCCATCTAATTGTCATGCTAAAATGTCTTATAACTGTATCTTCTTTGCGAGCTTTTTGTTCATTATATTTATCAGGTAAATATAATTTTTCCTTGCAACACCTATATATTGCAGACTGATCAGGCATCATCATCCACTTATTATTGCACATTTCCCTTGCCTTTTCAAAACTTTCAGTTTTTCTAATTCTTTTTAAGTTCATTAGAATTACACCTGAGTTCATGTATTTTTTATTTATTGCCTTTCTACCAATACAGTCTGTTGCAACAGCTAACTCATATTGTGATATGTCTATGTCAAATAACTCTTTTATATCCTTATAACAAATTATATCTGTATCAATATATAATATTTTATCTGGTAATTCTTCAATTACATCGCTAAATAATCGTACAAATATGTATGGCGTATAATGTGTTTTCATATTTTTGCCATGTAACATTTCACTTTTAAATTTTTTTGTTATATCAATTTTTTGAACCTTGCTTAGTTCATTCTTAGTCTTTACTACTTTATTCAATGTTTCAATCTGTTCATCTGTTATTGGAACAAATCTTTCATCAAGTTCATGAAGATCCATTGTTAACACATATACATTTAACTCTTCATTTGTATTTTTTATAATTGATAAAAGTGACATAAGCATTCCATCGTAAACTTTCCTGTTTCCACATAGCTCTATATTTATCATATCTTTTCCTTTCATTTTTTACTCTGTTTCTTTTATATATTTTATTACCTCAATATTACTATTATTGCTTCTTTCGACCATCTTATTATAAATTTCATTTCTAAGCTTTTCCTTGGCATTTTTTTTGCTTAATGAATTATCTGGGAAAAATGGTCCATCAATGTATTCAACTATTTTAGGTTCTTTTCTATATTTCCTTTTTTGATACGTAATTGTAACAGAAAATACAGGTGCATCAAATTCAACAGGATACCCGAAAGACGTTGATTTAAAAGGACGTACCTTAGTATAATATGGCCATACATGTGCTTCTGGATATATTGCAATTACATTTTTATTATTTATTTTCTGCTGTATAGCATTCATAAAATTTCTACTGCTTGCCATATCTCCTGGAATTGGCAACGCACCAAGCATTCTAATAATTGTTTTTAATCCTCTCATTGATACATTCGAAGGGTGTGCAATCACAAATGCTCTTTTTGGAAATCCTACAAATGTAGGTGTCATTACATCAAGCAAGTCTTGAGTATGGTTAATATATAGGAAATATCCAGAATTCTTACACAATTTTAAAATTTCTTTATTTTCAATTTTTAAGCCAAACTTTATCTTACCATATAACCAGCAAGCAGGAGTTAATATTCCTCTATATAAAATTGCTGCTGATAAATTCCATAATAGATTTTTATGAATATATTTATAATTTCCATCAATCTTTATTGGAGTAATATTTTTTCCCTCAAAATCATCATTTAATTCATCATGATAATATATAACTTTATCTTTTTTCATTTTTTCCTCTAATATTCAAATAAAGATTTTACAGATAATTTCTTTTTAACTGTTTTCTCTTTAGCTATATTTTCAAATTCAATACTAAATTTGTGTATATTATTTCTTACAATTGTTCCTAATACACAATTTATAAATTTCTCAGCAGAATTTTTAGCTACATTTTCATCTTCATTTTTCTCTGATATATATATTGAAGTAATTATTTCAGATAATTTATCTAATAATTCATTTGCACGTAAAATTAACTGATTATTGTACAAAGCTTGTGAAATAACATCTATTAGTATTCTGGATGTTTTCTCATCTTGCCTGATTAATTCATCAAAAAAATCTTCTGCTGTTTCTATTTTTTTATCTGAACTATCAATACATTCCCTTAAGCTTAATATCAAGCATTCTATTGTTTCATCAACAACTTCCATAATAAGAGCATCTTTTGTTTTATAATAATATGTAAGTTGTCCAACCGCCACATCAGCTCTTTTAGCAATATCCCTTGTTGAAACTGATGCATATCCTTTTTCAGATAATAATTCGAAAGTTGCTTTTTTTAGTTTTTCTTTTGCTGTTACTTTTATTTTCTTATTTTTCTTTTTAGGTAGTAATCGCATCTTTTCCTCCAAGTTTATATATAATTCGACTTTATGTGAATTAAATCTACTTTTATAATCCCTTTCTTTCTATATTTTAATACAATTGTACTAAAAAAGCAATATAATTTTGTATTTTTTAATACAAGTGTACTAATTGGTCAGTTAAAGAAATTATTATTAAAGAATTTGGCGTTAAAAAAATCGCTCCCTTTAAATCGGGGAGCGATCGGAGTTCTCATTGCCAAGCTTTATAGAATACTTGGTTTCCAATTTGAACTTTCACGGCAATGGCTGCTCTATCAGCCAATGCACTTTCGGAGCAGTACTTCGGGCTGTAAAAGAATACCGGTCCGCCGCTTGCATACGTTTCCACTGAGAGTCCCATCTGGTTAGCTGTATCAGCCAAAGCCTCTTCTACAACTGTGGTTTTACCATTTACTACATTTCCGACTGCTTCTTTAGTAACATCGTTAATGTCACTCATTCTGACATCTCTATAACCATCAGAGAAGTTAGCATACGCTTGTCCATTCTTTACAGTTGAAAACTGTCCTCTTGCAGTAGCAACAGTCATAATATTATTCATATCATGACCAGCCCTGTTCCAGATGCACTGTGCCACTGCTTCTTGTTCATCCAGTCCACAATTACCAGACTCAGCAGCTACAAGTTTAAGAAACATATCGTAGTTCGAGTCATAACTTGTAGGCTCTGCAATTACTTCAGCGTCCTTAGCATCTTCAGTAGTTTTAGCTTTTTCGCCTATTGGGGCAACTTCATCCTCATCGTCAAAATTTTCTCTTATTGTCATTACATGTTCGCTCTCTCCAGTTATTTCTTTAGTAGCACCTACAACATTTACCGTAACCATGTAGCTACTACGTTCTTGACGATCCTGAGCTACCTCATAAGAGCAAGTTTCTTTTGCATTGTTGGTAGTACTCTCTGTTTCATAAGCAGTTTGAACCTGTTTTGGAAACATATACGGCAATGTGATCATCAAGCTGATAATAACTCCCACAATTAATGCAAACCCAAGCCTCCAATCTTTCTTTACTTCATTAGCAAGATCCCGCCAGAAGTGTACCGTGTTGTTCAAAATTTTTTCAATGTGCTTTTCCATGATGTATTACTCCTTTTTGTTCCGTATAATACTTTATATTATATCACATTATGTAAATTAATGCAAATTAGTCTTCCCATTCCATTTCATAATTTCCTATTTTTACAGTATCTCCATCATGGATTCCTGCTTTCTTTAAAGCTTTATCAAGTCCTAATTCATTTAGTTTTCTGTGTAGGAAAAATAATGATTCATAATCAGTAATATTAACTTTTCTAATTATTCTATCAACTTCTTCTCCTTTTACAATCCATACACCTTTTTCTTTGCTAATTGTAAACGGTTCTTTCTTAGTCTCTAGTCTGTAAACTTTTTCTCCTTCACTTGGAGTCGCTACATCAATTAAATCTTCCTTAGGTAATTCTTTCAAAGTCTTAGACACATAATTCATAAGCTCTTCTACTCCTTCACCAGTAGCAGCTGATATTTTAAATATCTTTTGACCGTTTTTTTCAGCTATATCAGCTAACTTTTTATAATTATCATCATCTTGAGCAATATCAGATTTATTAGCAACTATTATTTGAGTTCTATGAGATAATTTCTCACTATAATCTTTTAGTTCATCATTAATCACTTGATAATCTTTTACAGGATCTCTTCCTTCTGTTCCAGAAACATCAATAAAGTGTAGCAATAAACGTGTCCTTTCAATATGTCTTAAGAACTGGATTCCTAGTCCAACTCCATCGCTTGCTCCTTCTATAATTCCTGGAATATCAGCAATTACGAAACTATCTCCATATTTTGAAGTTACAACTCCAAGGTTTGGCTCAATTGTTGTAAAATGATAATTTGCAATCTTAGGAGTTGCTGATGTTACTTTTGACAAAAATGTTGATTTTCCTACATTAGGAAATCCTATAAGTCCCACATCAGCTAATAATTTTAATTCTAGCACAAGTTCTTTTTCTTCACCTGGTTCTCCATCTTGTGCAAAACGAGGTGCTTGTCTAGTCGCTGTTGCGAAATGTGAATTACCAAGACCTCCTCTTCCACCTTTTAGAATTAAAGCTTCTTGTCCAGGTGTAGAAAGATCAGCTAATACTTGATTAGTTTCCGCATCTTTTATAACAGTTCCTATTGGTACTGGTATATATAAGTCTTCTGCACTTTTTCCATATTTCCTTGCACCTTGACCATTCTCACCATTTTCAGCTTTAAATTTCTTTTTAAATCTAAATTCAATTAATGTATTTGCATCTGGATCAACTTTAAAATAAACGTCTCCGCCTCTTCCTCCATCTCCTCCATCAGGTCCACCAGCCGCAACATATTTTTCATGTCTAAATGATATTGCACCATTTCCACCTTTTCCAGCTTGTGCATATATTTTTACATAGTCTGTAAACATATCATTCTCCTTTTATTAATAATCTAATTTCATTGACTTCTTAACTTTTTCCGTTGTTTGCTTTGCTATTTCTCTTGCATGTTTTGTTCCTGACATTAATATATCCATTACCTCATTTGGTCTTTCTTCATAATAATGTCTTTTATCTCTTATAGGCTCTAAAGTATTATTTACACTTTCAATTAATTGCTTCTTGCATGAAACACATCCTCTTTTTCCAGCTTTACATTCTTCACAAATATTATGGCACTCATCACTTGTGCTAAATAATTTATGATAATAATAAACCATACATATATCTGGATTACCCGGATCATCTTTCTTAATTCTAGCTGGATCTGTTACTGCAGACATTACTTTTGCTTTTATTGTATCAAAATCATCTGATAAATACAAAGCATTTCCAAGGGATTTACCCATTTTCTCATTTCCATCAAGACCTTTTATACGAGCATTACTGCTTAATACTGCTTTAGGCTCTTTTAAAGTATCTCCATAAATAGAATTAAATTTTCTAACAATTTCTCTGCATTGTTCAATCAAAGGTAATTGATCCTCTCCAACTGGAACTATTTCCGCTTCAAAAGCAGTAATATCAGCAGCCTGACTAACTGGATATCCTAAAAATCCATAAGTTACACTTTCACCAAATAAATCCTTTTTTTGTGCAATTTCTGTTTTCACTGTTGGATTTCTCTGTAGTCTTGCTATTGTTACAAGATTTGAATAAAATACTGTTAATTCAGCTATTTCTGGAACCATTGATTGCAGTAGAAATGTTACCTTATTAGGATCTATTCCAACAGCAAGTTCATCCATCAAAATTTGAGTTACATTCTGTTTTACTTTATCTGGATTATTAAAATTATCAGTTAAAGCTTGTACATCTGCAACTTCAATAAATGTTTCAAATTGATCTTGCAATTTTACTCTACTCTTTAGAGAACCAAAGTAATGCCCAATATGTAATCTTCCTGTAGGTCTGTCACCTGTAAGTATTCTCTTACTTTTATCAGGCAGAACGTCTTCAATCATTATTTTTTCATCATTACTTTCCATATATGTACCTCCGTTATTATTGTTTGCAAACTGTTAATTCTATAAGCAAATCTTTGTTATCATCATCTGCGGCTTTGTTTTTTCGTATCGCACCACATTTATCACATTTATATATAATTACATATCCTTTTTTGTTATCTAGTTCAACCTGAATAGGTCTTAATATGCCATGACAAGTTTCGCTCCTGTCACCTGGCATATTATCAACATGTTTTGAGCATAAGCAATGTGGGCAGTGGTCTCTTGAAGTATATCCTAATTTTTCAACTTGTACATTACAATTTTCACATACAAAACTTTCATCTCTTTTAGTAAAATTCTTCATATTCTGCTCCTTTCATTACATTGCTTAATATCCAAATACACTACCTCCTATAAATTCACGTAATAATGAATTATTAGGTATTGGACTTTCATCTTCAATTTGATTAAAATACTCTAAGAAAGATATTATACGTTTAGCCTCTGAGTATTCCTTTTCAGTATCTTTTATTTCTCTTAAAAGTGGTAAAGCATGCTTTGCAAGTACTGGCAATTCATACACTAGTGAGCTATTAAACATAGCATCAGCCTCTTCTTGATAAGGGAATATATTTTTGTCTTCTCCTGCATTTACTGATGGCCATCTCTTTAATGTATCTAAAGCAGAATATCCTCTAAAATTATAGTCTCTTACCATTCTACGAACTAATCTTGTATCAGTTGTTGATATTCTATTAAAGTAGTCAATATTTAATACTGTTAAATCACTTATATAAATTTTAAATTTATTTTCCGCTGGTATACTTTCTGTTAATCTATCATTTAAGCAATGTATTCCTTCTATTACAAGAATTTCATCATCTGCTAAGTGAAGTTCTTTTCCTAAATATTTTTTTGTTCCTTCTTTGAAATCAAAAGTAGGCATTTGAACAGTTTCACCATTTATTAATTTTGTTAGATGTTCATTAAATAATTCTAAGTCTAATGCTTCAATTGTTTCAAAATCATAATCTCCATTCTCATCTCTAGGAGTCATTGGTCTTTCTACAAAATAGTCGTCAGTTCCAATTGTTACAGGCTTTAGTCCATTTACCTTTAATTGAATCCCTAGTCTTTTTGCAAAAGTTGTCTTTCCTGATGATGATGGTCCTGCTATTAATACCATTTTTATTCCTGGTCTTTTAGCAATCTTGTCAGCCATTTCTGCAATTTTCTTTTCAATTAAAGCTTCTGAAGTTAGAATAAGATCCTTACCTCCATCTTTAGCTATTGCATTATTTACATGATAAATTGTTTGTACATGCATTAAACTGTTAATATCCTCATATTCTTTCAAGGTTGCTAAAAACTTTTTACTTTCCTTAAATTCTCCTAATTCTTCTGGATTTTTTCTATTAGGATATCTAACGATAAATCCTGTTTTATATTTTTCAATATCAAATATATCAATAAATCCAGTGCTTATAGGCATTACACCATAAAAATAATTATAATAATCTTGGCAATAATATAATGTAACTGTATCTTTTTCATCATTGCTTAATTGTAATATTCCTCTAAGTGTTTTCTCTCTATCATAAAACTCCTTAGCCTCAGATTTTGTCATCATTTTCTTTGTTATATGCAAGTCTTTTTCAACATATTCATGCATTTTGTTTCTTACATTATCAATCATTTCGTCTGTAAGTTCCATATTCTTTAATTCACAAAACATAGCATTTGATAGTTGGAAATTTACACTTAATTGTGAATTTGGATATAACTCATTAAATGCCATACATGCTAAGAACAAAGCTCCTCTAATATATACAAGCATACCATCTTTACTTGTTAAATCCAAAAGCTCTACACTATCGCCTTCTTTTATTTCATATTCTAATGATTTTACTTCATTATTGCATTTGCATGCTATAACATGTTTAGGAAATATACGTAAGTTTTCTTTAAACATCTCTGCTACACAAGTTACTCCTGCTGGTAATCCTACTTCTTTTCCTTGATAATATATTTTCATAAGTATTCTCCTTTACATCATTTTTTCTTTAATTTTAGATAAAATATTTAAAGCATCAATCGGTGTGATTTCATCTAATTTAATCTTATCTAATTCATGTGCAATTTCAGCAAGTTTATAATTATACATGCTTAATTGTCCTTGATCTTCTTGTTTATTACTTTTTGGCTCTTCTTTTAATGCACTCTTTCTTTCCAAGCTTCTTAAAATTTCATTTGCTCTCTTAGTTACTTCTTTAGGAACTCCTGCTAATTTAGCGACATGCACACCATAGCTTTCATCTGTTCCTCCAGGAAGTATTTTTCTAAGGAATATAACATCTTCTCCTCTTTCTTTGACAGCAACATGATAATTTTTAGTTCCTTCTAACATTCCTTCCAAGCTTGTTAATTCATGATAATGTGTTGCAAATAATGTTTTTGCCTTTATTTTAGTAATATATTCTGCAACAGCCCATGCGATTGACATTCCATCATACGTAGATGTTCCTCTTCCTATTTCATCTAAAATAACTAAGCTTTTGCTTGTTGCATTATTTAGAATAGTTGCAACCTCCATCATTTCAACCATAAACGTACTTTCGCCCATACTTAAATCATCTGATGCTCCAACTCTTGTAAAGATTTTGTCAACTACGCCTATTCTAGCAGATGTAGCCGGTACAAAACTTCCTATTTGAGCCATAAGTGTAATTAAAGCTACTTGCCTCATATACGTTGATTTACCAGCCATATTAGGTCCCGTAATTATATTTAATCTATTTTCAGTAGCATCTAAGTATGCATCATTTTGAACAAATGCACCAGCATGTAATATCTTTTCTACTACTGGATGACGACCTTCTTTTATATCTATTACATCTGAATTATCAACAACTGGCATACAATAATTTTGATCTTTTGCAACAATTGCTAATGAACAAAGTACATCAACTTTAGCAACTATACTAGCTGCTGTTTGTAATCTTTTTGCATTTTCTTCAATTTGATCTCTTATTTTTGCAAATGTGTCATATTCAAGATTTACAATTCTTTCCTGTGCCCCAACAATCTGATTTTCCATATTCTTAAGCTCTTCTGTTATATATCTTTCACCAGTTGTTAAAGTTTGCTTTCTTATATATCTATCTGTTGGAACCATTTTTACAAAAGATTTACTAACTTCAATATAATAGCCAAATATTTTATTATATCCAATTTTCAAATTTTTAATTCCAGTTAGCTCTTTTTCCTTAGCTTCAATATCAAGTAGCCATTTCTTTCCGTTAGTAGTTAAGTCAATAAGTTCATCAATTTGTTCGTCATATCCTTTTTTTATTAATCCACCTTCTTTTACAGACATTGGAGGATCATCAACTATTGCAATATTTATCAAATTAAATATGTCATCTAAAGTATCTAATGCTCTATACATTGTACTTAGCATATTAGAATTTGCTCTAGAAAGTGTATCTTTTAATTCAGGCAACTGTGATACAGAATTTTTTAGTGAAATCAAATCTCTCGCATTAGCTGTGCCATACGAAATCTTACCTGCTAATCTTTCTATATCATATACATTTTTCAAAGAATTTATAACATCGTCTCTTAGAATATCATTTTCCTTTAATTCTTTTACTGCTCCAAGTCTATTCTGTATATCATTTACATCCACCAAAGGGTCGCTTATCCATCTTCTTAAAAGTCTTCCCCCCATAGATGTTGATGTTTTATCAAGCACCCATAGTAGAGTCCCTTTTTTTGATTTATCTCTAAGCTTTTCTGTAAGTTCAAGGTTTCTTCGTGCATTTATATCTAAAGCCATATATTTAGTAGCTTCATATATTGTTATTTTATTTAAATTATCAGGTCTTTCCTTTTGAGTATCTTCAATATAATTCATTAAACCATTTATAGCTGATATTACAAATAAATGCTTGTCAAAATCTTTGTATTCATTTCCATCTTTATCTACAACATCAAATGTAGACTTTATATTTTTTGATTCTTGTGAGAAAACTTCTTCATTTTCCTTAGAAATATATGTATTAAATCTTTGTTTAATCTCATTCACTTCTTCTGTTGAATCAGCAAGCATTTGATTAATTACAAGTTCTGATGGATTGTATCTAGATATTTCATCTAATAATTTTGCGAAATTATTATCTTCTTTTATTTCTGTTGCATAAAAATCACCTGTCGAAATGTCACAGATTGCAACGCCAAAATAAATTCCTTCTTTATAAATGCTCATAATATAATTATTTTTTTTCTCTTCAAGCAAGCTACCATCAACAATGGTTCCTGGTGTTATAACCTTTATAACATCACGTTTTACTATTCCCTTAGCTTGTTTTGGATCTTCTAGCTGTTCACATATTGCAACTTTGTAGCCTTTTTCAACTAATTTGCAAATATATCCTTCTGCTGCATGATATGGAATTCCACACATTGGAGCTCTTTCTTCTTGACCACAATCTTTTCCTGTAAGAGTTAACTCTAACTCTCTTGAAACACGTAATGCATCATCAAAAAACATTTCATAAAAGTCTCCTAATCGATAAAATAATATGCTATCAGGATATTTTCTTCTAGTTGATATGTAATGTTGCATCATAGGTGAAAATTTATTTATATCCAAGTCTTTTAGTGCATTTTCTAATTCATTTTCTGCCATTATTATGAGTCATCTCCTTGTTCATTTATTGTTTCAGTTTATGTAAACTTAAAATGTAAGTCATTACGACTTACATTTTATCACATTTTCCCTTTAAATACCACATATGTTCTGAAACAATTTCCATGCTTATTAGCTTTCCTATTAGATCATCTGGTCCTTCAAAATTTACAACTTTGTTAGATTCTGTTCTACCGGTTAGCATATCCTTATTATTTTTACTTTTTCCCTCAACAAGTACATATTGCTTTGTTCCAACATATTCTTTGTTTTTTCTCTCGATTATTTCTTCTGCTAATTTCTTTAATCTATCAAATCTTTTATGTTTTGTCTCTTCTGGAACTTGGTCATCCATTTTATCAGCAGGAGTTCCCAGTCTTCTAGAATAAATAAACATATAAACTTGGTCAAAATCAACTTTTCTAACAACATCTAATGTATCTTCAAAGTCTTCCTCTGTTTCACCTGGAAATCCAACTATTATATCTGTTGAAAATGTCACATCTGGTATCTCTTCTTTTATTTTTCTAGCTAATTCTAAATATTGTTCTTTACTGTATTTTCTATTCATTCTTCTTAATACTTCTGTGCTTCCTGACTGAAGTGGTAAATGAATCAGTTTGCATATATGCTTTCCTTTTTTTATAGCATCTATTACATCGTCAGTAAAATCTTTTGGATGTGGTGAAATGAATCTAATTCTCTCTATTCCTTCTATTTCATCTAAAGCTTGTAATAATGTTGCAAATGAATTTACAACCATTTCTTTGCCTTGAACTACAACTCTAAAATCAACGTCTTCGCCTTTTTGTTTCTGGCTTACTAAATATGAATTAACATTTTGTCCTAACAGAGTAACTTCCTTATATCCTTGTGTAGCAAGGCTTTCTACTTCATTAATTATATCTTGTGGATTTCTACTTCTTTCTCTTCCACGAACATAAGGAACTATACAATATGTGCAAAAATTATTACATCCATTCATTATAGCAACAGAAGCTTTTATTTTGTCCTCTCTTTCAACAGGAACCCCTTCATATACTAATCCATCTATATCTAATATGTCTTCAATTTTCTTTTTCTCAATTAAAGCCTTATACAAGTCTTTAGGAAATTGCTCCAAAGTATGAGGGCCAAATATTATATCTACAAAAGGATAACTTGCATTTAGCTTTTCTACAATATGTTTTTCTTGCATCATACAACCACCAATAGCAATTATTGTACCATTAGTTTCTTTATATTTCTTAACTTCTCCTAATTTGCCAAATAGTTTATCTTCTGCATTTTCTCTAACACAACATGTATTAAAAATAATCAAATCTGCTTCTGATAAATCATTAGTTCTTTCAAATCCAGCTTTTTTACACATTCCACTCATTTTTTCTGAATCATTTTCATTAAGCTGACATCCCATTGTCATTATGGCATATTTTCTACTTTTTCCATTATAAAATTCATTAATTTTATCTGTCCATTCTTGTATATTAGCTTCCATTGTTTTTCCTTTCTTACATGCGTTTCTATACTAAAATAACTCTGTAACAAAATGCTACAGAGTCTATTTTTCGATTATTGTAATCCATATTTCTTTTTGAATTTATCAGCTTTTCCACCTGTTGTCTCTTTTCTTAAATTACCTGTCCAAAATGGATGACATTTTGAGCATACATCTACTTTTAAATCTTTTTTTGTTGAATTTGTTTTCATAACATTTCCACAAGCACAAGTTATTGTAGCTTCTGTATATTCTGGATGTATTCGTTCTTTCATCTTGGTTTCACCTCTTTCTTACCTTGCTTAATTAGTTAGCTTTTTGAGATATAACTTCTGTTCCATCATAATATCCACAACTTGGGCAAATTCTGTGTTGCATCATAAGTTTATGGCAATGTGGGCATTCTACTAAGTTCTTATTCTCTAATTTCCATGTTGATCTTTTAGTATGTGTTCTTGCTTTAGACCATCTTCTTTTTGGTTGTGCCATTTTTATCCCTCCTTATGCTTAGAATATCTATATTATTTATTCTCTTATTTTAGTCACTTTAATATTATACTAAGTTATCTTCTATTTGTCAATACTTTTCTTGTTTTTAATTTTCATTATTTTTTTACATTTTTTGTTGACTTAATTATTTTTATATTGTATAATAATTTTGTTATGGCCCCGTGGTCAAGCGGTTAAGACGTAGCCCTCTCAAGGCTGAATCATGGGTTCGATTCCCGTCGGGGTCACCAGACTTAGATGAAAAAGGTTAACTTTTTCATCTTTTTTTATTTTCTCTCTGCTATTTCTATACTTTGTTTTAATATTTCTTGTAATCTCTCATTTTTCCTCGTCATATATAAATATCCAATCAATGCTTCAAAAGCCGTTGAATAAGAATAATCTTCATGAGTTGCATGCTTAGGTAAATGATGACTTTCTACATTTCTCCCTCTTCTAACAATTTCTTGTTCATCATCAGACAAATCCAGTTCTTTTACAATTCTAGCTTGCGCCTCTGCTTTTACATATTTTATTGATAGTACATGCATCCTATGTGGATTCAAATATGTGATATTGCTTAAATATGTTCTCACATACATTTCATACACACTATCTCCAACATATGCCCACGTAAGTGGTGACATCATATTTATTTCAGTTTCATTCTTAGTTACAAGTATATCTTGAAATTCCAATTTTCCTCCTCTTTATAGAGATGCCTTCTCTATAGTTATCCTTCCTAATTTTCCTTCTCTAAAATCATTTATTATCATATCAGATACTTTTTGTACGTTTATTCTTCCTCCTGATAAAATTGCTCCTTTTTTTATAGCTATAGTATCTCTAATTTCAACTAGTTGCTGATTAAAATCTAATTCATCTGCATTTAAATCCAAATCTATTATTACATCATATCTTTTTTCAACTCTATTTTTATAATTCAAAACTAAATATTTCAGTAAGTAAAATGCAACTTCTTCAGTATCTAAAGCATTCTGTCCAATAGAGTTTGCAAATGCTAAATGCATTGAAACTCCTTCATCGTCTAATCTAGGCCATAACATCCCCGGTGTATCTAGAAGTTCAATTTCATCATTTACTCTTATCCATTGCTTTTGAGTTGTAACTCCTGGTCTATTTCCAACTTTAGCAGCACTTCTATTAGCTAATCTATTTATAAACGTGGATTTCCCTACATTCGGAATACCAAGTACCATAACTTTAATTGTTCTTCCGATACGACCTTTTTTTATGTATTTTTCTTCAATGTCTTTGTATTCATCTTTTATCTTTTCAATTACATCATTTATTCCTTTACCAGTTGAGGCATTTAACGACACCGCTGGTATAGACCTTTGATTATAATATTCAATCCATTTTTTTGTTTCAACTTCATCGGCCAAATCTGCCTTATTTAATACAACTATTCTTTTTTTATTTCTACTGTATTCCCTTACGTCTGGATTCTGGCTAGATACTGGCAAACGCGCATCTAATATTTCAACTATTATATCTATTAATTTTAAGTCTTCTAATATTTGTTTTTTAGTTTTAGCCATGTGCCCGTGGATACCAGTTAATGCTCGTAGATGGTAAACTTTTTGCGTTTTCATCCATTTTTTTGTTTTTTCTCATTTTTCTTTTTTGATACATATCCATTATTTATCACTTCCATTCTTTTTTATAATTTCAATCTCATTATTAGAAAAAACACTAATATATTTTATATTATTATCAATATTTAATCTAGTAATCTCAATTATATTTAATTCTTTTTTTATAAATTCCTCTACTGTACTTTTGGATGTTGATTTATTGTTTATACAATTCTTTTTTCTATAATAATTAGAGCAATAGTAATGAACCTTACATTTAGATATTCTTTTTATCATATTACTGCCACAACATTTACACTTTAAAATTCCAGATAATATATCAATGCTTCCATCTTTATTTACTTTAGATTTCCTATCTAGAATATCTTGTACTTTATCAAAATCTTCTTTACTTACGATTGCTTCGTGATGATTTTCAGTAACGATCCAATTTTCTTTGTCTAACTTTATTTTCTTATCAATCCTATAATTTAGTTTTCTTTTCTTTCCTTGAAATAATGTTCCCGTATAATTTTCGTTTCTTAATATTGAATTTACCATTTCAGGATTCCACTTTTTCATTATAGTTGTATCTTTATACGTATTAATTTTTAAATACTCACTTGGAGTTAATATATCATTATCGTTCAAAAAGGCAGCAACTTCTCTTCTACTTTTTCCGTTAAGTATCATATTAAATATTTTTTTAATTATATGAGATACATTTTTATCAATTAAAAATTTATGTTTATCTTTTGGATCTTTTATATATCCATAAGGGGCTAATTTACCAACAAACTCTCCATTATATTTCTTTACTATTAAAGAACTTCTTACTTTCTTTGATATATCTTTTGCATACGTATCATTAAACAAATTCTTTAATGGCAAATAATCATCACTATAGTAATCTGATGAATCGATTTCACAATTTTCATCTACTGAAATTACAGATACTCCCATAGCAGGAAATATCACTTCTATAAAATTACCTGTTTCAATGTAATTTCTACCAAGCCTTGATAAATCTTTTATAATTATTACATTTATTTTTTTGTTCTTTATATCTTCTAACATTCTTTGAAATTCTGGTCTATCAAAATTAGTACCTGAATATCCATCATCTATATAATAACCAGTTAATTTGTATTCTTTATGTTCTTTTAAATAGTTATATATAATTAATTTTTGATTAGTTATACTATTAGATTCTTTTTCATTGCTAAATTCTTCTTTTGATAAACGAAGATATGCTGCCACTTTATTATTCATCACTAAATTTTATCACTTTCTTTATTTATTAATTATTTCTGTATTTTTCTTCAAAAATAATTTTTGCTTTTTTTACAAAATAATTGTTTTTATCATAATTAATTCCAGTACTTTCTAGAGCATTAATCATTTTTTCCATAGTATTATATTTTTCATTTTCCTCAATTTCAATAAATAAATATTTATCATTAACGTCTTCAACACAAATTTGCAATCCTTCTTTTTCATAAACATCTATATAGTCAACTATTCTTATTAACTCTTTATATCCCATAGTTTTTAAAAATTCATTAGCATCATCTTTATTAGTAACTTGAACTTTTGATTTTCCTTGCTTAATTATATTTTCATTAGCATCATACTCTTTGTATTTATACATAAGATAGTGTTTTTTATCATCAATACTTCTAACTAAAATACTTTTCTTCAAAACTTCTAAAGAATTTAGTTTTAAATCCATCTCATTCGGAACATAATATATATCATCAACAACATAATTATCGACTCTCTTATAATTATTAACATCAAAGAATTTTATCAATTCATCCTTCGAAAAACTAACAGTTACAGTTATTTCCTTTTCAAAGTTCATTCAAAACATCTCCTTTTGTTTTTTTAATATATTTTTTCATAAGTCGTTATTTCCCATTTGATACCACTTTTATTAACCCCCCTTGGTTTTCTAAATTGTTCATATAAATCTACTCCTTTCGTACTAAAATTTTTTATAATAAAATCAAGTGTTTTTCTTATATATTATATCACATTATTTTATTGATTTTCAGATTTTCTTTTTCTATATTTAGTTTATTTATTTCATATAGATATTTTTGTTTAAAATCATCATAATCTTCCTTTGAAACAAAATCACATTTATAATCTTTTAATAGCTCATTTAATAATGATTTATATTTTTCTAATTTATGAATATCAATATTTTCATTTATATAATCATTGTTAAAAGATAATACTCCTTGTCAAAGATTAGAATTTTCTAAATATTTAACTGCTAATTTTTTTCTTTTTTCCACTTCTTTTGAAGCAGCAAATGTACCGTCTTCTTTAATAAGGTTCATTGTATTTTCTTTTATTAATTTACCAGTATAATAATCATACATAAACATAGCTCATTTTTCTTCATTAGTATAATAATCATACATTTTTTGAACTCTTTTAATACTTTTATTATGGTTTTTGTACTTTCCATCTGGCTTATTTAAAGCAAAAGTAAAGATAGAATTAAATATTACTTTAGGACTTTCAGTCATTTATATTGGTATTCCTTATTTTTTTATTGAATTCTATTAATGCTTTACTTTTTCTAGGATCAGTTAAATTATCAAAATTCATATCAGAATAAATAACATTTTAATCAAATAATTTAAACGAGATTCTAAAAAATTAATTCTATCTAAAATATCATTACTATTTAAAGCAGAGATAGAGAGAAAACAAACTGCTTCTGAAAAAGACAATTTGTTTTTTTCTTTATAATCTAAAATACGAGCATATTCTTCATTAGTAAAATTAGAGTTATTTAATTTCTTAATTTCTTCATTTGTATATAAGCGAACTTTCATTAATTATAACTTCTGTCCTTTATCATAACTTTTCACTAATTAAATTTTCATCAAATTCTATATTGTATTCTCGTTCTAATTTTTCAAGCATCTCCTCAACACATTTTATGTATAGAAAGCATCCTGTTTTTTCTTCTATATCACAACTTGCCATATCTTTTATATGTTCCATAAGATAATCTAACAATTTTGAATTTGTATTTAAATCATTATCATCCCATTTTCAAACAAAATAAGAGCCTTTTTAAAAGCATTTTAATTTTTATTCTTATAGAACCTTCTTATATTCCAAATTAAGCAGATATAACTGCATTTCTTGTTCGTTCTATTAATCACTCTAAAAAGTTATTTTTGCAAGATATTTTTATCAAAAAATCTAAATTTCTAAATCTTCATCTTTTTTCATTAGAAACTTCTTGTTGTAATTCCTGCTTATCTAAATCAAGTTCACTATCAATCCGTACTTTTTATTTTTGAAGTTCTTTAATTCTATCTCCCATTGTAAATGGTTTATCAAGTTCTGTTTTTTCAATTATATCTGGATTACTTGCTACTAATGCTTTTACTTCTGCATAAGTTAGTGTATCTCTATCTAAATCTTCGGCAGTTCTTCCACTACCATTTGAATTAGCCATTATTTGATTTATAAATGTCGCTTTCGTCTGTATTAATTGATAAGAATAAGCATCAAAACTTCCTCCAGTAACATATTTATATATTTCTACTTCTTCATTTTGATTTCCTTGACGAAGTATTCTGCCTTCTCTTTGTTCTATATCAGATGGACGCCATGGGCAGTCAAGATGATGTAATGCTACTAACTTATCTTGAACATTCATACCAGAACCCATTTTAGATGTTGATTCTATAAAAATTCTACTTTTTTCTACAAAGTTTTAAATATGGTAACTATACAAAAATTAAGTTTTAACTATTTAAAAAGTAAACCATCTCTGATTTACTTTTAATAAATTATAAATATTTATTACTATTTTGTATCAATTAATAATTCTTTTGGACTTTTCTTTAAATTGCTTGATGAAGATATTAGTAAGGATATTATAAGAACTATTGACATAAATAAAATCACATATATCATTAATTTTGGAGATATATTGATTTCTAGACTTGTTAGTGTTTTATTAAAACCATCTACCTCAGCCCCACCTCCAAGTTGGCTAGATGCACCTTGTTTAGCAATTTGTTTTGCTATAGTGCCAGTGACTTTACTTAATATGTTATTTCCTATCATATTTGCTGTATAAACTGCTAGAAAGTATGATCCTATAAATGCTGGAATTGATACAAATACAAGTTCAATAACAAATTGTCCGAATATTTTAGCTTTTGAAATTCCTAACGAAAGCAAAATTGCAATTTCCTTTTTTCTAGCATTCATCCATAAAAACAATAGTAATGAAACTGTAACACCTGCAAATAATAATGATCCTGCAAATAATTTATCAGCTATTTTATATATACCTGATATTGATTGTTGTAGTGCTGGGTAATTATTTGAACTTTTAATCAAATTATATTGTTTCCAATCTATATCGAGTTTTTCAATATTTTTAATAACCTTATCTAAATTTTTATCACCTTTTACAAAAAATGTTGCATCTTGATATACTGCAGTATCCTCTGTATTTCCATATACTTTTGCAGCCGTATCTAAATCAGTTATCAAAGTATTTTCGTAAAGTTCTTGGGCTGCAGTAACGCCACCTTCATTATGACCATCAAAAAGACCTTTTATTTCAACTTCTACTTTTTCATTTGCTCCTTTTTCATTATCGGCATCAAATAAATTAGATTTTATTTTTATTTTATCTCCAATTTTTAAATTGTTTTTTTCTGCTAAGTCTTTATGCATTAAAATCTTGTTTTTATCATTTTCATTTAAGTGTTCCCCACTAGATAATTTGTAAGCTCCTGAGATAAACTTATTTTCTTTTGATGAATCATTAACTCCCGTTAACATAACAGTTCTTTTAAAGTTTTTTGCTCTTTCTGGTGATTGTCCTGAAAGTGTTCTTTGAGTTTCTATTATGTCATTATCTACTAAATCGGCAACACTATTAATTCTTTTTACGTATGAATCAATATCTTTAGATTCAGCAATTTTTTTAATATCCTGTCCTTTTATATTGCCACCACCTCTTGGTGTTCCGAAATTAACTCTTCTATTTATTTCCATAGAGAAACTATTTGTTATATTTTCAAAAGTTTCTTTTGATGCTCTGTTCGTAGCATCTTTGATTGATAAACTAATAAGACAAAGCGTTGACATAGCTGTTATAACTAACCATATAATTATTGATTTTAGACTTTTTCTAGTTACATATGCAAATGCATTTTTAATCATTATTTAACCTCCTGAGTAATTTTATTTATTTTTTTAAGTTTTCTATCTCTTAATTCCAAAACAATGTCTGCAGAATTTGCAACTTCTTTACTATGTGTTACCACAATTACACACTTATTTCTTTCTTTTGCTAACTTTTTAAGTATTTCAATTATTTCACTTGCAGTATCAACATCAAGATTTCCAGTAGGTTCATCTGCTAAAATAATTGGGGCTTCTGAAACTAATGCTCTTGCGATAGCCACTCTTTGTTGTTGTCCTCCTGATAACCTCATTACATTTCTATTTATTTGACTTTTATCAAGCCCTAATTCAAATAAGATTGTTTCAGATGCATTTTTATTTACTAATCTAACATTTTCTATTGGTGTTAAATAATCAATTAAGTTATAGTTTTGAAAAACTAATGATATGTTATTTTTTCTATGATTACTATCGCCGTCTTTCTCTATATCATTTCCTTTAAATAAGATTTGACCTTTTTGTGGTTTATCTAAACCTGCTAATAATGAAAGTAATGTTGACTTTCCTGCCCCTGATTTCCCTATTATTGCATAGAATTTTCCAATTTCAAATTTTTGATTTACTGAATATAATACTTTCTCATTTGAATTTGAATAATTATATGTTACATTTTTTATTTCTAATATATCCATTTTTAATCTCCTAACTTATTTTTGATAATATTTCTTTTGGTTTTTTTATTAATATCATTAAACTTGCAATAATAACTGATAGAACAATAATTCCAATTAATATTCCGTAACTTTCTAAAAATGTTATAAAATTTGAAATTAAATTATTGTTTTTAAGTAAGCTATCAATCATTATTGTTGAATCATCAGAATTCATAAATCCACCGATTATAATATTTACTATTACATTTCCTATAAACAATGATAATACAAAAGATGGTAGTGAAATAAATAATAATTCAAGTATAAATTGAGTTACAATTTTTATTTTAGTTATACCAATTGATAATAATATTCCTATTTCATGTATTCTTTCTCTTAACCATAATATTAATATCAATGATAAAACTGTAATTCCACCTATCATAATTGAATATGTCATGATATTAATAATATGTTTTATTCCATCTATGGACTCTAGTGTTTCTTCGAATACATGGTTATCACTTGAAACACTTAATTGTGACCAATCAATTTTGATTTTTTTAATTTTATTTAGTGCTACCTTTGTATTTTCTGAACTATCTGAGTATATTTCAAGTTTATTAACAATTTTGTTATTTTCAGGTTTGTTTAATGCTTTTTGACTTGATTCATAATCAATAAATACCATATTTTCACTAAAGTCTGATGATAAGCCAGTATATTTTTCTTGTTTTTTACCTGAAAAGATTCCAATTATCTCAAACTCATATTCTAATTTCTTTTCATCATTATTAAAATCAATTAATTGAAGTTTGATTTTATCGTTAAGTTTTAGGTTATTTTTTTCAGCAAGTTCCTTATGAATAAGAATTTTTCCTCTATCATTATTATTAATATGTCTGCCTTTTATAATAGTGAAAATACCACTATTGAATAAATTATTCTTTTCACTATTATTAGTAGCTTCTACTGAAAGCATATTTTTGAACTCATCTGATAAATCATCTCGTTCTACTAATTGAGTTCCATCTACAACTTTGATGTTTGTAGTTCTAGCTAGTCCATCATACTTAGTGATAATTTCTTGTATTTCTTTTATATTATCTAATTCTTTAAACTGATTAGTTTCAAAAATATCACCATTATTTTTAGTTATTGATAATGATGTATTTGAAATCTTGTATAAGTTTTTTTCTAAATTATTTGTTGATTTTGTTATATTCAAACATGAATATAAACAAGAGAGAACTACTGTTAAAATAATAAATACTATAATTGTTCTATTTCTTTTTCTTAAAATATATGCTATAGCATTTTT
>ERZ827528.608-NODE-608-length-43088-cov-15.910162_pt1 | contig 43088 bp, 38 predicted proteins | sample MGYA00519768_ERZ827528 | MGnify/ENA primary metagenome ERZ827528 (study PRJEB31778, sample SAMEA3449343) | human gut metagenome | biome: human gut; feature: human-associated habitat; material: faeces | place: United Kingdom | collected 2010/2012 ...
TAAACCCGAAAAAAATACATGACTAAACACGAAACACCGACTTGACGAAATACAAACAACACACTTGCTCTGCATCAAACCGACTATTTCATCTGGTCGAACCAGGCTTCAGCATCGGCCGGAGTCAAGCTGGACGCCAGTGCCACCGCCTACACTTCTCCGAATTACTTCATGGAAATGGCCGCCGAACACATGAACGCCAAGGTCTCGCCATACCTCGCATTCCTCACTCAAGCGCGAACCGATATTCCCTCATTTGAACGACTCGTGCTCGGCGCGGGCGGGTTCACCACCGACACGTCCACAACATATCTGGACCGCAACGGCAACACGGTCAAACGCAAGAACCTGTCCAAACAGGCCAAGAACACATTGAACGACTATGAGCTCATCCAGTACGACATGACCGCCGGCAAAGGGTACCTTACAGGTACCGATTTCTTTAAGATGAAGCAAACAACAGGTAGCCATTCGACAAACGTCCACAGGGTGCAACACAAAAGCAACACCGAATGACGGAAGAGCTTATAATAAGTTTATTATAAACGTGTCAAGAAAAAGAGAAAGCATGCCGAGTTTACTCAATCAGGTCAAAAAATATTTACCTGTATCATCCCGATCCTTCCACGCCTTCGAACAAAAAAACATAAACAAGATGCAATATCTTGAAGGTGCCATTGAAAAACTCCAGGCACAAAATGCCGAACTTCTTCAAAAACTCGATAGTCTTAAAGACCAATCCCATGAAGCTCATTCCTATGAGCAAACTCGCGATATGATGATGTTCTGGCAGCTTTTCCGACATTCTGACGAAAATCTAGAGGAAGCAAAGAAACGTTTTTTCCGAGGCTTACCAAAAGCTCACGGTCTGGCTCGGTTATTCCAACAAGCAGAGACTAAATTATTCAAAGAATTTAACTCACTATGTCGTAAATACAATATAGCATACTGGATGGGTTCGGGCACTCTTCTTGGGGCGTACATCTATAATGATATTATTCCATGGGATGATGACGTGGATGTTTTTATTACTCGTAAGCAGCTTGCTGAACTACAGCAAATTCTCCAAGACGATGAGACCTTTCACGTGACAGTTGTCTGGGATTGGTATGTGCCATGTAAACAGATTCGCTTCAAACTCAGAGATGAGAAGAATCCAACATTTATTGATTTGTTCCCACTGGATACAATAACCGGAAACTATTCAGAGGCATGGAATATCACGTCCCAAGCGCGAGTCGACTTCGTCTCAGATATTCGAAAAAAATTTACAGGAACTGAATGGGAGAAAACACCTTATTTATATGATAATTCTGCTTTAGCAGAGCAAATAGAATATGTCCTTGACGAACACTACCGGGCACTTTCAGAAAAGATTAATTTCACGGATGATTTACAAACTGCATCTGGCTTAGTGCGAGGCATCGAGAATATCGACGAGACCCATTCATCTGGACCTTATCCCATAGATGACTGGATGCCTACTATTAATATGAGATTTGATGATTTCGATGTGCCCGCACCGCCAGCATGGCGCAAATACCTTCAAAATCTATATGGCGATTTTTTGCAGATCCCGCATGATATTGATTCGCATGAACACGTTGATAATCACTATCTTCAAGATGATGCAGTACTGGCCTCTCTAGAAAAGTATGTCAATAGCTAATCTTTTATTAAAGGTCGAGATAGTGCCATTCTCATTATCTCGACCTTTGCATTTATGCAATCTGAGTAATTTCAATCGCTCGGTCGCTTAACAGAGCATACTCACGATTCCTACCATCCCGAATAACGAATGCACAAGAATTGGCATCATTAGTGAACGCGACCATATCAGTAGATTTTGGATTGGCTACCGACGGTGTACGCAACGAAGCGACAAGACGGAAATCACCATTGTTAAAGACGTTTAATGGCATCTCATAATGAACAGTTTGGTGACCGCGTTTCTTCATCTTCAGTGTCTTCGAGCCCGTATCATACGCGACTCCACCACGACGAAGATCATGCAATGCAATAGCCAAGTAGAAATCCGTGTCTTCGTTGAAGTCATATTCAACATCAAATCTGAAGGTATCACTGCTTTTGCAGACCAATGAAGTCTGAGGATTAATACGCAATATTGGGCATCTACTGTTCAAGCCTTCTGCATATCCATCATCATCCTTCTTCTCCTCGTCGCGTTTCTTCGCTTCAGCTTTCAGATTCTCTAATGTGTATCGGTTAGCAGCATCCTCTTTATTGCCATTGACAATAATGTCTCCATCTTTAATCAGAATCGCCTTATTGCAATACTTCTTTACGGAGTCCATGCTGTGCGTCACCAAAATAACGGTCTTGTTCGGATCTTTCTTGACCTTGGTAAAGTAGTCATCGCACTTACGCTGGAATGCCTCATCACCGACCGCAAGTACCTCGTCGAGCACCAAGATATCGCCCTGCGCCTTGATCGCCACAGAAAACGCAAGGCGCACCTGCATGCCGGATGAGTAGTTCTTAAGCTTCTGGTCCATGAACTCTTCGAGTTCAGCGAATTCCACAATATCGTCATACATGGCCGCAATCTCGTCATGGGAGAAGCCAAACAGGGCTCCATTGAGATATACGTTCTCTCGACCGGTCAGCTCAGGATTGAACCCAACTCCGAGCTCGATAAACGGCACTAATGTACCATTTACTTCCACGGAACCACCATCTGGTACATAAATGCCCGAGATAATCTTCAATAACGTGGATTTTCCGGAACCATTACGGCCGACGATACCGAAAAAGTCACCACGGTGTACATCAAAGTTGATGTCATGAAGAACATGTTGTTCTTTATAGCCCTTAATGCCTTTAGTCCAATTAATAAACGCCTGCTTTAGTCCCGTGGCCTGTTCCGTCGGCAGGCGGAAATACTTGCCAACATGCTTGACAGACAGCACCACATCATCACTGCGTTCGGTGGTAGTCGCAGTTCCTTCATTATTGATATTCATGGAGGTCTCGCTCATTACATCACCTCTGCAAACTTGCGGTTGTTACGTTTGAACACATACACGCCAAGAACAAGAATTAATATAGACAACACGATAGGAACGGCCCGCAATAGCGGATTAGAAGTCATCGTCCAAATCGTTGGTTGCGTCTCTGGAGCAATCAGGTTATGACGAATATCCTGAATCACCTGAGCAATTGGATTCAACAATTGAATCTTTGCAATCAACAGACCGTATCCGCGCAGCGAGTTATTCCCGATTACCATCGACAATGGGTAAATAATCGGCATCGCGTAGAATAGTACCTGCTGCAATACGTCCCAGATATGGGAAATGTCACGGAAATACACATACATGGTCGACAACAGCAACGCGAGCCCGAGTGCAATGATGTACAGCTGAATGAAGTTGAGAGGCAACAGTAACACACGCCAGGTAAAGTGCACGTGCGTAAATAGCGCAAACAACAACACCACTACAAAGTTGATGGCGAAACTAATCAAAGCGCCGATAGTGGATGACACCACCACAATGTAGTTGGGGAAATGAATCTTACGGAGCAAGTCGCCGCGATCTACAATTGCTCGGAGGCCCACAGAAGTGGATTCCTGCACAAACTGCCAAGCACTGATGCCCATCAACAGCACCACAGGATACGTGGGAGTACCGTCAGACATGCGCAGGAACTTGGCGAACACGGCGTACATCACACAAAACAGCATCAACGGTTGCAGAACAGACCAGCCAATACCGAGGAATGATCCTTGGTACCGAAGCTTGAAATCGGTTTTAACCAGTTCCTTCAGCACCACCAAGGAGTAGTGGTAGCGATCCTGCAGTTTCTTCACTAAAGCCATCACGAAGAACAAAGTTTACCAGCAATGCGGTATGCGTTCGTTCTCACCCACCTGAGCCCTTACATTTTTCGCACTGTGCACTCTCGCGCTTACACCCATTTGTATACTGACATTTATGGCACAAACTTCAACTAGCAGTAGCAAGCAATGGGAAACGGTAAACAGGGTTGTTTATCCCACTAAAGATGCTGACTTAACAATGCCTCTATATGCGGTGAACTGGCATCCCGCTCATTTTGACGCGAGTGTGTTCGATGAACGCGACAGTATGCTCAGTGTCGATTTGAACGCTATAACGCGTTCTGATTTTAACCGTCTTGTAGCACAAGGCATCAGACCAGCGCCTGAAGAACCTCATGGGTTCAAAATCAATTCTCGCGATTCCATTACGTTGGAACCATGTACGCATATCTCACTATGCACGTATTTCAACGCATTCCCTGCTGGCTACTGGAGGCACTGGACCCGTGTCAAGCATCTTCGATTCTCAGCAAGAGTCTCGGGCGTAGGCACTCTAACCTTGTTCCAGTCCACTGCACGCGGATTATCCACCCCCGTTAAAACCTTCACCATCCATACTGAAAGCACCGAAAGCGCTTCCGATTCCACCGATACCTCTCAAGTTATAGAGTCGATTCTCTCGCTCAAAGGCATGCTAGACGGCGGCTACTATTGGCTCGATGCACGAGCCGATAAAAACTCAACGCTCACTATCTCCCATGCGCTGTGGCAGGTGCCAACAACAAATCGACGTACTGCGCATCCAGGAACCGTATCCGTTGCCATCACTACTTTTAACCGTCCCTCCTATTGCCTTAACCAACTCCGCACTATTGCGCATGAAGAAGAACTGCGTAAACATCTTGACACCATATACTGCACCGATCAAGGCACTGACCTGGTACAGGAGCAGGATGGGTTTGACGAAGTCTCCAAAGATTTAGGGAAGCAACTCACTTACATTCGTCAAGGCAATTTGGGCGGCTCCGGCGGTTTCTCTCGTGGCATGTACGAAACCGTGCGGGCGCAAAAAAGTGACTACACACTATTGCTCGACGATGATGCCATCAGTGAGCCCGAATCGATTCTTCGTGCAGTACAGTTTGCGGACTATACTGTGCGCCCGTCACTGATCGGCGGCGGCATGTTCCATATCGATCATCGCACGGTACTGCATGTTCAAGGTGAGCGCTTCGATCCTTCATCAATGTGGATGTATCCCTCACGCGGAGCTGAGTTCAACCATGATTTCCACTCCGAGCCGTTGTCCGAAAGTCCATCGTTGCACAGCGTACACTTCTCAGATTTTAATGGCTGGTGGTTCTGCCTTATTCCCACTGACACCATTCAAAACATCGGTCTTGGACTCCCCGTGTTTATCAAGTTCGATGATATTGAGTACGGTCTGCGTGCCAAAGAGCACGGCATACCCACCATAAGCTTGCCCGGGGTGGCCGTATGGCATATGGGCTGGCATGACAAAGATCCTGCTCGCGGATGGGAAGAGTATTTCCAACAACGCAACCGTTGGATCTGCGCATTGCTACATTTCCCCAACTCAGCAAAACGCAGTGCATTTCGTATGCTTTACGAGGATGCCCATTTGGGAATGCGTTTATTGTATTCAGGGATGCATCTCAACCACATGGCACTTCACGATGTGCTGCGTGGCCCGGAATATCTTATCGAATCTTTGCCGACCAAACTTAGCGAGGTCAGAAAATCTCGCGAAGGCTTTGATGACAGCATCACATATCCCAGCCCTCTAGAACTTCCTGAACCCACCGACCATTTCCAGCGCGACTGGACTCCACAGCCAGCCCGAACCTTAACCAAAATGGGAATGTGCGCGGTATTGAAAGCACTACGCTCTCGCGGTAGCGGCGTACAAGATAAGACACCACAAACTTCCATTCCTGCGCGACTTTCCATATGGCCAACGTTCCATAATGTAAATTCGGCACTGGTAACTACGCCAGATGGCGATTCCGTAGCATGGTTCCGTCGTGATAGTAAACGCTACCGACGCAATATGGGCCAATGTCTGATTCTCGCTCTTCGGCTGATGAGGCAGTGGAAGCGACTGTCTCATGAATACCAGCAATATGGCATTGCTTCCATGAAGACATGGGAAACTATTTTTAGCAATGATCGCCATCAATGATCATTCAAGATGCGTGTGGGGCTCACGAGATTAATCTCTCGTGAGCCCCACACGCATCTGTGTTCTCTGGTTCTTCCCGCATCAGTGTTGAGACTGCTGCGGGAAGTCTACCTTCGGATTGAAGCGAATGGCTTTAACCAGCTGTTTGCAAATTTTCCGACGCAATGGTTTCGCCACACGGCCCCGACGCATGGCATTCCATACGGTCAGGCAAAACATCAAATAGTTTCCCTTGCTCCTGTGATGGTAACGATAGGATCCCTCATTACGCGCACCGTAAGAGAACTTCCACACGTTTTTCTCGTTCACCATGGAATAGTTGACGCCCTGGTTAACGCCCATATCGTGCAACACCACACTATCGAGCACTTCGACGCCTGGACATGCCTTGGTGATTCGCAACGTATATTCGGCGTCATCGAACCAGATGAAGTATTCCTTATATGGCAAGCCAAAAGCTTCCATAACCCATCGCGGGATCAACACAGATACGAACGAGCACTGGGTGACCATCACCAAATTGTCGTATCCCATAGCCTGCAGACGTCCCCAATCCCATGTGGGGATTGGATTGTTCATTTCAGAGATACTGCCATCGATGAACTTGACCATAGAACACACATAAGGAACATCCGGGCCAAGCCCTTCAACCGCATGATCATAGCCAACCAACAGCTTTTCCAACGCTGTCGGCTGAGGATAACCATCATCGTCGAAAATCCAAACGAAATCGGCACCAAACTCATAGCCTTTGCGCATTCCCGCGGAGAAGCCGCCAGCTCCTCCTGCGTTTTCAGGCAAAGTGACGATAGTGATCTTCACTTTGTCCTTCAATGAGAAGTTCTTCTCATATTCGTCCAAATACGAAGCCGTGTCATCGGTGGAAGCATTGTTCACAATGATGAGCTGCTCAGGCAGACGAGTCTGCGCCTCCAATGAGGCAAGCACCTTTTTCAGCTTCTCCAAGCGGTTAAACGTAACGACTACTGCGGCAACATTCATAGTGGTTGCGGATGGCATGTTACTTACTCCATTCAGTGAGAAGTCGGCGGAACAGGCTGTTAGCAGTTTCTTTGTGCGAGAAAGTTTCAAGTCGCTGCTTCTCGACCTCCCACAACTTACGACGATCTGATTCATTGTCATACAGGTGTAGGAGTGAACGTTTCGCATCGTGAATGAACGAGGAAGTCATACGCCGCAGTAGGCCCTGCGGCGGAACTAGTGTTTCCTGTGAACCGACATTGGCTGAGAGCACAGGTACTCCATCGCTGATTGCTTCGATAGTGGTAAGAGTGATACCTTCATTCACCGAAGAGACTAGGAGCACATCAGCATCTTCATAGGTACGAGATACTGGAACGCTCATCGAGCGACGCTCGATTACATCCTCTAGACTATACCGCTTGATGAGATCATCCACGAATGTATCCATATCACCGCTACCATGCATGATGAAGTGGAACTTACCAGGGGCTACCTTCTTCATCGCCTTAGCCACGAGGATGAACGCATCAGGACGCTTCTGACGGCTCATACGACCAACAAACACTACATTGAGGGTCCTCAGATCTTTACGCTCAGCATACTGAACATGCTTGGAGTCAGCGGTAAGACCAATGAGCGGCGCATCGACTACTTTAGATGCAGGAATATGGTGTACATCTTCCATCCAGCGTTCGAGCTGCGGAGAAATCACATGATGAAGCTCAATCCATTCGTCGTGAGCCAGCGACTCGCGAGGGAAGCCACCACGGAACATATATTCCACAATGTGCAGTGAATCCACGATATGCACATCAGGGAAGTACTTCTTCACCCACCAAGCGTTGTCGTACATCCACTGGCAGTGGTGGATCATAATGCCGCGAATATCAAACTGCTCGAATAGGGCTCGCAAAATCGGTACGTCACCCACACGGTACTGCATCGGTTGAGTGAGCGGAAGCACTAACGCTCCGTCACAAATAGGATCAGTAATCCATGGCTGATGACCATCAGCATCAGTGATAACGATAGGCAAGAATCCAGCTTCTTTGGCAAGCTGGATGGTCTGCATTCCCCAACGTTCAGCGCCACCAGCCTGAAGCCAATGCATGGCAATAATGACAGCCTTAGGCGCGTCGGCAACACGATTCCCCGGGTGAACCTCTACCCACGGGTGATGGTTCTTATCATTTGAGTTAGCCGATTCAGCAGTAAAAGGTTCGTATAGCTTAACGGCACCGCATGCTTTACGCTCACGCTCTGCACGTTGCAATTCGCGTGCATAGTCAAAACTGACGGGCCAACGGTATTCGAGCTCGTTGTACAACTTAACAACACGGCTTTTGTTAGGTGAGTGTTCCCAGATATCTTCATCCGTAGCATCATCTGGCGTAAGCAGGATATACCTTACATTGCGGTCAACAAGCTGCTCATCCCCAGCAAAATAGTGAGGCGAAAACACGGACTGCGCATTCACCGTGGAAGTCGCATCGAACTCGCCGAGAAGCTCGGCACCATCCGTACAACCACCATTGAGCGTAGAAGTGTCCGCAAGACGCGGATACTGCCACTTCTCACCCATGAATATCTTATAGTGCAAGGTACGCCCCGGCTGAATCAGAGAATGATAGTCAACCGCAGCGATGACTAGACGCCTAAGCCGTTTACTTAGGGTATCCAAAAACTCTGTGGCCTCTTGCCCAGCTTGGTAAAAATGACGCATGTGGCTATTGTATAGCACGTCATGCCGTGTCCCAATCAAAGTCGGAACTGTTCAAACTGACCTGTATCGGGAATGGTAAACACTAAGAACATAAGATATCGCTTTCCGACTGTTCCAGCAGTGAAGCGAGAGCGTTGAAACAATCAAGCTCCTGGGAGAAAAAATGGCTAAAAGATCAGTGAAGCAGCGAAATCTAAATATCGAGGTGCTTCGTATACTCGCCATGTTTCTTATCGTGGCCTGTCATGCGACATTGCACCTTCCATGGCTGTTACATGTGGATTCTAACCTCGATTTCCTACCAGGCTGGAAATCCGCTCTAGCATACCTTGTTGTGCAATACGGGCAAGTAGGTGTATCCATCTTCTTTATCATCTCCGGCTACTTCCTTGTGCGCAAAACCTTCACATGGCAGAGAATCTTTAAGACTTGGTTCCAAATGTTCTGCTATTCATTCATATCGCTCATTGCTGTTCTTATCATCGCGAGATTCACCACTTTGCCCAATTCCATCGCGCCTTTACTATCCGGAGACGATTTATGGAGGACGGTATTGTGGAGCATAGTTCCGTTCATTTACGGCAGTTACTGGTTCATCACTGCATACGTTTGTCTCTTGTTACTAGCACCGTTTATCAATTGCCTGTTTAAGCACTTATCCCGCAGAAACATGGCTGCACTAATAATAGTGTTGTCTTTCTTCAGTATCTGGATTCTGCTCGGCGGTCGAACCACACCTTGGAACAATGTTGTATATGCTGTTCTTGGATACATAATGGGCGGCTGGATTCGCCTGTATTGGTATGAGGTCAATGACAAAATCAAATCTTCATATCTCTGGGGAATTATCGTACTTTCTACGATTGTAATGACAGTTTTCAACCATTACGCTGCGAATCGTACTTGGCTCGCAACATTCCTAGGATGGCACGAACAAATTAAACCCGGCATACAAATATTCCCCATGATTATTGGATCATCCATATTTATACTGTTCACGAAACTCGACATGACTAGTATTAAAGGATTCGGCCATAAAGTAGTGCTTAAGACGGCATCAGCAACATTCGGCGTTTACCTGATTCACGAAAACATGTTCTGGTATCGTTTAATTTGGCCTACGATTGCTGCTATATTCCCCACTCCTAACTCGTTCATCTCCACAGTGTCAGTAGCATTCGCCATCGTACTTGCTGTGTTTATCTCGCTTAGTCTAATCGGTTTCATCGCCGATACAATCATCGTGCATCCGTTGACGAAAATTATTCTGAAAGGCTGGGATACTCCTCACCATACAAATTAACCAATATGTGGGTTCTCCGCATACTACATTACAGAGAACCCACACACAATTATTCTTGATCAGATGATATTATGCCAATGAGCAAAGGAGCAAGATACATAGCGAAGAGCATATATCGCGAAATATATGCAGTACTTGACGCATACAAGGATGCGATACCCAGCAAGAACGGCACTGCCTGAAGCAGAAGTAAACTCACGCGATTTCTTCGAATCATCATATATACAGCGAACATCGGGAGCAACCAAGTCCAGAAAGCAGTATAAGTAGTGATATTGATAACTGGAATCTGCTTGAAATAATTAAACCAACGCCCCATAGAATCATTCATGGAATCGTTTGGACTATTGATAAATTCACTAGTCGTGTCAGGATTAGTAACAGTTTTATAAAAAACCGTCATTTGATTGCCAACCGTATCGTACGGATAGACTGGCTGCCCAGTTGGTGATTTGCTAATTGCAAACCATCCTGATTCCAATGCAGCAAAAGCATCAATATAAGACTTGGGATGTTTGAGACCTTGTGAGAGCCAAACTTTGAAATAATCATTCCTTAATGAGGCATCGTCGAGCTTGTACATCGATGCTTTATCAGTAAGAAATGGCTCGTAGTTTTTTGTCATTTCATCATATGTAAATATATTAAATTGAGAAACTATATTCTTCTCTTTTTCAGTGGCCTCACCAGGGTGGTCTTTCCCCCAACGCGCCGTCATCTGAAGAGGGATAATGTAGTACTGCTCACTATCCGTCGGGACAACATTAAGCGCAGGATAGACATATCTAGGCAAAAAAGAAGACATAGAAAGGAATATCACAAAAGCCGTTACAACGGCGGCGAGCTTTTTCCAAACACTTGTCTTGACGAAAACAAGCATAATCAACGCTAGAAACACCAGTGCTGGGCCAGTCTTTCTGGTCAAGCAGACAAGAACCGAGAAAATAATGAATGTAACTGAGAATGACGCTTTTGCAACACAGTTAAGTCTTGTCCGCACCATCTCGACATACATTATAGCCCAGGGGAGTAAAAATAAAGCATGAAATGAATCTTTAAGTACCGTCGAGAAATAGAACGGAAATACTGGAAATAATGCAACAAATAGAGTAGAGGATAAAGCAATACTGAATGAAGCCTTTAAATTTTCTCTAATATACGCGATAAGACAAGAGAAAGCCACTGCCATACCGATGCACTGAAGTGTCACAAGGACAAAAGCTCCCAATTTATATGAGCCGGTAATAGCGATACTCACTTTAATAAATTGCGCAAAAATAATGGCTTCAAGGAAAGGATGATGGTCATAAATCTGTCCGGGTTCTTGGCCAAATGCGCTATATCCAAGCCCCTGCGCAATCTGATCACCAGCATCCCATTCAATAACACCGGGACGTAAAATCACGAGGTATGGAAGCCACATAAGAAAAATGAATGACGCCACTATTGTCAGCGAGACAGGTGAGAATGAGAAGTCTATCCTCCCCATTCTTTTTTGCCATTTTTGACAATCATTGTGTCGACAATAAGACAGCAAGCGTTCAGTTAGGCTAAAAAATATATACACTAACACAGAAAAAATAACACACTGCGCCCACATCAAAACGGAGCCAACAGGAAATTCTGCGGTTGCTGCCGCTGCATTACCGAACCCAATAAGAAATCCTGTCACTAAACTGATTACTATTAATGGTTTATTAAGCGATTTTTGGGTATGCACAAGAGTCTCTTGCTCCACAGGTTTACCCTCCATTTCCCACAATCTATGCTCGTGTTAACTCTGTGCCTATAGTTTATCCACTGTGTCACATAATACGCAACATCGAAAGGCAATCACAATAGAAGGACTATGCTGTCGCCTATCATGTCAACATGACTAAAAACGCTGTTTCCTCATCTATTGCCGTACTCCTCCCCTGCTACAACGAGGAGGTCACCATCGGCAAGGTGGTGCGCGACTTCAAGAACTCCTTGCCGGATGCGACCATCTACGTGTACGACAACAACTCCACGGACCGCACCGCCGAGATCGCCGAGGCCGAAGGCGCGATCGTCCGCAGGGAGCCGCGCCAGGGCAAGGGCAACGTAATTCGCGCCATGTTCGAGGACATCGATGCCGACGTGTACGTGATGGCCGACGGCGACGACACCTACCCGGCCGACGCCGCTCCAGCCATGGTGGCCAAGGTGCTCGAAGGCTACGACATGGTGATTGGAGACCGCCTCTCATCCACTTATTTCCAAGAGAACAAGCGGTCTTTCCACAATTTCGGCAACCGTTTGGTGCGCGGCTCCATCAACGGGCTGTTCGGCGCGCACGTCACCGACATCATGACCGGATACCGCGCGTTCAGCTTCACCTTCGTCAAAACCTACCCCGTGCTCTCGCGCGGCTTCGAGGTCGAGACCGAGATGACCATCCACTCGCTGAACAACAACCTGCGACTCTACGAGATGCCGATCCAGTACCGCGACAGGCCCGAAGGCTCCGTATCCAAGCTGGACACCGTAGGCGACGGCATCAGGGTCATGAGCACCATCTTCCGCATGATCCGCGAATACAAGCCCCTCCCCTTCTTCGGCGGACTGGGCCTAATCATCGGCATCGTCGGCATTGTGCTCTGCGGCACCGTCACCTTCGAATTCGCCAAGACCGGCGTGGTCACCCACTTCCCCACGCTGATCGGCGCGGTGATGCTGGTCATCGCTGGTCTTCTGCTCATCATCGCCGGCATTATCCTGGATGTCATGGCCAAGAACGACCGCAAAACCTTCGTCCTCGACACCAACAAAATCGCATACAACAAGAGGCACTGACAGCGACGTACTAAAAGATGGGGGCGCAACCGTGAGTCGCACCCCCATCTTTTAGTGTCAGCCCAAACCGCAAAATATGAAGGTAGGTAAATCATTTACCTGGTATCTGCCATGCTTTCTTGAACGTCAACAATGACACCCCCACTCATCTTCAGCTGGTTCGACCACACACTCAATACGCGCACCAACCCCAAGCGCATAATCAGTATCCGTCCACATACGACAAGCCGATTGAATCGATATACCGTTTTTCCTCCCGTACCATTAAGCATCCTTTCGGAGTCCCTCATTATCCTTTTCCAGCCACAGGTACCACAAATCTCTCATACCTTGGATAAGCAAATATGTTAGAGGCTTCTGCTGTTTTCGTGGGTTAGGTTCTTGGTTGGGGTAGGCGTATGTCGAGTCCGCCGCAGCGGAGCATGACGAGGGCGATGAGGTTGTCGACGTGGTGGAAGCCATAGGCCATGCGGATGGTGACCTTGATCCTGTTGTCGGACGCCTCGAGCCTGGAGTTGGAGGATCCAAGCCGGATGGTTCTGATGATGTCGGGCCGTCGTCTCCTGATTTTCCGGGCGGGTTCGGCAGTGTTTTCCCGCCTTACCCGTAGCCTCCGCAAGAAAACGCAGTTGCTTAACGCGCGTCCAGTGCCGCCAATATCCCGCTGGGAAAGCATTGAAGTAGGTGCATAGCGAGATATGCGTGTTCGGTTCCAATGTGATGACGGTACGTGCATCGACAGTGAAGCCGTGCGGATCATCGGCCAGTGGCCTATTTCCATGAGCTACGAGATTACTGAAAATCCGAACGGCTTACAGCATTCAGATTGACGCTCATCATGCTGTCGCGTTCATCGAACACGTTCGCATCAAAATGGGAAGGATGCCAGTTCACTGCATACAAGGGCAATGTCAAATCAGTGTCTTTAACGGGGTAAACGACCCTGTTCACCGTTTCCCATTGAGCCTTGTGATCAACTGCAGTCTGTGCCATACATGCCAGTATATAAATGAGACACAAACAAGAATGGCCACCTGCACAATGCGCGGCAGATGGCCATTCTTGTTTGGCATTACTTCACTGTGAAGAAGTTGGTGTCGTTCAGATATCCCTTTCCGGCAGTCATGTCGTACTGGATGAGCTTATAGTCGTGCAAGGTGTTCTTGGCCTGCTTAGACAGTGCCTTACGCTTGATTGCGTTGCCGTTCTGATCCAGATACGCTGTGGATGCGTCTGTATCGAAGCCGCCTGCGCCAATCACCAGACGTTCTAGTGCAGGGATATCGGTTCGTGTCTGAGTAAGGAATGCGAGATACGGCGAAACCTTGGCGTTCATGTGTTCGGCTGCCATCTCCATGAAGTAATTCGGAGACGTGTATGCAGTGTTGCTAGCATCGAGTTTTACGCCAGCTGAGGCGGATGCTTGGTTCGACCAGATGAAGTAATCGGTTTGATGCAATGCCAATGTATTGTTTTTATCTGCTGCGGCAGTCTGATAGGAGCTGGGCAGATGGTCACCGTAGAAAATCACGGTTATGGGTTTGTCCATGGCATTCAGCTGGTTCAGGAAGTCGATTGTTGCCTGATCGGTGATGCTCACGCCCTTTGCATAGGTATTGATTTGTCCGCGTTCGTAATCATTCAGGTTTTCGGTGACATTCGCCTGTTCGAACTGGTTGTTGAAGTACCAGTTGTCATAGGTCATGTGATTCTGCATGGTGACGAGCTGCAGGAACTGAGGGTGTTCCTCTTTGTTCAGTTGGTCGATGATGTTCTGGTATGAGGCTGCATCATTGACATATGGAGAATTGTCGGTTCTGTCTTGGTGTGTAATTGCTGGTTCGCTGTCCAGTGTGTAGAACTTATTGAACCCGAACTTCTTGTAGTTCGCGTCACGCAGATACATGTTCTTGTAATACGAGTGGAATGCCACGGAACCGGATTTGCCGTATTCGGCATTCCAGATTTGATTCCACGCGAATGGGTTCTTTTGATGCGGGACGAGCTCCTGGTACATGGATTGCATCGAATCGTCAAACAGGGCAAGATCCAATCCGGTGAGCGACTGGTACTCGATGTTCGCGGTGCCTCCGCCGAAGCCTGGGGAGAGCATCAGACCGGAGGTGGTTGTTTCTTTCAGGGCTCGGATGTTGGGCATCGGGTCTTCGGCCAAGGCGATGCCGGGCACGCGTGTTGGGTCGGAGAAGCTCTCCGAAAGAATCATGATGACGGTGTTATCGGTGAGGTTATTAGCACGCGTTCCATTAATCTGGTTTGCCTCGGAGCTGTATTTCTTGGCCAGCTCTTCCATCGTTTCCTGGCTGTACCCCTCGGGCTTATCCATGATTTTCGGGTGCGTGAGGCGCAGGAAATTGATGACAGGACCGTTGTTTGCTGCATCACCTTCGGCACTCCAGAGTTGCGGTGAATCACCCCAAGACTTTGCCCATTCATATCCCCAAGCTCCTGGAACACTGAGCGTCCATGTGAACGAGCACAGCAGCGTGATGCTCATTGCCGCTGCGATAATGCGGGTGACATTGCCGATAATCGTTTTCACGTTACGGAATGGACGCCACCAGTGGAATGGGATGACACAACGGCGTCCGTCTACGAATTGCAGTATCAGGCAGATGACCGTCAGCCAGATGAGCATGGTGATGGTGCCGTCTACCAATGCCTGACTGCTTTTGGGAATGAACGAAGTGATTTCGCCACCGTTGCCGCTGGACAGGAAGCTGAGATCGGAGGGGAGAATTGGTTCGTTGCGCAGTATTATCTTGATACTGTTCGCTACGGCGTACACGCTCATCGTGATGGCGAATACGGCGGTCGCCACCCAGAACCGGTTAATGACAAATACCAGCACCAAGTAGACCATGCCGAGAGCTAGGAAATTAAGAAGCCAGTTGAGCTTGTCTTCTTCTAGCCACATTTGCGTCACGAATCTGGTGAGTTGGCCGTTTACGCTGTTGAGAATCTTGGTAGTGCTATCCACCGCGTTCGGGTCGTCATACTTCGGCTCGGAATACATGCCCCACTGAATGAAGGTTACGGCTGCTGCGTCAATCAGCGCCATCACTACGACATACAACGTGTACGGACACTTTGGGCGTTTCTTCCATAGTTTGTGGAGCGCTACCGCAGCTGAAATCAGGAGTTGTGCGAATTTGGAAGTCAGAATAGGCGCAGCATTTGCTTTGATGAATTGGTTCAAACGGGCAAGCGATGCTTTGATTTTATTCGGTTTCTGTGGTTTCTTATGCTTTCGGCTATTGGTCTTTTTGCTTCTCTGGTCTTTTGCGGTGGTGTCTTCGGTGTCGGAATCTTTAGCGTTCGATTCAGCCTGAGCATTGTCGATATCGTCATTGCTGACTTCCGATGCAGAGTTCAGCGAATCAGCGCTGGTTTCGGCAATCCCAGTATCCGCAGAATCGGGTGTAGTGGTATCCAAATCCTCGATTTCGTCAGCGAGCACAGTAGTCTCTGCTGAATCTGTTTTGGGTTGGTGAACGCGGCGCCGAGAAGCAACAAACGTGAGCAATCCGACTCGCGGACTGAAACGGGACCTAGCCGATGATGCAGAATGATGGGCCGCCTCGGAAGAATCGGGAACCCCGAGCTGGGAGGTTCCCGTCTTCGTGCGATTGCCGCGCGTTTTGCACTGTCTGCTCACTGCCATTCACCTGTACCCTCGTCACAACAACGTACCCGCATATTGTGGCGATTAGTTCAGACAAATTCACTAAACGTTCACTGGGAGGATGCTGAGGGGTATTGGCGTAGTGGTCTACCGGCTAGGGGAAAATTATTCGTTGAGGAACGGTCCGGCCATGTAGATGGGCAAGTAGGTGATTCGCCCCCTCCGTGCTGGCGTGCGCAGGCCGAGCACATCGAGCGCGGTTTGCGTTTTGCGTAGGGGCGATTCGGTCAGTAGACTGACATCGTTGTAGAAAAGTTTGAACAAGTTCCGTTTCTTGCATATTTCGAGAGGCGTACATGGTTCGTCCACGTTATAGGCCGCGATGGTGACGCCCGCCCCGACAAGCCAGTCGAGGTCAGACGCTAATAACCGGTAAGCAGGATTAGATATTCTGCTTACACAAGTACTTGAAGAGCCAAAGCTATTCTTTCCATGGCCCATAATAGAGAGTGCCGGATTTTGGCCTAGACGATTCTTGAAGATAGTTCGCAAATCCATCGCATAGGTGGCTCAATCTTTTGCCATGAGGCTTCAGGAGGCTAAACGACAGCTTAAGAATCATTTACTGAGCGAGGTTGCCGATGAAGTAAATGCTAGGCGTGAAGAAAAGCAAGAGTCGGAGGAGCAAGCTGTTGTTATCAAAGGAACAGATGCTGATCAATCCGGACAAACCATTAAAGGATTAGAGAAACGCATTGAAGGCAACCGACAACTCCTTGAGCAGACTCATAGCGGTGTCACAATGCTCAATCGGTATATTACTTCGTTCTTGGGGGCGCGATGAGATTGGATTTTGCTCGCGTGCTAATGGAGAGAGCGGACTTCTTAGAGGCTTCTGCTGCTTTCGTGGGTTAGATCGTGGGTTGTGGTAGTCGGATGTCGAGTCCACCGCATCGGAGCGTGATCAGGGCGGTGAGGTTGTCGACGTGGTGGAAGCCATAGGCCATGCGGATGGTGACCTTGATCCTGTTGTCGGACGCCTCGAGCCTGGAGTTGGAGGATCCAAGCCGGATGGTTCTGATGATGTCGGGCCGGCGCCTGCGAATCTTCCTGGCGAGTTCCGTGATCTCGGGGATGCGGCTGTGGGACGCCCAGAACACCCAGTGTTTCAACTCGCCCCTGGCCTGTTCGAGCGGGTGTCTGAGCAGGGTGCGGAGGAGTTCCCTGAGCTGCCAGGCGCGGTGGAGCTGGCCCTTGGGGTCCGTGTTCCGCAGTGCCGCGAGGGTTTCGTGCTGATTGCGGTGACGCCTGCCGGGCATATTCCAGACGTATGGGCGCACACGTATCGCATCGACGGCATTGTTAACGGGGATGTGCTGGCTCGGCCGGTCGACTCGACCAGCATCCTGCATTCGGGCAGCGGCAATGTGGGCGGGTGCGTGAGCCGTGATTGGATTCAGTTCGCCATCTCGGCCGATTCCATGGCACAGGCGCTGTGCCTATTGTTCGCGTGCCTGCTGTTTTCCTGCATGGCCGACCCGCGCGCCGGCAACGGACGATTGGCCGCGCTCATGACCGTGGGCGCGCTGATGGGCATGTCGAAATTCACGTTCACTCCGCTTCTGCTGCTGGGATTCCTGGCTTTGATACCGTGGCATAGCGCCGTATCCGAATCTACAGCCGTACCTTCCGCAGCAGACGCTGCACAGGCTTAAGCACCACGGTATCGGCAATCACCGCAAATAGCAGCGCCGCGAGCAGCGTGGCTGCGAACATCAGCACGCTGATGCCCGCGTACGACCATCCGTCCGTGGGCGCGGGAATCCGCGGGCCGATCAGCACCTTGGACAGGGGCGAATGCACCAGATAGATCGTGTAGGAGTATCCCGCCAGCCAGGTGATCGCCCTGCGCAGCCGCGCCGACGCCGGATGCACGTCGTACCGGAAGAACAGGAACACCGCGGCCACCACCACCGCGAAGGAGACCGTGAGCGTGCGGCCGACCTGAATCTGCTGGCCGGCGAACAGGTACGGCGTGGCAACGGTCCAGGTCAGGGCGAACGGCGCCAACGCATACAAGCCGCGCCGCGCCCGCGTGGACGGCGGATAGTATTCCAACACGAATCCCAACAGATAGTAGACCAGCAGTCCACGCCAAGGGAATGACTGCAGGAACGTCAACGGATATCCGACAAGATCGCATATATGCTCGGCAGCGGCCACGGCGGCGGCCAGCCCGACCAGCAACCAGGCTCCCGATCGGCCTATCGTACGCATCATCGCGGCCAGGAACGGCGTTGCCAGCACAAACCCGGCAAGCATGAACACGAACCAATAGACGGAATCGTCATACCCGGAGAACAGATCGAACAACGTTCCAGACACAGCGCCGCCAACCGAACGATGATCAATCACCAGGTAGGCAACGAATCCCATGCCACCCGCATACAGCAGATACGGCACAATCAGCGAGACAAAGCGTTTGTAGTAGTAGCGCGCGTACGGCGCGAGGCTACCGGGATCGGCTTGGCCCGCACCGCCGCCTGCCCGGGCATCAGAGCCAGAGCCCGGCAGACGGCCCGCTGAGTGGGTGCTCACCGGCCGGTCGGCATCGAATGTCAGGTTGAACCGGCCCGATACCATAATGAACAGCGGATTGCAGACCATGAACAGCGCGAACAGCACGGATCGCGTCACTTCCGCGCTGCCGGCGAGGGTCATCTTGACGGGCATGTAGTTGTTGATCACGTGGACGCCGATGACCAGACACATCGCCACCACGCGCAGCAGATCGTAGTTCACGTCGCGCGGCTTGCCGGCGACGCCGGAAACGGAATCGGGCATGGTCATCACATGGATCCCGCCAGGGACTTCAGATCGACCGGGCAGCTGATCTGGCTCTTCAACTTGTCCAAGGCGTCCAGGCCGGCCGAGGGATCGGAGGACGCGTCCTTATGCGCGTCGTTCTTGCCGCCGTCCGCGCCGCCGTTCGCACCATCGGCGCCGTTCGCACCATCGGCGCCGTTCGTATCCGCCGTGCACTCATCGGTCACATTACCGTTGGAGCCCGTCTCGACGCCATCCGCATTCACCACCGGCGTGGTTACCACGTTCAGTGGATGTGTGGCATCGCTGCTGACCCGAACGGTATAAGCAATCGTCAATTCTTTTCCGGGCTCGATCCACTGCTGGTTGAACATAATGTACTGACGGTCATACAGGCTCGCGGTGTTGGTACCCCATGAATCTATATCAGCCTGCACAGCGGTGATCTCGCCACCGTACGGAGCGGTAAGCACCACGCGGTACAACATGCCGCCGAGCACTGGATTCTCCGAGCCGCCATTAACGAAATCAGGCAACGATTCGGCCTTAGCCTTAGTCAGCGTGTTCTTCATGGTGAAGGTGACCGTGTATTCGTCACCGAGCTGATCTTCCGTAAACTGACCCAGCTGCGTGTTACGCACGGCTGTCATGATGCGCTTATCCAGCACGCCAGAATACAGGGCGTTCTGGCTGGCCGAGACGTCACCGCAAGTCTTTGTGACCGTGGTGGAGGTCTTCAGATACCAATCCTGCTTGCCTTGCTGCAGCTCCGAAAGATAGATGCCGGTTTCAGGCACCTGACTGTCAGCAGACAGCTCACCACTGGCCTTATCGTCGATAAGTCCGGTGGCAATCAGCGCCTCCTGCTCATCCGGATCAGCCATCCATAGCTTGAAATGACCGCTAGCGCTGGTATCTCTGATTGCCTTCAACAGCGGGGATGCGGTGGAAGCATTCGCGTTACCAAGCACGTGGTTCATAATTGCTTGAGCCGCTTCGGAAACGAAGTTGTTCTGCTGCTCGAAGTCCGGGTAATCCGTGTACAGGTCTGAAGCGAAGAACGGCACCGTGGTGGTGCTATCCAGCACTCGGCCGTCCGAAAGCTTGACCTCGCCTGTGGCTCCCAGCAATGCCTGGAGAAATACGGGATCGAGTGACAATACACCCGCTACGTTCTCGTCTTCGTTGCCTTTCTGATACAGCCACATGTATTTGTTCATCTGTGCCACACGCTGGAATTCGGGGTCGATGGTCGTGGTGGCCGGGTACTGGTCAAAAGTGCCACCAAATACCTGGCGCTCCTTCAGCACCGTATCATCCATTGGCTCCTCAGGAATGTCCCAACCAGAAGTGGTGGCGAAATCACCGATGGTAATCGTGCCCTTATCTGCCGTGATTGCGGCGATGGTGCCTACCATGCCGCCCGCCGAACGTAGCTCGGCCGGGTTCTGCACCATCACCAAATACGTGCGCTTGCCGTCCTCGCCAAGCAGTTGCGGTAGCAAGTTAATGAGGCCATCGTATTCGCCGAGCATCGAATCCACGGTCTTGAGCGCAGCCTTTTCGGTTTCGAGCACGGTGGCCACCTTGGCGACGCTCGGAGTCGGCACCTTGTTGAGCTTGGTGAGCTGCTGCGAGATATCCTTATGCGCCTGCTTGACGATATCCGGCATATCCATCAGGGCGCTGACGTCCACCGAGCCATTCTTCAGGGAGAAGCCCTGCAATCGTTTGGACAGGTTCAGCAGATCAGTGAACGGACCGTTGACCAGCGTATCCACGGAAGCCAGCATTTCGCGGGCGGCGGTGATGTCGCTTCCGAATCGCGAATGGTCGCGGAAGAAGTCCCACTGTGGGCCGTTCAGCTCCGCATTGAGATCATTGGTGGCATTGACCAGCTCTTGGGAGATGTCCGACAGACTCTTATCGCTGCCGCAGCCAAGTGCCGAATTGGCCAGACTTTCGGCGGATGTCAGCACGCGCTGCGCATCCGTGGCCATTCTCGAGACGGATGCCGCGTAGAGCGTGCCCACACAGGTGACGCTGGCCAGCAACGTCAGCAGCAGTACAACCACCACTCGCGCCCATATCGGCGTACGGCTGATCAGCGAACGGCCGTTGCCACCCACGTGCTGGGGAGTCTTCAGGTTTACGGGACCCGTCTGCTGATTTGCAGCGCTATTCGTAGATGCGGAGCGATTGGATTTCCCGTTACCGGCATGGCGGCTTCTCCTACGCCCCACAGCCTTATGGCTCGAATGCCCTGAAGTGAATCGCATACTTACCCTGCCCGAAAATCTGCTCAGCTCATACTCTTATCCAGCGGCGCGAGGCCACGCTTCCGGATGCCGGACTCCGGGCAAATCCGGAATCGCAGACATGCCGGAGCACACGTGACGCCACGCATATCTCATGCCAGTGTACCGATGCCACCGAAATAGACCGAGGATTTATCCCATACTGGGTGCAAATCCCCGCATGACCACCACATCGCTGTCAGAATGTTCTCAGACTTCATTGAGGGGTATAACAGTATTGCGCAAGAAAACGGTCACTAAACGCAACAATAGTTAGAGCCGTATTGATTTGTTCGGCTTAGGAGAACGGGAGAGGTAATTACATGTTCGTCCTCAGCAACGCCTGGCGGGCCCTGACACGTTCTAAAGGACGTACGGCCCTGACCGCGTTCATCACCTTGGCGGTCACCTTCGGCACAGTCGCCGGACTGGCCATCATTCAAGAAGATACCAACGCACACACCACCGCGTACGATCAGCAGAAGGCCACGTTGGCCATTCGCCCGACTGCGGCTACGTGGAAGAAGGTCTCCGCTACGGACTCGGCTTCCACCAAGCATTACATGACGTGGACCTCATACACCGAATACGCCACGCTCGTCCAGTCGGCCACCAACTCGTTGAACTTCACGGTTACCGAAACCGTGCCGGCCCGCGTGAGCGGTGATTTGAAGGCCCTGGACGGCGGATCGCTGGGCTCGGCCTCCGATGACGAGACCGGCGGCCAGCTCATTTGGCGAGCCTTCTGGACCGAGGATGCCGCCAAGGCCAGCGACCTCGGCACCTTCGAAATCGTGGACGGCAAGGACCTGAGCTACAACAACCAGTCCTCCAACCCGAACACCACCGGCGCACTGGTCTCTGAAGCGTTTGCCTCCGCCAACAACCTGAAGGTGGGCGATACGCTCAAGGTGGCGGCCGCCTCGGACGCCAAGACCACGGCCAAACTCAAGGTGCGCGGCATCTACAAGTACACATCCGAATCCGCCGTCGCCAATCCGGTGACGGCCGCCCGCAACCGCGAGAACGCGATTTTCACCAACTATCAGACCTTCGCCAAGGCCGGACTCGACCCACAGTCCACCGACAAGACCGTCTCCGGCTGGGCAGTCCCGGATCTGGACGTGGTGTTCGACGCCGGTGATTCCGCTACATACAAGTCCTTGGTGTCCACCCTCAAGAAATCCAAGCTGCCCGCCAAGGGTTACGAGTTCTCTTCCCCTTCGCTGGAATCCTACAACGCTTCTCTGGAGCCGCTGGATACGCTATCCTCGCGCGCGAAGACCGGCACCATTGTGTTGGTTGCCGTGGGCGGCGTGCTGTTGCTCATCCTCGTGCTGTCGGGCGTGTGGGCGCCCAAGCGTGACGACGAGATCGGCATGGCACTGGTGTCCGGCGTCACTCGCGGGCGTTTGGGATGGCAGTTCATGCTGGAAGTGTTCATCGTCACCCTGCCCTTCTACGTGATTGGTCTGGTCGGAGGCGCGTTCGCCGCCAATCCGATCGGATCTGCCCTGGCATCCGGCCATGCCACCCCGGTGACATCGGGCCTGATTTGGACCATGGTCTGGTATGGACTGGGTTCAATCCTGATCCTGGCGATTCTTGCCGCCCTGCGCCTTGCGTTCTTCAGCGCGAACAAGCTGTTCGCCGCCGATGGCGACTGGGGCACCGTGAGCGAGACCAACAAGACGACCACCACAACCGACGATGCGGAGGCACAGGCATGAGCGACAAGAACAACGATCAGGAACTCGAGAAGACCACTGACGCAACGGCTGACGAAGTGACTTCTGAGACTGAGACGAACGACGCCATTGAATCCGTTCCGGCTGACTCCGTGCAGTTCAGCGTGACCTTCGATGACGTTGATGACGAAAGCACTGTTGACGATGGTATTTACAGCGCACTGGCATCTGCCGAAACCGGAGAAACCGACGAGACCAGTGAGGCCGAAGCAGACGCCATCGCTTCGGTCAACGCATCCGCCGAAGTGATCGAGCGCAATGCCGCCCGCGTCAACGAAACACTCCGACTGGCCAAAACCGATCACAAAGACGCATTGGCCGAGCATGCGGAGCCTCAGGGCAAAGCGGCCGAACCCACCATGACGCTGGCCTCGCGTATCGATCGCGTGTTGGTGGGCGGCGGTTCCGACGACATTCTGCTCAAGACCTACCCGACCTTCGCCCTGAACAAGGTGACGGTCGCCGGCCCCAAGGGCAAGGTCAACATCCTCGATGGCGCGAATTTCTTCTGCTATTCCGGACACGCATACGCGCTGCTGATCAGCGACGACCCCGATTCGGGCATCACCGCCGACGCCAAGCGTCGCGCGCTGATGGGCGTGATGAGCGGTTTGACCACGCCGGCGTCTGGCACGGTGATGAACAAGAGCGCCAACATTGTTGAGCTCGAGCCCGTGGAACTGCGCGGCCACCGTCTGGGCATCGTACCGCAGCTGCACGCCGTGCAGCCGAAGATCGACGCCGAACAAAACGTGCTGTACGCCATGAATGCGTCCAACCGCAACTTCCTGAAGCCCAAGCCGGTAATCGCCCGCGAACTGCTGGCCAAGGTCGGCTTCTCTGAGGCCACCAGCGGCGTGGCCGTCGGCACATTGCCTTTGGTACAGCAGCGTTTGGTGGCCATCGCCCGTGCAATCAGCACCGAAGCCGAAGTGCTGATCCTCGACGAGCCGACACGAGGGCTGAACGCGGATGACGAGGTGACCGTGTTCGCCGCGCTGGCCAAGCTGGCGCACACCGGTGACCCGAAGCACTGCGTTATCGTGCTCACTGCGTCGCGCGAAATCGCCGAAGCAGCCGACACACTCTTCGAAATCTGATGTTCAGACCATAGAGCCCCCTGTGATTCGTATTGCCGAATCACAGGGGTTTTTCAATGCTGCGGCTCATTGCCGCGCTAATCTGAGGATAAATCTGACCGTACGAGGCGAAACCTGATAATTATGACCGGATATATTCCCACACTGGAGCAGATCGACGAATTGCACCGCAAAATCGCGCCGTCCAAGGCGGCGTACGAGCTGGTGCACACGCATTGCGTGATTGTAGCGACCATCGGCTGCCAGATCGTGCGCCGGCAGAACGCGCTGTTCACGCGCCGCTGCACATTACCGAAGGACGCGGAGGTACCGCCCACCGCAGGCGTCACCGGCGGCCATGTGCCGCCGCGTCTGCTCGACGAGCATTTGGTACTCATCGGCGGACTGCTGCATGACATCGGCACCTACCGCGTGTTCAAGCATGACGGCTCTGACGGCGAACCGCTCAAATTCAGCAAGAAACGCTACATTCTGCACGGTCTTAAGGGCTACGAGTATCTGCTCGACGAGGGCGTGGACGAGTCCATCGCCCAGTTCTGCCGCAACCATACCGGCGTGGGACTTACGCGCGAGGATGTGGTGCGCCAGGAGCTGCCGTTGCCACCAGCCGACTATGTGCCGATGAATCTCGAGCAGGAAGTGGTGATGTACGCCGACAAGTTCCATAGCAAGTCAGTGCCGCCGAAGTTCCTGCAGGTCGAGGCGTATACGGCCCGAGCCGAGCGATTTGGCGGAGAGAACAAACAGCGATGGCTGGATCTGGTGGCCAAGTATGGCGTGCCGGATATTCCGGCGTTGGCGGAGAAGTATGGGATGCGGATGATTTGAGGCTCTAGGGGTCTCTCCCCCAAGTCAGCCTGTCGGCTGACAGCCCCTTCGTCAGAGGGGGCTTATGAAGCTATTTCAGATGGAACGGAGACGGTAGGTGCCGTTGCGGTTGGAGGCGATGATCATCTGGTCGTTCTCCAGCACGTTCCAGCCTTCCTGCTCATAGCCGGAAGAGGAGACCACCACACCGGCGGAGTCGCCGTTGTCGTCGCGCAGCTCACGGTAGCGCATCACACGGTAGTCGGCGGCCTGCTCGCCACGGCCGTACTCATCGTAGATTTCCACGATGCGCGGGCTGGTCTTCTCACGACCGGCGGCGCACAGGGCGATGAGCTGGTCCTCGGACTGAATCATGCAGTTGTAGCTGGACTTCGGGTAGGCTTGGCGCAGTTCGCGCACGGCCTGGGCCACGGCCTCGTCGAGCGAGAAGCCGAAGCCGATGTATTCCAGAATCACCGCGAAGAAGATGGCGGAGTCGGAACGGCCGCCGGTGGAGAGGAACACGCTGTGGTTCACCGGGTATGAGCGGTTGGTGACGATGTTGCGGCCATTGGCGTCCGAGATATCGCCGTTGTGGATGAAGCTCAGGCCGTTCGCATAGAACGGGTGCTGGTTCTCCATGATGAGCGGCAGATTGGAGCTTGCCAAGCGCAGGTGCCAGATGGCACCGCGAGACGGTTCGTCGGCCAGCGCCTCAAACGTGCTGTCATGACGGGCCGCGATGGTCGACTTGTAGATTCGGGTGCCGGTTTCCGGGGTGGGTGCGCCACCGTCGCGCACGTGCGGTGCTTCGGCAGGATCGGAAAGCTGGGCTACACCCCAGCCATCATTGTGGATTTCAGACAGTTCACGGAAATCCTCGACATTGTCTTGCCCCAACACAGCGTTGAGACTCAGGTTGAAGCCTGCCGTCGCGTATCCCAGTAATCTGCACATGGTATTTCAACTTACCGAAACCGTGTGGCGACGTGCGGCGACCGTTATAGGCATTCTTTATAGAGCGCATCAGCGCCGCTGCAAACTGGTATGTTATCGCTTCTGTTTGGCGGAGCGCTGAGGCTTGGCGGCGGGTTTGCCGTTCTCGGCCTTGCCCTTATCGCCCTTATCGCCCTGCTCAGCGGGCGCATCGGCGGCAGCGGCCTCAGCGGTCTTCCGCGCCTCGGCCGATACGGCGGCATCGAGCTCCTGTACCAATCGCCCAAGCCCGGACGTGGTGTCCATCGGGTCAGGGACGGCGGCCGGGTCGGCCACTGCACGAGTCGGCGTGGGCGTCGGGATGGTCTTGGCCGTATCGGTGCGCTTCAGACGCGGTGGGCGGCGGGTGGAGACGAACAGCGGCTGCACCTCGACCAACGGGTTGTAAGGTGCCAGACCGAACCACTTAACCGGCGAGCCGGCCATGTGGCGGATTGCGTACTTGGCTTGCAACGACAGGGCACCGCGTGCGGAAACCTTGGATTCCGGCATCAGGGCCTTGTGAATCAGCACGTAACGGATGGTGCCGATGTCCGGATCGGCGTCGACCTTGGGGTAAATCGACTTCTGCTTAGGCAGTTCGCCGGTTTTGGACAGGTCGTGCATGATCTGGTGGATGTACGCCGGGATGGACTGCGAAACCTTGAATCCCAGACGGAAGCGCACGCGGTAGATGTAGTTCGTGCCGAAGTCCTCCACCGAGTATTCACGGGTGAACGGCTCGTCGGTGGTTTCCACGCTGACTGCCCACCAAGCACGGGCGCGCTTGGGGTGGTCGGCGAAGATGGAGAAGAAGATGTCCGTGTCGAGTCGCTTGGTCTCCGAGTCGGAGGTCAGGTACACGATGTTGTCCGCAAAATACGGGATGCGGAAATCACTGTGCAGCTTGTCGAGCGCGGGTAGGAAGTCGTTGGGCCGCATGTGACGGCGTTGCGCACGTTCGAGCTTGGTGCCCTCATTCCACGTGTACATGACGAACAGAATCGCGGCGGTCAGCAGCATGGTGAACCAACCACCATGCAGGAATTTGGCCATAGACGCGATGAAGAACATGGCCTGAATCGCCAAGAACAGCACGGTGAACACGATGGCACCGACCCGCTTGCCGGAATGCCATAGGTAGACGCCGAGCAACACGGTGGTGGTGATCATCGTAATGGTCAACGCCAGTCCATATGCGGCAGAGATGTGTTCCGAATCCTTGAAGATGGCGAGTACGGCCAGTGTGGAGACGCACAGCACGCCGTTGACCACCGGAATGTACAGCTGGCCACGCGTGCGGGCCGGGTACCGCACCTGCAGATGAGGCATCCAATTGAGGCGGGTGGCTTCGGAGACCATGGTGAACGCGCCGGTAATCAGGGCCTGGGAAGCGATCACGCCGGCCGAAACAGACAGAATCACGGCCAGATAACGTACGTTCGGAGACATCATCTGGAAGAACGGGTTGAGTGACTCCATCGCAGTGTATTGCGGGTTATCGCTATTGGCCAGCATCCACGCACCTTGGCCGAAGTAGTTGAGCACCAGCGCAACCTTGATGAATGGCCAAGTGAAGTAGATGTTGCCGCGCCCCACGTGGCCCATGTCGGAGTACAGCGCCTCGGCACCGGTGGTCGAGAGGAACACGGTGCCCATAAGGGCGATGCCGGCAGCATTGTTCGGGCTGAACAGGAATTTGATGCCGTACACCGGGTTCAGGGCCTCGAACACAGACCAGTCGTTAGAGAGATTCGTGACGCCCACGATGGCGAGGAAGCCGAACCAGACCAGCACCATCGAGCCGAATACTTTGCCGATGCTTTCGGTGCCGCGCGACTGCACGGAGAAGAGAATCACGATGATCACGACGGTGATCATCAGGGTCAGGCTTGGGTTTTCGTCGAACAACCCTTCCAATGGCGGCAGGGTCTGCAAGCCTTCGACTGCGGAACTGATGGAAACCGCCGGGGTAAGTACCGAATCCGCGAGGAATGCCGCGCCGCCGAGCATGGCGGGAATCGCGAGCCATGCGCCGTACTTGCGAATCAACGAGTACAGTGCGAAGATGCCGCCTTCGCCATTGTTGTCGATGCGCATGGCGATGAGCACATATTTGACGGTAGTGATCAGCGTAATCGACCAGAAGACCAGCGACAGCATGCCGAGCACGGCCTCTCGGTCTACGCTGCCAAGCCCTCCCTGACCGGCAAGGAAGGTCTGCGCGGTGTACAAGGGCGAGGTGCCGATGTCGCCGTACACCACGCCGAGCGCCACGATTGCCATGCCCCAGGTGACCTTGTCTGGGCTGGATTGCAGGCGGGCCCACCATCGACCGAGGCCGCCTTTCGACCATGCGCTGGCGATTTTCTCGGCTTCTTTGGTTTCAGCTTCCCTCTGCTTGGCGAGCGCCTCGCGCTCCTCCTTGGTGAGAGTGCGGCGGGACACCTTGGGAGCGTTGGTAAAGGTGTCGGCCCTCAGCAGTGCTTCTTCTTCCTGTCGGGCCTTGGCTTTGGCGGCGCCAGACTGGGCTTTCTGGGCCTTTAAGGCTTTTTGGGCGCGTGCGGTCCTTTGGTTCGACTCAGCCATACGTTCAGTCCTCCATTGAGGTGGAGATCATCCCCCTCGCTTATGTCAAACACATCATGATAGACCTCGTTCACAATTCTGACAAATTTTACAAGTCAACACATCGCCGCGACGGCCGCACACCCGGCCCTCACAGTCCGTATACGGCGCGGGCGGTATCGCGGGTGCCGCGCGCCACATCCGCGATGGGCAAGTCGAGCGTGTCGGCCATGGCGCGCAGAGTGTAGGGAATCATGTACGGCGCGTTGGTGCGGCCACGGTACGGCATGGGCGTCAGATACGGCGCGTCGGTTTCGACCATCGCATGGCCCAGCCCCACAATCCGTAGCGATTCGCGGATACCGTCATTGCCTTTGTAGCTCACGGTGCCGGAGAAGCTCAGATACCAGCCATGTTCGCGCGCGATCTCGGCCATCTCACGGTCGCCGGAATACGAGTGGAATACGGTGCGTTCGGGCGCGCCGTCGGCCAGCAGGGTTTCGATGACCTCGCGATGGGAGTCGCGGTCGTGAATCTGCATGGGCAGGCCCAGTTCCTTGGCCAAGGCGATATGCGCGCGGAAAGCCTCGCGCTGCAGTTCCTTGGCACCTTCGCCGGTGCGGAAGAGGTCCATGCCGGTCTCGCCGATAGCCACCACTTGCTCGGGGTATGTGGTGGCGAGGCGATGTACTTCGGCGAGCGCGTCCTCGAAAGACGTGTCATGGTAAGGCTTGTATTTGAGGGGCAGACCATCCGGCCCCGGCACACCACGATGCCCGTGGAGCACGGACTCATTGGGGTGTATTGCGAGCGCCGCGTGCACATTACCTGGATGATCGAGGGCCATCTGGAGGGCGGTCATCAGGTGCGGCAGCTCGCAACCGCAGTCGATAATACCCCCAATGCCGACAGATTGCGCCTGCGCCAGCAATTGGTCGACGTCGTACACCGGGACTTCGGGCTGTCCCTTCTCCTGCGCCTCATGGCTCATAGCGCGCGCGAAAGGGATTACGGAGGCCACGTGAGTGTGGTTGTCGATGGTCTGGGCGTCGTCCGGCAATGCTTCAGGTGCCGGGGCCCAGCTACGGTCGCGATGGTGATGCTTGCTCATGGTTTCTCAGTGTAGGCTACCGCCAGCAACGCTCGTAAGGCAGTCCGGTAAGACGTTCGACTACACGACGGGTATCGTCGGTCGCGTCCGCCTGAACTTGCCGTTTCTTGCCACGAGCGCAACATTCCCGGGAAAGTAACGCAACCGGCAAGCGAGACGGCCGCCATCCTGCCGCCTTTTTCTGCATCATCAGCCCATTTTCTGCCTCATTTTGATAAAATATGATGCAGAAAAGTTCGTATGATGCAAAAAATGAGGCAGTATGAGATCATTCGACTACATCGAATCAGGTAAGACGTTGCTCACCCCGCACACCACGAGTTTGCTTGCCGCGATTCACGAGGCAAAAGGGCGCCAAAGCATACAGACAACGATCAGACCGGATATATTGGAGACGCTGGTTGCCGTCGCGCGCATCCAAAGCACAGATGCCTCAAACCGCATCGAAGGTATTTCTACCAGCGATAGCAGGCTCAACGATCTCGTCTCGGAGAAAGTCACACCGCGCAATCGCAATGAAGAAGAGATTGCCGGCTACCGTGACGTGCTATCGGCTATTCACGAAAGCCACGACTATATTCCGATTACCCCGAACGTCATTCTTCAACTGCACCGCGACCTCTTCCGGCACACACCACTGACCGTTGCGGGGCATTTCAAGGACAGTGACAACGTCATCATCGAACGAGATGCACACGGGACCAGCACCGTGCGATTCGCCCCACCGTCCGCACTTGTCACACCGGAACTGATCGAACGCGCGTGTTCCGCCTACACGCAAGCAATCCGAGATGGACATACCGATCCATTGCTTGCCATCGCCATGTTCATTCTCGATTTCACCTGCATACATCCGTTCAATGACGGCAACGGCCGCATGAGTCGGCTACTCACGCTCCTGATGTTGTACCGCAATGGCTATATGGTCGGCAAATACATCAGTATCGAACACCTTATCGAGCAAAGTAAAAGCACTTATTATGAGGCGCTGGCCGCAAGCACCCAAGGATGGGACGACAACGCCAATGATTATGCGCCATTCACGAACTACCTGCTTGGCATCATACTGTCCGCGTGCAAGGAATTCGACGAACGCATCAATCTCACGGCAGGCGGCAGAACGCAGGGAGCACCGCGAGTAGCCACCAAGGGAACGCGGATTGAAGCACTGCTTGATCAATCCCTAGTTCCACTCTCCAAGGCCGATATTCTCGCTCGCATGCCCGATACCAGCACCACCACCATTGAGCGCACGCTGAAATCACTGTTGGACTCCGGTACGATCATCAAAATCGGTGCCGGCCGCAGCACCCGCTACGTGAAACGCCGCTAAACGCACCATCGTGCGCAACATTCCCGGGAAAGTGTTACGAATCCACCCACACAGGCCCAATCTGCGACACAATCCCGGGAATGCGTCGCCATTCCACCGCAAACCGAGTTTGGTCATGCCGATGCCGAACAGCGGCATCAGCGGCAGCGAAATCGCCGCGCAACCCAGCAACAGTGAGACGAACGCAGCCGTATGATTCCAGTCGTACACCACGAAGAACACGAAGGTCTGGCCGAATATGTCCACCGAGACCTGCACCAATACAGTATTTCAACCTAAGACTTACCAAAAGACCTTTGCGGGGAGCCTCGTTGCCTCAACCGGAGAATCACCAAACTTCAACCACATATTTCACATACCCACAAAAGGCCGCCACCGCGGGAGGAGCCACGGTGACGGCCTGCCCCGGCGCCCTGTACAAGCGGCGCCGGAGACGGTGATGAAAGGAAGGAGGGTACGTGTAGTAAGTGAAGCGAACGATCGCGCGGACCAGTGCGGACAGGAGACAAACAGACTCAGCCGGCCGCAGCCAGTCCAGCCAGTCCAGCCAGTCCAGCCGGCCCAGCCAGGCACAAGCCAGCCCACCCGGCCCGCGCGCGCCGTTTACTTCATGCCGGTCATCGCGATGCCTTCGACGAAGCGCTTCTGCACGAAGAAGAACACGATGAGCAACGGCAGGGCGGAGATCAGCGCGCCGGCCATCACCACGCCGTACGGCGTGACGGACGAACCGTGACCGGTCAGCATGGCCAGACCGGCGGTGATGGTGCGGGTCTCCGGCTTGGAGGTCATGATCAACGGCCAGAGCAGGTCGTTCCAGTTGCCCATGAAGTTGAACATGCCCACGGTCAGGATCGCCGGCACCGCGTTCGGCAGGATGATCTGCGCGAAGATGCGGAACTCGCCCGCGCCGTCGATGCGGGCCGCGTTGTCGAGGTCCTTCGGGATGGAGATGAAGAACTGACGCAGCAGGAAGATGCCGCCGACATCGGCCATACGCGGGATGATAATGCCGAGGTAGCTGTTGACGAGGCCCATGGAGCCGAGGAGCTTGTAGACCGGGATGAGCAGCGCCATGGCCGGGATCATCATGGTGGCGATGAGCACGGCGAGCAGGACGCCGCGGCCCTTGAAGTCCACGCGGGACAGGCCGTAGGCGGCGAGCGAGTCGAAGAACACGGAGATGATCGTGACCGCGCCGGCGAACACGATGGTGTTGAGCAGCTCGCGCCCGATCGGCAGGCGCTGGAACAGGCTCGTGTAGTTGTCGAGCGTCCACGCGCTCGGAATGATCTTCGGCGGCCAGGTCTGCGTGACGGCGTTCGGCGTGAACGAGACGATCACGACGATGATCAGCGGGAAAATCATGAGGAACGTCACCAGTGCCAGCGCGACGTAGCTCAGCGTCAGGCTGATGGTGCGTTTGGCGCGCGCCTGCTTGCGCAGACGTTCGTTTTCGGCGTTGATGCGAGCGTTTTCGGATTCCTGTTCCGCGGTCAGTTTCATGGAGGTTGCGGTTGCGGTGCTCATGCGATCTCCTCCTTCTCATGCTTGTTGTTGGTGTACAGCTGGATGAGGCCGACGATGAGCGTCATGATGAGCAGCACGTACGACAGCGCGGACGCGTAGCCGAGCTTGCCGTTGCCGAACGCCTCGGTGTAGATGCGGTACACGATGGTTTCAGTGGAGCGGGCCGGGCCGCCGGAGGTCAGGATGAAGACCTGATCGAAGACCTGGAAGGAGCCGATGAGGCCGAAGATGACCACGTAGTTGAAGGTCGGGCGGAGGGCCGGCAGCGTGATGTAGCGGAACTTCTGCCATGCGCTGGCGCCGTCGAGCGAGGCGGCTTCGTACAGTTCGGCGGAGATGCCCTGCAGGCCGGCGAGGAAGATGACCATGAAGTAGCCGAAGTTCTTCCACACGGTGATGAAGACGATGGTGGCCATCGACGTTTCGCGTGTACCGAGCAGGTCGAGGTGCGACGGACCGCCGAGCAGCGAGACCCAGTACGGGATGAGACCGAGGGACGGGGAGAGGATGAACTGCCATGCGATCGCGGCGACGGTCAGCGAGATGACGAACGGCAGGAACATGCAGGTGCGGAAGAAGCCGACGAACTTGAGGTCCTTGCGGTTGAGCAGCAGTGCGAACGCGAGCGCGATGATCACGACGATCGGGGCGTACAGCACCGCGTAGACGAGGGTGTTCTTGACGTCGGTCCAGAAGTCCTGGCTCTGGAACAGCGTGATGTAGTTCTGGAAGCCAATGAATTTGGCGGGTCGGCGTGCGTTGGAATTGATGCGGCCGTTGGTCAGGGACGTGATGAACGTCTGGATGGCCGGGTAGAAGACGAAGATGGCGAGGATGATGAGCGCGGGCGCGGTGAACAGGACGCCGGTGCGCAGGTTGCGCGCCTGAATGGCCTTCTTGTTCTCCTTGGCGACCTCGTGCGCTTCGCCTTGCGACGTTGCTGTGGTCATTTTGCTCCTCCAAAAGGACACATGATTGGTTGTCGGGAATGGAAACGTTCCCCTTCCCTTTCGGGAATTGGCTGGGAAGGGGAACGTCGGTCAGCTGCTGTCAGCTATGTGTGGGATTGGGTTGCGGGTTGCCGCTCACTGCTCGGCGTACTCGTCGAGGTAGCCCGAGATGGAGCTCTCGGCCTGGTCGAGCAGACCCTGGATGTCGTCGCCGGTGCGGACGGTGTTCTGGGTCAGGGTGTCGAGGGAGGCGGCGATGTCGCCGAAGCCGCCCTTGAGGCCGGCGATGCCGATGTAGGAGTTGTCGGTGTACTGCGAGATCTTGGCGATCAGCGGACGGTCGGACAGCTCATCGGCGGTGACGGTCTTGTTGTTCGGCGGGTAGGCGGAGCCGAGGGACCACTTCACCTGGTTGTCGTGGTTGTTGTAGAACTTGAAGAACTCGTAGATGCCGGGCAGCTTCTCGGAGTCGCCGACTTGCGAGGTGACCCACCAGTACAGGCCGGTGGAGCCGGTGTTGGAGCCGGTCTTGCCGTCGGCGTACTTGTAGGTGCCGTCGCCGTCCGGAACGGCGAAGGTGTCGTGGTTGATGCCCTTGTCGGTGGCCGCCTGGTCCTCCCACGGGCCGACGATCACCATTGCGGACTGGCCGGACTCGAAGGATTCGCGGGCCGCGGTGTCGTCCAGACCCGGGACGGCGTAGCCGCCGTTGTAGAAGTCACGCATCTTCTGCAGGAAGGCCTTGTTCTCCTTGGAGTTGATGGAGACCTTGCCGTCGGTGGTGTACAGGCCGGTGCCGTTGCCCTTCATGTAGGCGGCCCAGCCGGAGTCGGCCATCGCGAGGCCGTACTGCGAACCGTCGGACTTGGTGAGCTTCTTGGCGACCTCGAGGAGCTGGTCCCAGGTGGTCGGAATGTCCTTGTCGGTCAGGCCGGCGGCCTTCCACATGTCGGTGTTGTACCACACGGAGGTCGGCGCGTAGCCCATCGGAACGGCGCACTTCTCTTCCTCGCCGTCGATGTTGAAGGTGATCTGCTTGACGACGTTGTCGAGGTAGTCGCCGGTGCCGTTGTTCTTGTCGGCGTAGAAATCGGAGACGCACTGGAAGGTGCCGTCGATGGACCAGCCCTGGCCATTGTCGGCACCGGTGGTGACGAAGTCCGGGCCGTCGCCGGTGGTGACCTTGGTGACCATCGTCTCGCCGATGGTGCTCCATGGCTGCAGCTGGGCGTCGATCTCGTACTTGTCCTGGGACTTGTTGAAGTCGTCGACGATGGATTCCAGCGTCTTGCCGTCGGCTTCGGAGAAGCCGTGCCACATGGTGATCTTCACCTTGCCGTCGGCGGTCTTCTGGACGTCGCCGCTGCCTCCGTTGCTGGAACCGCAGCCGGCCAGCGCCATGCCGGCCGCAAGCACGGCCGCCGTGGCCGCGACGAGGTTCTTCTTGATCTTCATTGGTTTCCTCCTTGGTACTCCGGTTTCCCAGAAATCTTGGTCGTTGCATGCGGGCGACCCTGTGGTCCGCCGTCTGGCGACGGTGTTCGGTTGACGACAACATCGTTGTGCAACTTGCGTGGTTGATAAACCTTGGTTCGTGGAGCCTCAGCGCTCGCTTACAACGTTGGAATTCACTATAACACGTTTTCCATCGTTGTACAAATCGGATGCGCAACCCGTTCGACACGCCTAGAAAACCGCTGTTTTCCGTACGAGACGCCGGACTTCACATCGATGAAACCAACGTTTCGCACACGTCGAATGTTCTGTTATGGGATTGATGGACGACGGCCGTCGCGCGAACGTCGCGCACGTTACGCATGCGGTGCGCGTGACCTGCGCGACATGCCGCACCACGACCGCCGCCGCGTACGACTATGCCTCTGCGGCCAGCCCGACCGCCGGGGTGCCGGCTTTCGGACCGCCGTCGGGCGGCAGCACGTCGGTCGTGACGGGCGTCCACAGGTTGTCCGGCTCAGGCACGCCGAAGCCGGGAGTGCCGTCCTCGTTCCAGCGCACCACGCCGACACGGGCGTGACGGTTCGGGTCGAACAGCGGATCGCCTTTGATTTCGGTGTAGTTGCGCGCGTGGTAGATCATCAGATCCTCGGAGTCATCCTCGGACTTGGTGAACGAGTTGTGGCCGGGGCCGCACTGGCCGTTCTCGGCGCAGGTCTTGAACACCGGCACCGGGCTCTTGGTCCAGCTCTTCGGATCCATGAGGTCGCTGCCACGGTCGGCGGTCAGCAGGCCCACCGCATACGGCACGCCGGTGCCGGACGCAGAGTACGTGATGAAGATCTTGTCGTCGTGGAACAGGAACGCCGGACCTTCGTTGACGAGGAAGTCGATGCACTCCCAGTCATACTCGGGCTTGGTGAGCATCACCGGATCAGCGGCCAGCGTCCACGGGTTCGCCATCGGAGCGATGTACAGGTTGGAGTTGCCGGGGATGTCGTAGTCCTTCTGCGCCCAGACGAGGTACTGCACGCCGTCGATCACCTCGGTGGTCGCGTCGAGCGAGAACGAGTCCATCGGCGTGACGATCTGGCCCTTCTCGACCCAGTTGTCGGTGGTCGGGTCGGCATCGGTGTTCTCCAGCACGAACATGCGGTGGGTGGGCATGCCGTTCGGCTCGAACTCGTGTTCCGCGCCGGCGAAGTAGATGTACCACGCGCCGTTCACGCGGTGCAGCTCAGGAGCCCAGATGTACTTGCTGCATACGCCGGACTCATGCTTGCGCCAGACCACGGTCTCCGGGGCCTTCTGCAGGTCGTTGATCGTCGAGGCGTGACGGATGGCAATCTTGTCGTACTCGGGATCGGATGCGGTGAACCAGTATTCGCCGTCGACCTTAAGCACCCACGGATCCGCACGCTGGAGCACGATCGGATTGTTGTAAACAGTCATTGTTTTTTTCCTTCTCCAATCCAAGTGGCTCAGTATTTACATCGATGCAATATAGCAGATGTACAACGATGTAACAACTCGGCGTTTCCCGCCCCCGCCAACGCACACTCCACCCAACCCAACCATCCCTCTCATCCTCCCCAACGGACATACAGCCGATTCCACCCACACCGCCCACATCACCCGCACCACCCACACCGAATTACAACGTTATAATGATGGTGCGCAACGATCAGCGTTCATCATTCGAAGCGAAGGAGCATCATGGACATCAAACCGTGGGAATACGCCGATTTTCCAGCCTTCAACGAGCCGGTCCCCGGAGCGACGCGTGTCCCCACCACCGGCGACGAGATCGGCGTGACATACCATCCCGACGTACCCTACGCAACCGCCGGAACCACGACCCTGCACCTGCAGATCCTCGTCCCGCAGACCCGCAACCAGACCGACGCCACCACCTACCCGTGCATGGTGCACGTGCAGGGATCCGCCTGGATGAAGCAGGACCGAACGGCACTCGTCCCCACGCTCAGCCGCATCGCGGAGCGCGGCTTCGTCGTCGCGATCGTGGAATACCGGCATTCGGGCATCGCATCGTTCCCCGCGCAGATCCAGGACGCGCGCAATGCCGTGCGGTTCATGCGCGCCAACGCCGCGCAATACCATGCCGACGCCGACAATCTGTTCCTCTCGGGCTGTTCGTCGGGCGGTCAGGTCGCGCTGCTCGCGGCGGTCGCGCATGCCGCCGACCGTACCGACATGGACGACACGTCGCTGTCGCTGGCGCCGAACGCCGCCGACGTGTCGGATGCGACGCGGGGCGTGATCGACTATTTCGGCGCGGTCAACGGTCAGATGGACGACGGCTTCCCCTCCACCGTCGACCATCATCTGGCCACCAGTCCGGAAGGCATGATGATGGGGCACGTCGACCTGCGCGATCGGCCGGATCTGCGCGCGGCGATGACCGTGGAATCCTATCTGACGCCAGAACTGGCGCTGCCGCCGGTGCTGATCTTCCACGGCACCAAGGATCGGCTGGTCAACGCGCGGCAGAGCGCGAGCCTGTATCGGCGACTGCGAGACGTCGGCAAGTCGGCCGAACTGTATCTGCTCGAAGGCGCCGATCATGGCGGCGCGGAATTCTGGACGGACGGCATGTGCCGCGTTGCCACGGACTTCATGCGCTCCAACTGCGCGCGTTGACGCTCGGCTGCCGTACGGCTGCGCGGACATTCCCGTACGAACGTACGACGACGAGACGACGGCGGCAGTGCGGTGTTCGTCCAACCGGTGCCGCCGCCCCGACCGGCTCGGCTCAGAGCGTGCGGGTGGAGCTGCGCACGACCAGCGTGGACGACACCTTGCGGAAGATGGGATCCGTCGAGTCGCCTTCCAGCGGCGGCTGCCCGTCGATGCGGTTCTTCAGCGCGCGCACCGACAGCCGCGCCACGGCCTCGAGCCCCGGTGCGATCGACGTCAGCGCCGGCGACAGGTACTGCGAATCGTCCGAGTTGTCGAAGCCGATCACCGAAATGTCCTCGGGAATCCGCAGGTCGTGCATCTGGATCGAGTGCATCACGCCGGAGGCGAGCATGTCGTTGAGCGCCACCACGCCGTCCGGCCGTACGCCGGAGTCGAGCAGCGTGTTCATCGCCGCCACGCCGTCGTTGCGGTGCCACATGATCGACGGCACCACGAGCGCCGGGTCGAACGGCACGCCGGCCTCCTCCAGTGCCTCGCGGTATCCGCGGAATCGCAACGCGGCCGAGCCGACCTCCTCGCCCGGGTGCACGCCGACCACGGCGACGCGCTTGCATCCGGTCTGCAGCAGGTACGAGGTGGCGCGCTTGGCGCCTTCGACATTCTCGGTGGCGATGTGGTCGACCTTGTCGGTGAAGATGCGTTCGCCGATGAGCACCAGCGGGTAGTCCACCTCGACTTCGGCCGCATCGTCCGGACCGAGTTCGAGCGGGCTGTAGATCAGGCCGTCCACCATCGCGGTCTGCGAACCGTGCAGCGCGTCCAGCTCGCCTTCGCGCGAGTACAACGTTGGTTCCACGATCACACGCAGGCCGAGCTTTTTCGCCTCGGTGATGATCAACGATGAAAGCTGCGCGAAGTACGACAGCTGCAGGTCTGGGATGGCGAGCGCGATGATGCCGGTGCTGCCGCGACGCAGGTTGCGCGCGGACACGTTGATGACATAACCGAGCTCGTCGATGGCCTTGTGCACCTTCGCACGGGTGGCATCGGAGACGAATTCGTAGTCGTTGACCACGTTCGACACGGTTTTGATGGAAACACCGGCCGCCTTGGCGACCTCGCGCATGGTGACGACGTGATCGCCGTCCTTCGCGGTTGTTTTCTTGACCATGGGTAATCCTCAGTATTCTGTTCTCGGTAAATAGCGGCTTACGCCACGTACTGCACTGCACGTTGGCGGGGCCAGAAAGCCGAACCCCACCCCCGTTCGCCGCCGTATGGCGGCTTTACCGCACGGCGATTTCCATCGTTATCCCAGCATAAGCCGGATTGAGTTCCTCGTCGCGCTGCATGTCGAGGATCGGCATGCCCTCGCCCGACCAGTGGACGCGCCGTACCTGCGCGTCACGCCCGCCGTATCGCCCGTTGTCGTACTCCGCGTTGTGGAATACGTAGATCAGGTTGCCGCCCTCGTCGTGCGACCACATGCCGTGGCCGGTGCCCAGCTGCCATTCACCGTTGTACATGCCGGATTTCTGCAGCGGGTAGTCGAGTTTCGTCCACGTGGCCGGGTCGGTCAGGTCGGCGCGCACGCCGGCCGGCGCGGTGACCAGTCCGGTCGTGTAGTCGATGCCGACGAGCGATCCGGAGTAGATCAGGAAGATCTTTCCCTCGTGCACGAACGCGTTCGGCCCTTCGGCGATCATGTTGTCCCACGCGAATTCCGGCACGACGATCTGCGTCGGCTCGCCGGTCAGCCGCGTCGGCCGGTCCGGGTCGAACGGCGCGATCCATACGCTGCCAACCTGCTGCCACGCGTAGTACCAGCGGCCGGAGTCGACGATCACGGTCATGTCGAGCGAGATGCGCTGCACCGGGTTGAGGATCCGTTCGCCGGGGCCGAGGATCGGCTCGGGAACGGTCCAGTTGGCGGGGTCGCGCGGGTCGAGGTCACGGCCGTCGGCATCCTGCCTGAGCTGCATGATATGGCAGCGACCGGTCCACATGTCGGGTTTGCCGGCGCGGTCGTTCGCGGTGCCGTCCGGATCGGCGGCGGGGCCGTCGAAGCACGGCATGAACAGCACGGACAGCTTGCCGCCGATCACGTGCAGCTCGGGCGCCCAGAAGCAGCCGGTCATCGCGCGGCCTTCGCTGTTGCGGTCGCCGCGGGTGAGCAGGTCGATTTCGCGGTCGCGGCCGCCGGCGGCATCCGACAGGTCGGCGATGGACGTCGCCACGCGCAGCGGCATGTGCGTGCGGCCGCCGTTCGGATCGACGCAGTTGCCGTCGGTATCGTCGGTGGCAATGAACATGAAGAGTTGTTCACCGTTGTAATTCCATGCGAACACGGACGGATCGGCGCGTTCGACGGCGAACGGCACGGGATAGTCGGTCTGACGGATGCGACCGCGGACCGTACGGCGTTCGCCCGGCTTGAGCCTGCCAGCTGCGGCGTCGTCGGCGAGGGCGGCGAGCTGTGCGGCGTCCCAGTCGACGGCGCGCATGGCGGTGGATCCGTCGGAGTACTGCAGTTTGGCCGTGGTGCGGCCGAGCGAGCCGATGAGGTCACGGGCTTCGCCGTCGTACAGATCGGCCGAGACGGTCATGGACGGCACGGTGACGCCGGTGTTGTAAACGCGGCCGAAGCGTGCGATGAGCGTCGCGGTTTCCTGTTCGGTGATGTCGATTTCGTTGCCGGGGACGGCGTCCGCGATGCCGTAGTCGCGACGGACGGACGTTGCGTTGACATCGTTGGCATTGCTTGCGGCAATCGGTTCGGAGGTATCGTCCGGTTCGGCCGGCAGCGTGGTGCCGACCGCGGCGATGATGTCGGCGCATACCGCGCGCATCGCGTGGCCGTCGTCGTCATGCCACCGGATGACGTACCGACGTTCTGCATCGTTGTATATGACCGTGGGACGGTGTACGCCGGACGTGGGGCCAAGCAGCACCAGTCCGCGCTGATCGTACGACGTCAGGTCGCGGCTGGTCGCCAGCAGGAACGCCGACCGTTCGGATCCGTCCGCGCCGCCGCCGCGCGCGGTGCGGGTCGCCGCCACGGCGAACCGGCCGGACGCCAGCCGGAACAGGTGCGGATCCTTGAGGCTTTTGAGTTCGATGTCCACGCCGGGCATCGCCGCGCCGTGCGCGACGGCGTCGCTGGCGGCTCGCACCGTCGTGTACGGATCGGTCTTGAATCGTGCCGCCGCGGTGCACGCACGTCGGGATTCGGGCGTCGCCGCGGCGATCGGCACGCCGGCAGCGAAGAAGATGCCGTAGTTTTCGTTAAGCGGCGTCCACGAGCCGTCGAGATGCGACCGCAGCGCCAGGTGCATGCTGAAGGCGATGTCCTCGTTGTTCGCCTCTTCGCGCGACGTGGGGACACGCGTATAGCACAGCAGTGAGTAGGAGTCGGACATTCCTTGTCCCTTTCGGTTCGACAATTCATTTACGTCGATGTATAGTATATCCCAGTTTACATCGTTGTACAAACGCAGTGCTGCACAACACCACTGTCACACACAGGAGGAACACATGACCCTCACCGGCACCCTACGCAAGGCGTTCGCCACCACATTGGCGGCCGCCGTGCTCGTCGGCACGCTGGCCGGCTGCTCGTCGAACGCCAACTCGAACGCATCGTCGAACGCCAAGAACTCCAGCGACTCCAGCCAGACCAGCGCCACCGAGATCAAGCGCGGCGAATCGCACGATCCATCCATCGTCAAGGCCAACGGCAAGTACTACATCTTCGGGTCGCATCTCGCCTGGCTGAAAAGCGACGACCTCGTCAACTGGACCAGCTTCAAAAACAACCTGAGCACCGACTACGAGAAGATCTTCGCCGACATCTGGACCAACTGGTCGAAGCAATCCGCCAACCCGGACGTCAAGGGCAACATGTGGGCCCCTGACGTCATCTGGAATGCAACGATGAAAAAGTGGTGCATGTACATGTCGATCAACGGCGCTAACTACCGATCGGCAATCGTGCTGCTCACCGCCGACGACATCGAGGGCGACTGGACTTACGTCGGCCCGGTGACCTACTCCGGCTTCGAAAAGGTCAACGCCTCCAAGACCGACGTCTGGAAGGTGCTCGGCGAAGGCGCCGACCTGACGCGGTACACGTCGCAGACCGACACCGGCATCAACGCGATCGACCCGTGCGTCAAGCAGGACGACAACGGCGACCTGTGGATGACGTTCGGCTCATGGTTCGGCGGCATGTGGATGTTCAAGCTCGATCCGAAGACCGGCCTGCGCGACTACAGCACCACGTACCAGACGGTCAAGAACCAGTCCGACGCCTACTACGGCATCAAGCTCGGCGGCGGTTTCGGCAACTCCGGCGAAGGCTCGTACCTGCTGCATACCAACGGCCACTGGTATCTGTTCGCATCCTACGGCAACCTGCAGCAGACCGGCGGCTACCAGGTGCGCATGTTCCGCGCCGACAAGATCACCGGTCCGTACATCGATGAAAACGGCAACGCCGCAGTCAGCGAGCGCGCCATCGGCAACAACTGGCAGAGCGAGGTCGGCGTGCGTCTCATGAGCTCGATCCAGTGGAGCGGCAACGACAACTCGCACATCGAAGTCGCGCAGGGCCACAACTCGGCGTTCGTGGACGACGACGGCACCACGTACATCGTGTACCACAGCCGCTTCTCCGACACCGGCGAGATGCACCAGGTACGCGTGCGCGAGCTGCTGCCGACCGACGACGGCTGGCTGGTCGCCGCGCCGTACGAATACACCGGCACCAAGGCCGCCGACACCAAGTACGACGCGAAGAACGTGGCCGGCGACTACGAGTTCGTGATCCACGACCAGAGGACCTCGTTCAAGGGCCCGAAGAAGGTCACCGACAAGCACAGCACCGACTACCGCGGCGTCAACAAGCCGGTGAACATCACGCTGACCGAGGACGGCAAGGTGACCGGCGACAAGACCGGCACGTGGAAGCTCGACAAGTCCGACGGCACCGGCGACATGACCATCACGCTCGACGGGGTGGAGTACCACGGCGCATTCGACAGGCTGCCGCGCGACAAGGACGACCGCAAGGTCGAGATGACGTTCTCCGTCATCGGCGACAACCTCTGCGCCTGGGCCTCGCAGAAGTAGTCCTTTCTCATTGCCGCCCTTCCCTCGCGCCCTCGTCCTCGCCCTTCCCTTTGAACCACCCCATTTCTCTTAACGGACTTACAGCCGATTTCACCGGTGAAATCGGCTGTAAGTCCGTTAAG
>ERZ827528.638-NODE-638-length-41957-cov-10.595437_pt1 | contig 41957 bp, 38 predicted proteins | sample MGYA00519768_ERZ827528 | MGnify/ENA primary metagenome ERZ827528 (study PRJEB31778, sample SAMEA3449343) | human gut metagenome | biome: human gut; feature: human-associated habitat; material: faeces | place: United Kingdom | collected 2010/2012 ...
CGACCTTGTCGTGCCAGGGCACGGCGAACAGCACGCGGCCGTCCGAGGTCTTGGGTACCATGATGGCGTAGTCGCTCTGCAGGAATTTCATGTCGAGCACCAGGTGCACGCCCTGGCTCGGGGTGACCATCTTGCGGTGCGCAGGGCTGTCCATATGCATGATGTCGTCCACGAAGCACCCTGCGGCGTTCACCACGCTGCGTGCCTTGACCGTGTGCTCTTCGCCCGTGAGGTTGTCTACGAATTTCACGCCGGCCGCACGTCCCGCATCGTCGTGTACGATCCCCGTAACGCTCGCCTGGTTCACGACCGTGCCGCCGTTCTCGATGCATGTCTGTGCGAGGTTGATCGCCATGCGCGAGTCGTCGAACTGCCCGTCGTGGTATACGACGCCGCCCTTGAGTCCCTTTTCGACCGAAGTGGGGATGTATTTCATTACTTTTTTTGCCGAGATGAATTTCGAACGGCCGTAACCGAAACCGAACGAAAGCATGTCGTAGAAGGTCAGACCGCAAAAATAGAGGAAATTATCCCAGTAACTGTAATTCGAGATCACGAATGCCTGGTCTTTGACCAGGTGCGGGGCGTTGGCTTTCATGCGGCCGCGTTCGCGCAGGGCTTCGAGCACCAGCATGACGTCGCCCTTCTGCAGGTAACGTACGCCGCCGTGCACGAGCTTCGTACTGCGGCTCGATGTGCATTTGGCGAAGTCGGTCTTTTCGAGCAGCGCTACGCTCAGCCCGCGGGTCGCTGCGTCGACCGCCACGCCGAGGCCCGTGGCGCCCCCGCCTACCACTACGATATCCCAAACCTTGTCTTTCTCGGATAGTTTTTTGATCTGTGCAAGTCTTTCCATAAATTCATGAATTTCGTTTCGCAACAAAATTACATATGATTTTTTGTATTTCAAAATAAAATATGTTTTATTTCATAATATTTCGTTTCGGAGCACAATATATTGCCGAAAAAAATATTTCTCCGGAAGGTTTCGATCTAATTTCGGATTATTTTCGTATCTTGCATTATAAAACCAAATTTAATCGACACTATGAATAAATCCGGCGAAGAGACTATTTTGAGCCTTCCGGAGCGTCATAACCGGATCCTGGCACTGTTGCAGCAGAACGGCTCCATATCCGTCGTGCAGCTGGCCGAGTTGTTCAAGGTTTCGGAGGTCACGATCCGCAAAGACCTCTCTTTCCTCGAACAACAGAAGAAACTCTACCGCACGCACGGCAGTGCGATCCTTATCAGCCCCTATATCAGCGACCGCCACGTCAACGAGAAGGAGAAGAAAAACGTGGCGGAGAAACGGGCCATCGGGGCCAAGGCCGCAAGCCTTGTCGCGCAGGACGATTCGATCATCATCGCGTCGGGCACGACCATGGCCTTCCTCGCGCGCGAAATCAAGCCCGTCGGGCACCTGACGGTCATCACGGCGGCCGTTCCCGTGACATCGATCCTTTCGCAGGACGCCAACGTCGACGTGATCCAGCTGGGGGGCATTACCCGCAGCAGTTCGGTGTCGGTCGTGGGGCCCTTTGCCGAACAAATGCTCGGCAACTTCAATTGCAGCAAGCTGTTCGTCGGTGTCGACGGCATCGACCTCGAATTCGGGCTTACGACGACCAACATGCTCGAAGCGGCGCTGAACCGTGTGATGATGAACGCCGCGCAGAAGGTTATCGTACTGGCCGACAGTTCGAAATTCGGACGCCGCGGCTTCAGCAAGATCTGCGACCTGGAGGCTGTCGACCGCATCATTACCGACAATGGCATCCAGCCCCTTTACCTCGACCGGCTGCGCGAGCGCGGCATCGAGGTGATCGTCGTCGATGCATGATATACCTTAAATATAGGGACTCTTTCAGCCCGATTGCGATCAGACTCTTGTGAGGTGCCGGTCAAATAAAGGCGACGGTGATTTTCACCGTCGCCTTTATTATACCCTCCCCCTCCAGTTCGAAAGGTAATTCCGTACGTTGCGTTTGCAGCTGGACTTGTGTTTTGCGGAGATGCGAATGCCGGAGGTTTTGAAGGAGAACCCAGTCGGAAGATGCTTGCAAATATTTATTTCTGCCTGCGGTAAAAATCGCCTGCATGTTTAAATTCAAATCCGATCATTCGTTCATTATAGATACTGTCCATTTTGGAGATTGTTATACTGATTTTTATATTGCCGTAATGGGGCGGATTCGTTTCCGAAGGTTTCTTGTCGTAAAAATCATAGTAATCTATTATCGGCAAATCAATGACTTGCGCCGGGGCTCCGCAATATTTTCCAACCGTTTCTACGACTTCTTCTCGTGTGGCTATTTTGCTTGCCAATCCAAAAACAGCGAAGTCGGAAATATTATGCCAGTTATCGGATCGCGGCGTAATACTGATGCTGTTCACAATGCAATCGGTTTCAGGGAGGGCTTGGGCCGTGGGGTTAAATATCACCGCGTTGATGATTTCTCCCTTTTCGTTTTTTACCGTTGTTCCCCAGTATTCATCTTTGGCAGTGGGAGGGATCATTGCGACGCCAGCACGGCTTTTGTAGTTCCCGGCCTGCATCAAATCTATAAGTTTGCATGGAAATGTGATTTTGCAGCCGTTGAGGACGAATCCCGATTTCCAGAATTCTTCCGGTATGTTTTTTATAGCTTCCATGGTAAGGCGCTTTTTGGGGGATTCTGCGTGGGTTTTCTGTTTTATTTGTGCTTCGATGCCATTGAAGGGGCTGAAAATCAACAACACCAGCATTAAAAGAATTTTTATGTTCATATTTCTGTATTTATGTTAGGGTAGCCCGATTTTTTACAAAGTTACTTGTTTTTACGGAAGTCAGTGTAATATTTAGGTGAATTTCATTTCGCAGCAGCAAGCGCTCAGTGTCTTGGACGGATATGGCCGCCGATAGACAGGCTGTAACAGAAAAGCAGCCCGGAAATCCGGACTGCCTATAATAATCGGACGGCTTGAATTAAACGGCAAGCCGTCCGATTATACATTTATATTGCCGCTGTTATTTCAGCAAGGCCTGCAACCGCTCGGGGTAATCCGTCGTGATGTAGTCCACGCCCAGGTCGATGAAATAGCGCATGTCCTCTTCCTCGTCGACCGTCCATACGTTCACCTCCAGTCCCAGCTTTTTTGCCTGTTCCACCCATTCGGGGTGCTTGCGCAGCACGCGCATCGAGTAGTCGATGCCGGTGAGGCCGAGCCCCTTGATGCTGCGCGGGGAGAGGTCTCCGTTCAGGTAGAAGATACGCCCGTCGGGCAGCAGTTTCTTGAACGCCAGGCAGGCATTGATCGAGAAGGCGATGATGTCGGTGCGGTCGAGCAGGTTGTACTTGCGCAACGCCTTGACGATCTTCTCGGCCGCGAGGTCTTCGCGCCGAAGGTCGGAGAGCGATTTCATTTCCAGCACCAGCCGGGTGTCGGGTTTGGCAGCCACCAGGCGCAGATAGGCGTCCAGCGTCGGGATGTTCTCGCCGTTGGGAAGCACGATCGAGGTGATCTCCTTCAGCGTACCTTTCTCCATGTCGATTTCGGTTCCCTTGTATATACGGTCGTGGTTTACGATCAGCTTGTCGTCGGCAGTCAGCCATACGTCCATTTCCGAGCCGAAGGCCCCGACCGAATCGGCTTTGGAGAACGAAGCAAGTGAGTTCTGCGCCGAATTGGGTGCCGTCCAGTAGCCGCGGTGCGCAATCACCTTGGGCTGAGCGAAGGCCGCGGCGGTTCCTGCGAAGAGCAGGGCGGCGGCGAAGATGAGCTTTTTTGTCATATCGTTTGAAATGTTGGTTGAGTGCTTATAAATCGAAACTTCAACAAAGTTAGTAAACATTTCCGGAATAACAAGCCCGGCGGGGTGCAAAAGGTGTTTTTTCAGGACGATGTCATCATACGGGAAGGGTTTGTGATTTTGAAACGAAACACGGAGCGGAACGAAATGTACGATTTCCCTGCAAAATATATCGGAGTTTCGGGATTTTTTCCTATCTTCGTATGATGTGGAAATGGAATCCTTAACTTAAAACCAGAATAGACCATGAAAGAAAAAGTCAGCAAAAAGTTCCAGGAGATTTACGGCTCCGGGGCTATCCTGTTCGCCTCGCCGGGGCGTATCAACCTGATCGGGGAACATACCGATTACAACGGGGGCTTCGTTTTCCCGGGGGCGGTTGACAAAGGAATCGTGGCGGCCATCAAACTCAACGGCACGGACAAGGTGCGGGCCTATGCGCTCGACTTGGGTGAAAGCGCGGAGTTCGGGCTGAACGAAGCCGATAAACCCGCCCAAAGCTGGGCTTGCTATATCTTCGGCGTATGCCGCGAGATTCAGAAGCGGGGCGGTAAGATCGGCGGTTTCGATACGGTATTCGCGGGCGACGTGCCCCTGGGTGCCGGCATGTCGTCGTCGGCAGCGCTGGAGTCGACCTACGCCTTTGCGCTGAACGACCTCTATTCGCTGGGCATCGACAAATTCGAACTGGCTAAGATCGGCCAGTCCACCGAGCACAACTATTGCGGCGTGAACTGCGGCATCATGGATCAGTTCGCTTCGGTTTTCGGCAAGAAGGGCAACCTGATCCGCCTGGACTGCCGCTCGCTGGAGTATGCCTATTTCCCGTTCGACCCCAAGGGTTACAAACTCGTCCTGCTCGATTCGCGCGTGAAGCACGAGCTGGTGGGTTCGCCCTACAACGACCGCCGGGCTTCGTGCGAGCGGGTGGCCAAGATGCTCGGGCAGGAGTTCCTGCGCGGCGCCACGATGGAGCAGCTCGATGCCATCAAGGATAAGATCTCGGACGAGGACTACAAGCGTGCCCGCTACGTGATCGGCGAGGAGAAACGTGTGCTCGATGTCTGCGATGCGCTCGAAAAGGGCGACTACGAGACGGTCGGCAAGCGGATGTACGAAACCCATTGGGGCATGTCGAAGGATTACGAAGTGTCGTGCGAGGAACTGGATTTCCTGGCCGAGGTTGCCGAGGAGTGCGGTGTGACGGGTTCGCGCATCATGGGCGGCGGCTTCGGCGGCTGTACGATCAACCTGGTGAAGGACGAACTTTACGACAACTTCATCGCCACGGCGAAAAAGAGGTTCAACGAGAAGTACGGCCATGAACCCAAGGTGTACGAGGTCGTGATTTCTGACGGTTCGCGCCGTCTGGAATAATCGTTATGGAAAAGTTTCGCAGGTTTCTGCATCCCGTGTGGACAGGATTCGTACTTCTTATTGCGGCGTATGTCCTGCGGGGAGTTTTCCTGTGCGCGCGCGATACCTTTTTGTACAATCGGCTGGATCTTTGCGATCCGGCCGATTTTAAAATTTACCACCGTAATACCGAACCGAAGCGTTGGCGTTCCCAGGTGCATACCTATCGGCTGTACGGGACGTTGTATCCTGAAATCCGCAATGCGGATATGCGTGTCGGATACGATGCGTATTCCCGTTATGCCATCGGGGATACGATCCGGGTGTACGCTACCTCTTCGGGTAGGGTAGTGCCTGTCTCTACGGTTGAGAAAATGCGTATTTGGCACATCGGCAGCCGGGGACTGGCTTCGGAGCATTTTCCGGAGCTGTTGGTGTTTATCGGCGGCGGATTTGTTTTGTGGTGCCGCAGGAACCGGCGCAGGTCATAATATTTTTTGCAGGAAAACCTCGTCGTGGAATCCGTCGGCAAGCCGCAGCCACTCCTTCCTGACCCCCGTTTCTGAAAACCCGGCGTTGCGGAAAAGTGCGAGGCTCGCCGCATTTCCGGCTTCGACGCTGCACCATAACTGGTGCAGGTGCAGCATGTCGCGGGCATAGCTGCATACGGTCTCCACCGCATCGGCGGCATAGCCTTTGCCGCGTTGTGCCGTATCGTGGATCAGGATGCCGACGCCCGCACGGAGATTCACCGGATCCAGGTCGAACAGGTCGAGCGCCCCGACGGGGAGGCCTTCCGGGGTTTCGATGATAAGCCGCTGCTGGCGGGTTTGGAAAATGTCGAATTGCTGCCCTTCGATGAACCGTTCCAGCGTATGGCGGGAAAAAGGCGCCAGCGTACCGCTGACGCCCCATATCTGGGTGTCGTTTTCCCAGGCGTACATCAGCTCGATGTCTCCCGGTTCGAGGGCTCGCAGCCGCGTTGTCCGGCCTTCGAGGTTCATCAGATGCCGATGATCTTGTTGCGGATGAGCATTGCCACACCCCATGCGTTCGCGTTCTCGGTCATCTTCGATACGCGGAATTTGGTGTCCTTGTATACGAGGTTGAGCGAATATTTGTTGGTTGCAGACTTGAGGGGGAGCATGATGTAATCGCCTGCGGCGGCCATGTTGCCGCCGACGATGACCGTCTCGGGGTTGAACGTGTTGATGAGGAAGGCCACGGCCTTGCCGACTTTTTCGCCGGCCTCCTCGATCAGCTCGATCGAGAGGTTGTCGTCGTTCTTCGCCGCGGCGATGATGTCGTCGATATGGATGCTCTTCTGCTGGTCGTACTTCTCCTTGAGGATCGTATTGACCCCCTTCTCGATCAGGTGGCACATCTTGTCCTCGATGGCGATACCCGAAACCTCGGTTTCGAGGCAGCCCTTTTTGCCGCACGAGCAGATGATCTCGTTGTCGAAAAACGGGATGTGTCCGAATTCACCGGCGAACCCGCTTTTCCCGTAGTAGAGCTGCCCGTCCACAACGATTCCGATTGCCACGCCGCGCCCCATGTGCAGGTAGAGCACGTTGCTCTCATCCTTCGACTTGCCGCACGTGTACTCCGCATAACAGCGGGCGCGGGTGTCGTTTTCGAGCAGCACGCGCAGCCCGACGCGCTCTTCGAGCACTTCGCGCAGCGACTGTTCGCTGGAGGTGAAATATTTGTAGCTGCGGCCCGTGTCGGGATTCACGCGCCCCGTCATGCAGACGCCCAGCCCGAGGATCTTGCCCCGGTCGATGCCGCAGGTGGCGATGAAGTTCTCTATGTTGGAACAGATGCGCTCGAAACACTGCGGGCGATCCTGCAACTCGAAGGTGTAGTCGTATTCCTCCTTGATGATGTTGTTCTGCAGGTCGGTGATCAGGAACGTCATGTTGTCGCGCCCGACGTTGATGCCTGCGAAATAGATCGCCGAATTGGCCAGGCCGAATATGTTCGGCCTGCGTCCGCCCGGGGTCTCCACCTTGCCCAGATCCGTTACGATGTTCTCATCGACCAGTTCCTGCACCAGCTTGGTAATGGTCGGGACGCTGATATGCAGCTCTTTGGTCAGTTCCGAGAGCGTACATTCGCCGTTCACCGCCATGTAGGCGATGATGTTGCGCTTGATGATACTGTTCTTGTGCGAAATACCCTTCAGGGCATCGTCTTCGTGTTTGTTGAAAAATTCGGTGAGTGATGTCATCCGTCCTGTCTCATTTTTAACTAAACCTTTGCAAATATAATAAGTATATTTAAAAAACGCAACATGTTTTTAATAAAATTTAATAAATTTTGTTTCAAAACACATTAAAATAAAAGGAACGGACTGATTTTCAGTCCGTTCCTTTTTGTTTTGCGGCTTTTTAGACTATAATGCCGATTTCGATTCTACGACGGCTTCGGGGTTTACCTTCCTGATAAGGCCCTGCAATACGGTGCCGGGGCCGAGCTCGGTGAATTCCGTCACGCCGTCGGCGAGCATGTTCTTTACGATGTATGTCCAGCGTACCGGGGCGGTCAGCTGTGCGATCAGGTTGGCCTTGATCTGGGCGGGATCCGTGTAGGGCTTCGCGTCGACATTCTGGTAGATCGGGCATACGGGTGTCTGGAACGGAGCCTCGCTGATCGCCTTTTCCAGTTCCTGCTTGGCAGGCTCCATCAGCGGCGAGTGGAATGCGCCGCCTACGGGCAGGCGCAGGGCGCGGCGCGCACCGGCGGCCTTGGCTTTTTCGCAGGCTGCGTCGACGGCTTCCACGGCACCCGAGATCACGAGCTGGCCGGGGCAGTTGTAATTGGCCGCTACGACGATGCCGTCGACCGATGCGCAGATTTCTTCGACTACGTGGTCTTCCAGGCCGAGGATGGCGGCCATCGTACCGGGCTGTGCCTCGCAGGCGGCCTGCATGGCCATGGCACGCTTCGAGACGAGCTTCAGGCCGTCTTCGAACGAGAGGGCACCGGCCACGACCAGGGCCGAGAACTCACCCAGCGAGTGTCCTGCGGCAGCGTCGGGTTTCACGCCGAGCGCCTTGGCCATGATTACCGAGTGAAGGAATACGGCGGGCTGCGTCACTTTGGTTTGCTTGAGTTCGTCGTCTGTGCCGGCGAACATGATGTCCGTGATACGGAAACCGAGGATTTCGTTGGCTTTTTCGAAAAGTTCCTTTGCTTCGGGGACGTTGTCGTAGAGGTCTTTGCCCATACCGACCGCCTGTGCACCCTGTCCGGGAAATACGTATGCGTGCTTCATAATTTTTTGCTGAATTTTTGTTAGCGCCGGCAAAGATACGAATTTATTTTTTAACTTTGCACCGCAATGGTTCACAAAGGGCCGGGCAAGGCCCCGTGTGATTAAATGGGAATGCCGTGAAATTCGGCAGCAGTTCCCGCTGCTGTAAGTTCCGTCTATTGCCGCACACTCTTTAGCCACTGGCTTCGGCCGGGAAGGCGTTGCGGCTGGAACGAGCCAGAAGACCTGCCTTGCATCTCCCGGTGGGAGGATCCTTATTTTCGGGCTGGCTCTGCGGAGAACGGAGCGCTTCGGACGGAGGCACGGCAGTGCCGGACGTTTGTTGTGAGGACAGGCATATTATATATATGTGCAGTCCGGTTGCGTAAAATGGTGGATTCGATTCCGGGGGTTCGGAACCGGATTTTTTTATTTTATGCACATAAAACAAACGAAAGATGAAAAAACTTCTCCTTTTAGCCTTTGCGGCTTCGGCTTTAGCCGCCTGCTCGGACGACGACAAGATGCCGACCCCCCCCCAGCTCGAAACAATATCTTTCAGTGAGGTGGAACTTGGTGCCGACGGATACCTGTGGGGTAAAACTCTGGCAACGGATGTAGACGGCTCGTTGGAGTTCGAAGGCGTGATTTACAAAGAAGGAACTGCTTCGTTCCTCTCTTATTTCTCGGATTTCGGCGGTGTCTGGGACACGTGGTGCAAATTCGCGATGTCTGCCTGTCATGACAAAACGACTTTCGGGACGGATAACCAGTTCAGCGTTTATACGACGGCTGATGACGGCCTGAACAAGTTCGCCGTTGCATACGATATGAAAGGTATGGGCCCGGGTTATTCGTTCAGCCCGGCCATCGAGTTTTCGACGGTTATTACTCCCGTGTCGCTTCGTATTGCCAATAATACGTGGACATATCTTTACCTCACCGATACTAAATACAGCGACTTCAGTGTTGCGATTATCGGTTTCAACGGTGAAACCGAAACGGGGACGATTGAGGTGCCGTTGGCATCGGACAACAAGGTCGTAGCTGATTGGAAGAACGTAGGGCTGGATAAATTGGGAGCCGTGACCAAAATTGTTTTCTCTGTTGAGTGCGATGATGTGATGGCGCCGACTTATTTCTGTATTGATGATTTCGCTTATACCGAATAACTATTTTGAGATGAAAAATATTTTTTGGATTATTGCGGCTGCTTTTGCCTTTGTAGCCTGCTCGGACGACGACGGCCCGCGCGAGAAACCCTTTGACGGCGAAGTAGTATCATTCGAGGCCTCCGAACATCTGCTCGACGCCATGACGGGCGACGACGTGAAGCTCGGCCCCGTTACGATGTCCCTGATGGGAATGGGGGATTATACCTATGCGAACGCTTTTTGTGCGAAGCAATACGCTGTGGGTACGGATTTCGACGGCATGCTCTTTTCGACGGCAGACCAGAATCTGGTTTTCAACGCCTATTATTCATCGCTATACGACGGGTGGGGCGGTATCGGGCTTTCGCGGATGCCCGACCGGAATGCGGCCGCTCCCTCCAGCAAGCAGCAGTTCTCCGTGTGGGCGGACGGCGGTGCCAACGGTACGGAAACCTATGCCGTATTTTACGATTCCAACTCGCCGACGGAAATGTATCCCGAATACCTGAGTGAGTCGGGTTATCCGACCATCGACCTGGTGGAGCCGCGCATCGTCGCCCACCTATACATCGCCAATTCGACCTGGGTATACAATTATTTCACGGGGGCGGATACCGACAGTTTCCAGGTGAAGATCACGGGGTCGCTCGGCGGTGTGGAAAAGGGGAGCATCACGGAAACTCTCGTCGCCGGGAAATCGAAGCTGAGCGGATGGCGCAAAGTCGACCTGTCGTCGCTGGGTGCGGTGGACAAGCTGGTATTCAAGGCGGTCTGCGACTATCTGGCGGATCCGACCTATTTCTGTGTCGACGAGATCGGGTTGCTGAAACCCGATGCCATGTAATTTGGGCCCGGCTATTTAGAGATTAGTACGGTTCAAACGATTCCCCGTGCGGCCTGCCTGCCGTGCGGGGAATTTTTTGCCGCTTCGCCGGTGTCTGATTTCGGCCGGGGTGTTTGCCGGACGGGTGTTTGCTGACCGGGTAGTTGTCGGCCGGGCGGTTGCCGGCCGGAACTCTTGCTCGGTGGGCTGTTACCGGAACGGTGCTTGCTGTCCGGGAGGAATGCCGGGGGCATCCTGCGCAATAACGGCAGCAGGCCGGAACCGCCTTCTGTGCCGAAAAGAATCCCCGCAGGCATCGGCCTGCGGGGATTCTTTATTTAGAGCCAGTCCGGATTCAGATCAGGTTGTCCTTCTCGATATCCTTGAAATAACGGTAGGTGCCGACCTTCAGTTCCGCGGTCGCGGGTTCGTCGCATACGACGATCCCGTGGGGGTGTACCTGCATGGCCGAGATCGTGCAGACGTGCGAGTAAGGGCCTTCCACACACTGTTGCAAGGCGCGGGCTTTCTTATGCCCGAGGGCGAGGATCAGCACCTGCTTCGCATCGAGCACGGTGGCTACGCCCACCGACAAGGCTTGCTTGGGTACCTTGTTCACGTCGTTGTCGAAGAAACGCGAGTTTACGACCAGCGTGTCGTAGGTCAGCGTCTTGACGCGGGTGCGCGAGTTGAGCGACGAGAACGGTTCGTTGAAGGCCAGATGGCCGTCTTCGCCGACACCGCCCAGGAAGAGGTCGATGCCCCCTGCGCGGCGGATTTTCTCCTCGTATTCGTCGCATTCCTTCTGCAGGTCGGGGGCGTTGCCGTTGAGGATGTTGACATTGGCCGGGGTGATGTCCACGTGGTTGAAAAAGGTGTTCCACATGAACGAATGGTAGCTTTCGGGATGCTCTTCCGGGAGCCCGACGTATTCGTCCATGTTGAACGTGACGACATCCTTGAACGATACTTTCCCGGCTTTGTTCAGGGCGATCAGCTCCTTGTACGTCGTCAGAGGGGTTGAACCCGTCGGCAGGCCCAGCACGAACGTGCCTCCGGCAGCCTGCTTCTTGTTGATCTGCCCGACGATGTAATGCGCCGCCCAACGGCCGGCATTTTCCTGTGTGTCTTCGATAATGAGTCGCATATATTTTTCGGTTTATCGGTTTGTCTGTTCATTCTTCATTCGGACGGGGCGTCAGAACATCTTGACGAACACCTCGATCGCCTGGTATTCGGCCATGCCGAGCTTGTCGTAAAGCTGCGCCGTGTTCTGCGTACGCTCTTCGGCGCGCTGCCAGAACTCGCGCGGGTCGCTGCCCGGGAAGGGCATGATGTCCTTCTGCGAGAGGTGGCGGTAGATGGCGTGGCGCTTCATGATCAGCTCGTCGGGCGACAGTGGCACCGCCATGTCGACCATGCCCAGATCCCACTCCATCCATGCGCCGCGGTAGAGCCACAGGTGGCACTCCTTGAGCCATTCGTCGTCCCTGACTACGTCCAGGGCGCCGAGTACGGCCTCCATGGCCGTGCGGTGTGTCCCGTGCGGGTCGGCCAGGTCGCCTGCGGCATAAATCTGGTGGGGTTTCACCTCGCGCAGCAGCTTGACGATAATCTCGATGTCCTTCTCCGTAAGCTGTCCCTTCTTGATACCGCCCGTTTCGTAGAACGGCAGGTTGAGGAAGTGGGCGTTCGTGTCGGGGTTCAGGCCGAACGAGCGGACGGCGGCGCGTGCCTCGGCGCGGCGGATGGCACCCTTGAGGTCGAGCAGCGGACGCGGTTCGGGTTCGCCCTTCTTCTTGCCGGCGATGATCTTCTCGACCTCGGCGTAGTGGTCTCCGAAGCCCAGTTCGCGGGCCGTGTCGATGTTCTGCAGCACGACGTCGTCGTGTACGGCCACGTTGCCCGAAGTTTCGTAGGCTACGTGTACGTCGTGTCCCTGCTGCACGAGGCGGATAAAGGTACCGCCCATCGAGATGACGTCGTCGTCGGGGTGGGGCGAGAATACCACCACGCGCTTGGGGAACGGTTCCGACGGTACGGGGCGTGTCGAATCGTCGGCGTTGGGCTTGCCGCCCGGCCAGCCCGTGATGGTGTGCTGCAGGTCGTTGAACACGTCGATGTTGATCTGGTCGTAGGCGCGTCCCTGTTCGAGCAGCTCGCCCAGCGAGTTTTCGATATAATCCTTGTAGGTGAGTTTCAGGATCGGCTTCTGTACCACGCCGCACAGCCATACTACGGCCTTGCGCGTGAACTTGGGCGTCCATTTGCAGGGGCCTACCAGCCACGGTGTCTGCTCGCGCGTAAGCATCTGTGCGGCATTTTCGTCGATCACCACCTCGATATTGGGGTGCATCTGCAGGTTCGAGGCAGGCACCTGGCTGGTGACTTCGCCTTCGACGACCTTCTGGACGATCTTGGCTTTCTCCTCGCCCCACGCCATCAGGATGATCTTCTCGGCGCACATGATCGTGTCGATACCCATCGTGATGGCCATCTTCGGCGTGTTTTCCAGGCCGAAGAACGCCCCGGACTGGATTTTGCGCGTGTTGTGGGTCAGCTGAACCAGCCGCGTGCGCGATTTGGCATACGATCCCGGTTCGTTGAAGCCGATCTGCCCGTCCTCGCCGACGCCGATGATCATCAGGTCGATCTTGCGCACCGAGTGGTCGTACGATGCGCAGTATTCGGAAATCCTGGCTTCGGGTACCGTGCCGTCGGGGATGTGGATATTTTCGGGCAGGATGTCGATATGGTTGAGGAAATCCTCGTGGATGCGGAAATTGCGGCTCTGCTGTTCGGTCGAGCGGATCGGGTAGAACTCGTCGAGGCTGAATACCGCCACGTTGCGGAAGCTGACGATCCCCTCCTCGTGGCGTTTGACCAGTTCGCGGTACAGCCCGAGCGGGGTGCGCCCGGTCGTGAGCCCCAGCACAAACGGCTGCGACTCCTCGTAAACCTCGTTCGAGCAGTGGATTTCGTTATACGTGCGGATTGCCTTCACGATGGTGTCGGCGACGTATTGCACGCCCAGGTACTCGTTTTCATAAACCGTCGTGTGGATCTTTTCGTAACGGTGGATGATGTCGCGCGGAGCCGATACTTCGATCAGGCCCCCGTCTTTGGGAAGTGAATATTTGTTGTTCATATCTTTGAAAATTTAATTTGTTCGAAAAATTCCGGCAGGTGGAAGTCGGGCTTCGGAGCCGCGATCGGCTTCCACGACAGGAAATGGGGCTGCGAGAGTTTGTCCCCGCATTTGTAGAGGTTCACCTTCGCCTTCAGTCCGCTCCAGTCCGTCAGCGAGTGCATGAACAACGCCTGCGGCGGGATGGCCAGCACTACCGACCAGCGGTTGTCGCCCTCGTGTTCGGGGAAGGGGCGCGGCCCGAGGCTCGGGTTGCGCAGGATGCTTTCCATGACCCGGGGCGTGGCATGTGTGGCGTGTTCGCGCTCTCTGCGGAACCCCGCGAGCAGACGCCCGATGCAGGTGCATTCGAAATTGTAGTAGTAGCCGCTGTCGTCGGGGGCGATGAAGAACTCCACGCACGAATCAGTCCAAACTTCCCCGTTATCCTCCGTGACGCGGGCCATCGTCCATTGTTCCCTGACGTCGAAGCGCAGCATCAGATAGGCGCCCGTGTGGAACATGCGGAACGAAACCTCGGGTGCGTAGGGATATTGCTCCGGCCAGTTGCAGCAAGCTACCGGCTGCGGTTCGATGCTGCCGAAAGCGGTCTCGACGGCCCGTTTGTCGGCCGGGACGATGCCTGTTATTTTCCGTATCTCCATGATCCTTTCCCCCTTCTTCTCTTGCTGCATCGTCTTTGCAGGTTTATGCGTTGCGGTAGTGCTCCGCGATCCCGGCCACGATGCGGCACATTTGGCCGTAGTGTTCCTCCATGCTTTGCAGCAGGCGGTATTGGGCGTGGGTGCGTACGAGGTTGTGGTCGGGGTATTTTATCTTGTAATAGGTGTCGCCGTCGATGTAGTCCATCAGGAAGCGCAATACCTGTTCGAACGTGATATACCGTGCCGAGAAAGCCAGGTGGCCGATTTCCGTCTCGGTGAGCTGCGCCGCACGTTGCGAGAGGTATCCGTCGGTGTAGGCGCTGAACATTTCGGGCGAAATGCCGACGCGCGACAGGTCGCGGTCGTCCTCGTCGCCCGTGTTGGCGTAAGAGCGGATCGCGTCGCCGAAATCGTTGAGCGACGTGGAGGCCATCACCGTGTCGAGGTCGATGGCGCAGAGCACCTCGCCCTGTTTGTCGAACAGGATGTTGTTGATCTTCGTGTCGTTGTGCGTCACGCGCGTAGGGATCGTACCGTCCTCGACCTTCGACCAGAAAGAGAGCATCTCGGCGCGCCGCGACTCGATCCAGCCGATCTCCTCCGCGAGGTGTATTCTGCGCCCTGCGGCATCGCGGGCCAGGGCGGCGTCCCATTGTCCGAAACGGTGGCGGATGTTATGGAACCCTTTGATCGTCTCCGCCAGCGGTTCGGTGAAATCGTCCAGCTGGGACTGGAATTTCCCGATGCCTTCGCCGCCCTTGCGGGCCAGCTCCGGGGAGTCGGCCTTGTTGTAAGCTATCGTGTCGTCGATGAAGACCGTCGCGGCCCAGTATTCGCCTTCCGCGTCGACGTGGTACAGGTGCCCGTCCTTTGCCGGGACGACGGTCATCACCTCGCGCCGCGGGTCGCCTCCGGCCGCAATGACGCCGCGGCGGATGTGTTCCGTGACCCGGCGGATGTTGTCCATCATGGCCGGCACGTCGGGGAAAACGGCCTTGTTCTTGCGTTGGAGGATGTAGTCGGGGGCATCTGCTTCGGTGCGGACGATGAATGTGTCGTTGATGAATCCTTCGCCCAGTGAGTCGATGGCCGTGACGGGGCCTTCCAAGGCGAAATGCGATGCGATCTCTCTTAAATTCTCCTTCATGGCGTACGATTTTCTGCTGTTTCCGCGCTATTACGGTTGCACACCCCAAAGGTACTAAAAAGAACGCAGTCCTGCAACGGAATCGCGTAAAAATAAAACTTTTTTCTTTTGATGAGGTTTTTGGTAAGTATTTTTACGATCGGATGTTTTGTTACTCATTGAATTTACAACTATGCCGCTTGACCGAAAATAAAATCCCCGGCAATTATCGGCTGCCGGGGATTTTTCGACGACGGGTGTTGCCTGTTTATTTGATGTAGCTGGTCAGCATTTTCAGGTTTCCCCCTGGAATCACGCGGAGCGATTTTACCGTGGCGGGGAGCAGCACGGTCTCTCCCTGGTGGATCGGCATTTCGTTGCCCGAGTCGTCGCAGAGTGTTCCCTTGCCTTCGACGCAGATCACGACGACGAACGAATCCAATGCCGAATAGTCGATGGTCTGCGCTTCGGTCAGGTCGTAGAGCGAGGTGGTGAAATAGGGGCACGACACCAGTTCCACTTCGCGATCCTGCGCCTTCTGGTAATGCGTCCGGTAATCGGGCAGTACGGTGTAGTCGATGGCGCCCTTCGCCAGTTCGGTGTGCAGCTCGCGGGTGTTGCCGTCGGCATCCTTGCGGTTGAAATCGTAGATGCGGTAGGTGATGTCCGAGGTCTGCTGTATCTCGGCGATAAACGCCCCGGCTCCGATGCTGTGAACGCGTCCGGCCGGCAGGAAAAAGAGGTCGCCGGGGTGTATTTCATATTCGGCGAGCAGGTCGGTGATGGTGTTGTCCGCGACGCTGGCTTCGTACTGGGCAGGCGTCACCTGCTTGGCGAATCCCGAGCGCAGGCGTGCGCCGTTGTCGGCGTCCACGACGTACCACATCTCGGTCTTGCCTTTCGATTTGTGGCGCTCCCATGCCAGTGCGTCGTTCGGGTGCACCTGGATCGAGAGATCCTGCCGTGCGTCGATGAACTTGATCAGCAGCGGGAACTCCTGCCCGAAGCGTGCTGCATTGGCCTTGCCGAGCAATGCAGCGCCGTGGCGTGCGATCAGCCCGGGCAGGGTGGTGCCCGCCTCGGGGCCTCCCGCTACGACCGATTCGTTACCCTTGACGCCCGAAAGTTCCCAGCTTTCGCCGACCTGCTTCTGGTCGGAGGCGATGTGCTTGTAGGGGACGATCTTTTCGCCGCCCCAGATTGTCGATTTGAGAATGGGTTGGAACTTATACATAATTTTTTATTCCCTGATGCTGTAAAGAATTATTGTTGTTTCTGTGCGTCGAGCTGGCTCAGGGCGAATGCGTAGGCACCCACCGAGATGGCATTGCTCGCCCCGAGTTTCGAGATCATGACTCCGATGCGTTTCTGGGGGTCGTATGCCACGTAACGATCCGTGCCGTAAACCTTCAGCGCACGCTGGTCGCCCTTGGCGAACTCCTTGAATTCTTCCTCGTTGTCCAGGTCGTAGACCTTCATCTGCACGCGGTTCAACTCCTCGCCCGTGATGGTGTGCATCTTGCCGCGCAGTTCTTTCAGCAGACTGGGCATGATGTACTTGCGGGCTGCGGTGATGCCGCCGCCGATGACGATGAGCCCGTCCACCAGCGTCACGGCCGTTGCCATGGCGTCGCCGGCGATCTCGCCCAACTCGGCGAAGGCCTGTTTGGCCGCTTCGACATCGCCGGGACGTTTGCCGTCGGCGATCTCGCAGATGTCCTTCGGCTCGAACGCGTGTTTTACGTCGCCCGAGACCTCGCCGTAGACCCGCTTGATGGCGCGTACTGCCACGCCGTCCTCGACGATGATGTCGGGCATCTTCTTGTGTTTGAGGCAGAAGGTCTCGACACACGAGTTGTCGCCGCGGTTGAGTTGATTGTTGACCACCACACCGATGCCGAAGCCCGTGCCGAAGGTGTAGCCCACCAGGTTTTTGTAGCGTTTCGGGCAGCCCAGGGCTTCGAGCTTGGCGTTTACCTCGGGCAGGGCGCCGCCCAGTGCTTCGCCATAGGCGAACAGGTCGCCGTCGTTGTTGATGAATACCGGAATGCCGAATTTGTATTCGAGGAAGGGCCCCAGCGCCACGCCTTCGCGGAACGAGGGGAAATTGGGCAGGTAACCGCCGATGATGCCGTTGGGATAATCGGCCGGGCCCGGGAATGCGAAGCTGATTGCGACGGGTTTGACCTCCAGTTTGTCGATCACGGCCTGGAAGCCTTCGACCATCGTTGCCAGGCATTTGTCGAGGTCGTCCGCATTCGACGGCATGGTGATGGGTTCGACGATGAATTTGTTGGCCTGCATGGCTCCGAACACGAGGTTCGTACCTCCGGCATCGAGAGTGATGACCACCCGGTTGTCGTATCTGTACATGGTTGCTATTTATTTGTTGGTTTCAGCATTTTTCTGCGCAGGAATCGGCCATGCGGTGCGTGCGGTTCATGCGGTGCGAGCCCTTCCCCGATCCTGCGGTTGCACCTGGTTGCAGAACCCCGGCTCCCGGAATCCGGTTGCAGACAGGTTCGTGCTGACTGGCTGCCCCTGGGGGTCGGAGGTTCGGTTCACTGGTTGCATTCGGTACCGGTATTTAGCCCAGCAAAGATAGTAAAAATAACCGAACGATGCGGCCTGCGGCCTGAAAGTATGCATGTCTGGTGCGATTTTTTGTGTTGCGGGCGCGAATATCCGGGCCTTTGTGCCTGCCGGCTGTTTTTCCGGCTGTCAACCTTGCTGTTTTCCGGGTGTTTTTATTACCTTTACGCACGGTAGTGCCCGGCCACAGGGAATTCGATGTGGGGTAGCCGCGCGGCACCGGGCGCCGTATTCTGGAATTAAATCGTAATATTATGAAAATCAAGATAATGATGTTCTTAGCCACAGTGGCTCTGTTGGCTGTCGGCGCGGAAATAAGCGCCCGGAGCAGCAGCCGGGAATCAGTCCGGCCGCCTTGCCCTGCGGGGATGATACGGGCCGGCAATGCTGTCCGGACGGGATATTCCGCGGACAAGGTGCACGGCGTGCATGCGGGGGAAAACATGCCGGATTCCGCCCTGGGGATGCTGCGGCGGTTTTACGCGGAATACATAGCCGCGTGGTTGCGGAATGGTGATAATGAAGAAGGCCTGGCGATCCTGCGGCGATACCTGACCCCGCGGTTGTTCGGCCGGTTGCAGCGGATGTATGCGGAAATGGAGCTGGATTACGATCCGTTCCTGGAGGCGCAGGACTGCGATGAAAGTGTGCTGGAAAATCTCCGTATCGAAAAGGATTCCGTTCGGACGGATGTTTACCGGATCTTGCTGTGGGATAATTTCAACCGGGAATACCGGAAAGCCGAATTGCTGCTCAGGCACGGGGAGGACGGATACCGGATCGACGGCATCCTCTCCCTGCCGGATCGCTATACCCGCGATCCGGACTGAGGAATTCCAGTCCCGTTTTTATATCTTTGCACAACGAAATAATTATTCCGTTAACCCGAAAACATTACTATGAAAAGATTGCTGACCCTCGCCCTGTTCGCCGTGCTGCTGCTCCCTGCCGTTGCGCAGGAACTGACCGTAGCCACCTACAATATCCGTAACGCCAATAAAGGCGACGCCGAACGAGGCAACGGCTGGGAACGCCGCTGCCCCTGGGTATGCGGGCTGATCGAATTCCAGGGGTTCGATATTTTCGGCAGCCAGGAGGTGCTCGACGGGCAGTTGCACGATATGCTGGCGCAGCTTCCCGACTATGCCTATATCGGCGTGGGGCGCGACGACGGCAAGGCCAAAGGCGAATATTCCCCCATATTCTATAAAAAGAAGCGTTTCCGGTTGCTGGACGAAGGCCATTTCTGGCTCTCGGAAGTTACCGGCCGTCCCAACAAGGGGTGGGATGCCGCGCTGCCCCGCATCTGTACATGGGGGCATTTCCTGGACAGGCAGACCAGGCGCCGGTTCTGGTTCTTCAACCTGCATATGGATCACGTCGGTGTCCGGGCGCGCGAGGAGAGCGCCAAACTGGTCGTCGCGAAGATCCGCGAAATGTGCGGCCCCAGGGAGTTCGTGATCCTCACGGGCGATTTCAACGTCGACCAGAACAACCCCATCTATACGACCTTCACCACCTCGGGGATATTGGCCGATTCGTATCAAACCGCGGCCAGGCGCTATGCCCCGAACGGGACGTTCAACAATTTCAACCCCACGCTGAAAACCGACAGCCGTATCGACCATATTTTCGTGTCGCCTTCGGTGCGTGTGCACGATTACGGGGTGCTGACGGACACCTACCGTTCGCAGACCACCCGCAGCGACGAGGAGATCAAGTCCGGAGCATTCCCCAAGGAGGTGTCGTTGCACAGCTATGAGGCGCGGACGCCGTCGGATCATTTCCCGGTCGTCGTGCGGCTCGAATTCTGAGGAGGTTGTTCCGGCAGGGACTGATTCAAATGTAACGATAAGATGAAAAATGTATTTTTTGCCGCATTCTTCGGTGCTGCGTGTTGCCTGTTGGGATGCCGTCAGGAGGCAGCGACCCCCGCAACGGGGGAGCATTATGCGTTTGCCGAAGAGATGTTCCGCAAGGTGTGGGACATGTACCGGGTGCCGGAATACGGCCTGTTTTCGGAATATTACCCCAATAGCTACCGTCCCGATGTAAACTATTTCGACGACGGGGCGAAAAGCACGCAGGAGGTTTCCTTCCTGTGGCCCATGGACGGGGTGTTCACCTCGGCGGTTGCGCTGGCCGAAGTCGATCCGGTGAAATACGGCTGCTATGTCGATTCGATGGTGATGGCTGTCGAGCAGTATTACGACGACGGGCGGATGCCCGCCGGGTATCAGGCTTATCCCGTCAGGATGGGCAAGGTCGACCGTTATTACGACGACAACGGGCTGGTCGGCCTGGCCTACGTCGCGGCCTACGGCGTGACCCGCAATCCCGCGCACCTGGAAAAAGCCAAGCAGGTGATGACCTTCATCCTGAGCGGCTGGCGCCCCGACCACGACGGTGCCGTGTCGTGGCTCGAAGGGGTGGAGAACCAGAAGCCGGGGTGCGCCAACGGTAAGGCGATGCTGCTGGCACTCAACCTGTACGGGGCGACGGGAGACCCCTATTACCTGACTGCCGGGCGCCGTTTCTACGACTGGATGGATGCCTACCTGCACGATCCGGAACTGGATATAGTCTGGAACTCCTGGCTCACGCAGCCCGAAGCGCGTCTGGACAAGGCGGTCTATTCCTATAATACGGGGTTGCTGCTGCAGGGTGCCGTCGCGTTGTATGGGTATACCGGCGATCGTGTTTATCTGGACAATGCCCGCCGGCTGGCCGAAGGAGCCCGGAAATTCTATTTGCCGGAGACGCCGGACGGCGCGGCCGCGAACCGTGATTTGCCGTGGTTCTATCTGGTGTTGTTGCGGGGCTACCAGGCGCTTTACGACCTCGACGGCGATCCGAAATACGTGGATATATTCATCCGCTGGATGGATTGGGCACGCCGGAACGCACGGGATGCCGCCGGGTTGTTTTACAACGACTGGTCGGGGAAGAAAGACGAATCGGCCACGCCCAAGTGGCTGCTGGACGAGGCCTGCATCCCCGAATATTTCGTCCGTGCGGCTTTGATCCGCAGGGAAGTCGTACCGGCTGCCTTGCCCCGGTAGGGATCGTTTCGCATCGAACGGTCGGCAATATTCAGGAGCTTCACCCGTAGGAGGGGATGTGCCGGTGCGGGACGTGTGCGCTACCGGTTAACGATTGCGTGATAATTTTGTCCGGTCTGCATTTGCAGCCGAAATAAATGCTATTTTTGCCGCAAAATCCGACCGTATGAATACAAAAGCCAAAGGTTACCTCCTGGGAGCTGTCGCCGCCGCCACGTACGGCATGAATCCGCTCTTTGCCCTTCCGCTCTACAAGGCGGGGATGGATCCCGATTCGGTATTGTTCTTCCGGTACCTTTTCGCCATCCCGTTGTTGGGTACCATGCTCAAGGCGCGCGGCCGGGATTTCAAGCTGCACCGCCGTGAGATCGTGCCGCTGGTGCTCCTGGGTTTGCTGGTTGCCCTCTCGTCGCTGTCCTTGTTCTTGAGCTACAATTACATGGACGCCGGTATCGCCTCGACGCTACTGTTCGTATATCCTATTTTCGTGGCGTTGATCATGGCTTTCGGCTTCCGGGAAAAACTCTCTCCGCAGACAGCGCTGTGCATCTTGCTGGCATTGGCCGGTATCGGGCTGTTGTTCAAAGGCAGCGATGGTTCGACGCTCAATATCACGGGAACGGTTCTGGTGATGGTTTCGGCTTTGTCCTACGCAATTTATATCGTCGGCGTGAACCGCCCGGTGCTGAAATCCGTTGCGACGCTCAAGGTGACGTTCTACGTCCTGCTTTTCGGGTTGCTGCTTTACGTTGTCCGGCTGGACTTCGGCATGGCAGTCCATGTGCCCGATAAATGGTACCTGTGGGGGAACTTGCTCGCACTGGCTGTTTTCCCGACGGCGATCTCGTTTTTGTGTACTACCAGCGCCATCCAGTACATAGGTTCGACGCCGACGGCAATCCTCGGCGCCCTGGAGCCCGTCACGGCCGTCTTCTTCGGGGTGATGATCTTTGGGGAGACCCTCACGCTGCGGATATGCTGCGGCATCCTGTTGATTATCATCGCCGTGAGCCTGATCGTCGCGGGGAACCGGGTTGCGGCTTACGTAGTGCGGTTCAGAAAACTTTTCCCGCGGCTTCCCCTGAAAAAGGCAGGCCGCAAAGGTTCCGACAGCCCTGACCGCCAGAGTAGGGAATAACCGGAATTGCCTTTTGGGATCACGCATACCCTAAAATGCGTGCCGGCATCTATCCTGCGAAGCAAAAGACCGATCCGACCTTTGCAGTCAGTAATCCTGACGGTTATGAACGAAAGCGAGAGCAGTGCAGTGATAATCGAAATCCGGCGAATGGTTCACGAAATGCTCCGCGAGATACGCCAAGTGAAACGGCAGCGGAATATGTTGGGCCGAAGGCCTATTCTTTAATTCAACGGATATGTCCATAAAAGGCTCTTCGGCGTGGGCGAAACGGTCGGTGATTTGGAAGAAGATCGAATAGCAATACGGAGTAATTTTTGCAGCATTACCTATCAAAAAAACACCGTCATGATTATGCCGAAAATTTTGATCGTAGCAACCGGAATCGGAGCCTATGCCAATGCAATTCTACCCACCGGATTATGGCTCAGCGAACTGACACACATCTATCACCGAGCGAAAGGGCTGGGCTGCAAGATAACGATCGCGAGTCCGAAAGGCGGTGAGATACCGGTCGATCCCGAGAGTTTGAAGCCGTTCACCCTCGATAAGATGTCCAAAGCATATTGGAACGACCCCGAATTTCGGGAGTTGTTGCATCATGCCCAAAGTTTCGATGAAGTTGCGGGGCGACGGTTCGACTGTGTTTATCTGGCCGGAGGACATGGCAGCATGTACGATTTCCCGGACAATGCCGTCCTGCAGGCAATTCTCAAAATGCATTTTGAAAGCGGCAAAATCGTGTCGGCGATTTGTCACGGCGTATGTGGATTGCTGAACGTCGGGCTGTCCGACGGGCAGTTGCTGGTAGCCGGTAAAAAGATCACCGGATTCAGCTGGTTCGAGGAAACCCTTGCCCGGCGCAAAAAGGTTGTTCCTTTCGACCTCGAAGCGGTGCTGAAAGAACGGGGTGCCGATTACCGGAAAGCATGGATTCCGATGACTTCGAAAGTCGTTGTCGACGGAACCCTGATCACTGGCCAGAATCCGCTCAGCTCCAAGGAAATGGCGAAAGTCGTATTGAATCACCTGACTAAAAGGGAGATCCGATGAAAAATAACCAGTTGATGATCTACGGGGCCTACGGCTATGCCGGAGAGCTGATGGTGCGCGAGGCTGTGGCACAGAGGCTCCGCCCTATTATCGCCGGGCGAGATGCCGAAAAGCTGAAACCTATCGCTACGGAACTGAGCCTCGAATGCCGGGCTTTCGGTGTACGGAATACCGGAAGCAATTTACAGGATATAAGCGTACTACTCAACTGTGCGGGGCCGTTTTCCGCCACGGCGGAGCCGCTGGCGCGAGCATGTCTTGCGCAACAGATCCACTACCTCGACATTACGGGCGAGATCGACATCTTCCGGAAATGCCATGCGCTGGATGAAGAGGCGCGGCAGCAAAACGTCCTCATTTTGCCAGGTGCCGGAACCGACATCGTGCCAACCGACTGTCTGGCGGCGATGCTTAAGGAGAAACTGCCCGTCGCCACGCGCATCGATCTGGCTCTCTCGTTCGGCACCAATCCGAGTATCGGCACGGTCAACACCATGATCGAGAGTTTCGGCAAAGGCGGGTTGATCCGCGAGGGCGGTATGCTGAAAGTCGTTTCGAATGCCTTTCAGATGCGGAAAATCCCGTTTCAGAATAAGCCCCAGTGGGCAATGACGATCCCCTGGGGGGATGTTTTCACCTCCGGAATATCTACCGGAGTTCCCGATGGCGCAGTCTATATGGCTATGCCGAGAATGAGCATCTATATGATACGATTGACCAACCCGGTCAAAGGGATTCTGAATACCCAGCTCGGGCAGAAGATCACGAAGCGTCTGGCTGGCTGGTTGATGAAAAAAGGGCCTGACGCCAAAGCGCTGGAGGCCGAGCGGGGACAATTCTGGGGCGAGGCCGAGGCTCCGGACGGCGAAAAGCTGGAGATGACGATGTCCACCCCCAATGTCTACGCTCTGACCGCCACGGTCGGCATCCGGATCGCGCAATATTGTCTGGATTATACCGGCCCGGGCGGATATTACACGCCCTCCATGTTGTTGGGAAGCCGGTTTATCGAATCGATACCGGGCATAGAAGTGCATGTGCTCAATCAAAGATTAAGAAAGATTTAGCCAAGGTTTTTTCTGTTTGTTGCAGTATCTTTCAACTGCTTTTCTGCCCCCCCCCTCAGGGGCTCAAACCCTGAACCCCAACATTGAGAGTGTTGTGTCTACTTCGCGGACAAAAACGAAGTTTTTGTCCGTAACCAACTGATTTAAAGATGAATCACCCTCTCGCCGTTCGTCTGTTTTCGGCAATTTTCAGTAGCTTTGATTTCTATATAAAAAATCCCCGACCGTATGGCCGAGGATATATTTCTCAATTAGACAGAATTATTTAAGGTCTTTGGCTTTGATGCGTACGACCTTTCCATCTCGCACAACCACCAATTCGCCGTCCTCTTTTTTTGTTTTCTCAATCAGACGCTTTCGGGCAAGTAAAATCCCTGCATTGATTTTCTCCTGCATTTGTTTTATTTCAATCTCGCTCATAGTCTGCAATTGTTTTGTAGGATAACGTATCTTCTATTTGGATTGTTGTGTTTTTCTCTCCCGACGCGATGATTTTAATTTCTGCGTCCGCCGAACTATTGTCGTATATCGTCCAGAAATTACAAATCGGCGTGTAAAGTGTTACAAGATTCCTAATCCCGTTCGCATAACGACGGCGAATGACATCCGACGGGATATTATGGCCGCCCTCGCTCACGCGTGTTGCAACACGCTCGATAGCTTGTTCAGGAGTCGGTAGCCAAAAATAAAGTAGAGTTACAAAGTAGCCTTTCGCATCTGCCCGTTCGATAAATTTCACATAGGAACGAGTTGCCAGCGTCGTTTCAAATGCAAAATCCGCGCCCTCGGCAAGTAAGTCATCCATACGTTGCAACATCAGCCGCCCTGCTTCGATTGCCACGCTTTCGGGATTGAACGGCGACAGCCCTTTTGCAATTTCATCGGCATTGACGAACTCTTTGCAACCGAGCATTTCGGGCAATACGGTGTAGGATGCAGTCGTTTTCCCTGCACCGTTACAACCCGCTATGATATATAGTTTCGGCATATCGTATGAGCAAAGATAGATAATTTATATAAATTGTTCCAAATATTTCTCCTTAAACCCAGCCAGCGGGAATTTAAAATCTCTTTGCTTCCCCTCTGTTGTCGTATAGTTGATAATAACCGTATCGCTTTTTATATGCAATTCGAATAGGTTTATCTTATCGTGTCCCCATTCAAGGATATTCGGCATAAGGAGCAATATTTCTGCGTTGGATTCAGTCAATGTACATTGCATCTGTACTGTTATCTGCCCTTTGCGCTGAAAAGTTGTATATCTCTATCTGTATCGTCAGGCATGTATACATAAATCGCGGGCGTAAATTCATCGGGTTTGCGTGATATAGCCAAGCACATCCCGTAAAAGTTATCATAGGCAACGACTTTTCAAATCATCATGCGCTGTTCATCGCTGCTCTGCCGTCATTCTGTTTTTGGTATTCTGTTCATTTTAGCTAAAATTTATGTTGTTATGCTGTTGTTTGTGTTGCCCTCTTTACGCAGGAACAGTTCAAAGTCGTGAAGATATGCAAGGTCTATTTCGTCAAATCGGATATTCAGCGACCGAAATTGCGACAAACGGGATAACAACGAGCGGTGTTTGGAGGCCGAGCCGTATTTGCCGAGTGTTTCCAGCCGTTCGATGGTCTGTTTCAGATATTCACCGACCGTGCAGTTTATTTTCCGTCCGTTGGTTTCTAAAAGATTGTCGAGAGTAACCTTTACCTCTAATGCTTCCAAGCGTTTGATTTTGCGGCGGAGTGCGTCGATTTTGGTGTCGATGCGGAGTTGTAACGCCTGCAATTCGGGAGTTTGGCCCTTAACACGCTGATTTTCAAAATCCCACTCGTTAATGTTGAGTGTTACACCTGTGCTGATGTGTTTAAGTTTTCGGTTTTGTGTTAAACGCAGGTGAACGGGCGCGGCGTTTTGGCTGTTCAGTCTGTCTTTGCGAAAGACGGCGCTGATGCTGATATTCATTTGTTTGCATTGTTTTGCGCAAACAAGTTTAACCGACCGATTTAGTGTTAAACAAAGTGTTAAACATTTCCCCGAAAAGGCCCTCTTTCCCGCCCGAAAATGCCCGACGACAGGGCCGGAACACAAAAACAAAAAGACCGATAATCATTGATTATCAGTCTTTTGCTTTGTACCCCCTCAGGGGCTCGAACCCTGGACCCCAACATTAAGAGTGTCGTGCTCTACCAACTGAGCTAAAGAGGCATCAATCGTTATATCAGGTAGTTACGAAAGATAATGCGATTGATTTTCCCTTTAATGTGTACCCTATGGAGAGCCTTTTGCCAACTGCAAGTGAATAAAATGAGGTTGTAATTTGTTAATTGTCATTTGATTAAGTCAATGGCTCTACATTGCTCAATGTGTTTTACCCTTGTGATTTGTCATAATTAATTCGTTTTTAGTTATTTGTGATGATTTTTAGATGCTCATAGACCCCGACATCTGTTTGAAAAAGAAAAGGACAAACCTTGCAAAACTGCAAAGTCTGTCCTCGTATCAGTTGAGAAAAACGCGTGGGAAAATTTTCCCCTCCTCCCTGCTCTCTCCTTTTAAGAATGTTGTGTTGCTTTTGTAACTATAAAAGAATAACTATTAGCAGATTTTTATACTTGCTTTAAGATTTATACTCAAATCGAAGATGGAAGTCTTTTTTATATAGTCGTTTCAATACAGAAATATAATTAACTGTTGCATCATACTGTTTTTTTCTATATGGTTCTATTACATCACAATACTCCTGTTTATTTTTCTCTATTTCTTTTCTTAATAAGCTAAAATCCTGAGAGATGGTTTCATCCCCTAACGTTTTAACCAATTCTAATTTTGCCTGTAAGCTATGTAAACGAGTAAGGTGAGCACTTCCCAATCGGCAAAAATTAGAACAATAAATTTGAGATTCTTGTAAAAGATTATAGGCTGCCCTCGTCAAATCATCATCGTCTGTAATAACAGCAAGCATCCTACATTCATGTGCTAAATCAGCAACTACTTTATTTGCTTCTTTTATGACTTCTGTGAGATTACATAAATTAGTCTCGTCATAAAGAAGAAATCCCAATTGGTTTTGTAAAGTCCTAACATCTTCAGCGTACTTCAGAACTTTTAATAAACGATTTACACGATCTTCTATAAATTGATGTTTGCGCTGATTTTCAAAGGAAATTTCATTTTTAATAATTTCAATCTTTTTTGTAATATCCTCTATATCCTCTTTTGTTGCGAGATTTTTACCCGATTCAGATAAATAGGTAATTGCTTTTATATCCTCTTTTTCTGCTGCATTATGCCCAGACCGTCCAAAATAATGGGACAGCCATATTGCAGCACAATTTATCAAAGACACGACGATAATGACAACTAATGTATTCATTTGTATGGGTTGTAATGGATTTATGCAAATGCAAATGTAAATATAAAATTGCATCGTTGATTCAAAGATTGCAATTATATGAACTGCTCTAAATATTTCTCTTTGAATCCAGTCAACGGGAATTTGAATACGTTCTGTTTGCCCTCCTTTGTCGTATAATCGAATACGACCGTATCACTCTTTATATGGGCTTCAAAGAGATTGAGCATACAGTTGGACTTGGGAATATCTACCATGTTGGGCAATACAATGGCGAGATAACCCTCCTCTACGGCTTTTGGATTTAGCAGATAGGAAAATCCTGCCATATAACGACCTCGTTTTTGAAAACAGATGGTCATATCTTTCGTTGGGTCGATGTCGAGTTCAAAGATATAGTGAAACTCTCGTGGTGTGGGGTCATCTGTTCTACGCCCCACAAACAGGCAAACGCCGTAAATATTATCATAAGATACCCCTTTGGAGATATACGATATTTGAATATCGTCGATAGTCTCTGTGCCCGTTTTTCAATTAATGCTTGGTGTTTTTCTTTTCATTTTAGCTAAAATTTATAGTGTGATTAAATCTTTGATTATGATGTAAATATAGTAAAAATTTATGAGATACGCAAGTAAAATAGAAAGGACAAACTTGGACAGAGCGGTATAATATAGACCGTCTTTCCAAGTCTGTCCTTGAAAATATAGAATCAATATTTTATGCTTGCATCATCAAGAATTGAAATAATCTGTTGCTCTAATCCTTTATTGCTATCGTCATAAACAATCGTACTTGTTGCATGATTATAAACACCCAGTCTTGTTAATTCTTCAATTGCTCTAATAATCTTAGGTGTAGTAACAGGATTAATTTTTACGATCAATCTAATAGTCTTTTCCATAAATATTATTCAGATATGTAAGTAAAATTCTTCCACCCCTCTGCATTTTTATAAGCATCAACACAACCTATCGGCACTCGTAAGGTTGCATTTTTAGGTACAGACCAAGCATAATTACACCGCGGCGGTATTCTTGTTCTTATTTGAACCAAAGTCAATGTGGCTTTAGAAAAAGTAAGGCTGTTAAAACTAATATCCGTGATATAAGAACAATTAGACGCATCAAGGCTCTCTAATGGACAACTTTGAAATGCAAAATCATCAATGGTTCTAAGTTGCGAACCTGCTTGAAACCGCACACTTTTTAATGAGGTACACCCCGAAAAAGTAGATTCAAGACGTTCTATGCTGGCAGGAACTTCAATAGATGTTATCGGGCAGGTTATAAATGCCAAACGCCCTATCGTTTTTAATCTTGAATTAGGCTGAAAGGTTATTGTACGCAATGAGGTACAGCCTAAAAATGCTCGTTCTCCTATCATCTCTACACTTGCAGGTATGCTAATTGCGGAAAGGGCCTCACAGTTAGAGAATGCGCCACCGCTATAAGCCGTTTCTTCACCTGCAATAGTTTTAAGTTGAGCATTAGAGCTGAAAATAACTGTTCTTAATTGTTTACAGCGGTCAAATGCTCTTTCTGCTATGGTCAGAACACTCGGTGGAATGGTAATCATTTCAATACGTGTTTCTGAAAGAGCATGCAATCCAATTTCCTCAAGGTTCTCTGGTAAAATAATCGAGGTCAATCGAGCACCCCACAAGGCTTGAGTAGGCAAAATGGATATATTGACATCAGACAAATCTAAAGACTCTAATTTATTATAAAATGTTAAATCGATTAGAGTTTCAAAATCAGCATCCCCCAATGTCCCAGCAATAGTCAGTTGAGTAGCATCCATTAAACCGTATTTCTGCAACAAGGATTTCAAAGTTCCTTTTTGAGTTACGGTTACAACTCCCGTAAAATTTTCGTTGCCATCACCGTCCTTAGAACAAGAGACAAATGAAATGACAATTGCCAACGTTGACAATAAGAATATCCTTTTCATAAGGTTATAGATTTCTACATCAAAAGACAAACTTGGCCACGAGCTATCAAAGCCTATTGCCAAGTTTGTTCTCAGATGATATTTCTATTTTAATCGCTTGTAGGTTTCTGTTTCTTCATATTTTTCGAAAGCATCCTCTCCACTTCGGAATATAACTAAATGTGAACTTGTCAATTTCTTAATTGTGCCTACAAAATTGAGGTCGCTATCCATTTCGCATTTCATTGTGAGAGTATTACCAGAGATGGAATAGGTAAAGTAATCTGGTATATCTTCATTTTCTTGATAATCGGCATGACTTTTACGTATGCAAGTTCCATTCGTATCAAATGTATAAGTCCAATAATAATTGCCATCTGAAACATCGGGGTAAACATCAGACCAATCATCCCGCGTTCCATCGCTATAAGTTGCCCAACCCTCGTCAAGAGTAATTTGCCAAGTTCCTGCAATATTAGCAGTAGTAATAGGCAAACTGTCGTCCTTGTCATCGTCAGAACAAGCCGAGAACGAAACTGCCACAAACATTGCGGCCACAATAAGAAACAACTTTTTCATAGTTGTAATAAGTTTAGGTTGTCGTCCCTGCACCTACACGACGGTTAAAGTTTGATTTTAGAAACAGAAAGCGTGGTGCTGAAAACTTACTTTAGTAATCGGGTTCTGGAAAACCTTGGGATAAAATAAGCAACAGCCCCACGCAATAAAGCATTGCACGGGATTGTGCAAATGCAATATTGACGCGAGAAGATGTCGGCTTACTCTCTCCCTTTGAATTTTCCAGATTCGATTACGAGAATAAACTTACACTTTCCGTGTTTGTCGTATGTCCCACAAAGATAGACAAGACAAACTAAAAAGCAAAACATCTTTCCGATTTCTCGGAACTGTTGCAGATTGAATTGTAAACTCTTTGGAGTTAATTCAGCGATTAGTTATCTTTGAAATATAATTATAAGAGCGAATAATGTCTTGTAAATATGATTTTAAATCGGACTTAAAAACTGCAATCTTGGATGAAGCATTTCATTTAGGGATAAAAATATCATCTTCAAAATCATTATATGATATTCTCATTGATTATTTAACGATATATCATAAACTTATTCCCAGTAAACCGCGTGATGTTTTTGTTTGCCCTCAATTAAAGGCGGATTTATCAACGCACCCCAAAGCAAAAGAAATAAGAACTATAATTGAGATTGCAAAAAGAGGGGGTAATCTTAACCCGTTTCAAAGTAAACGCCTTTTACAGACAAATTTCCACGATCATATGATTACGGAATGGAATATTTATCATTTTCATCTATCATTAGAACAGGACAAAAAAACAAAATTTGTAAAACAAGTAAATTCTTTACTGTTTGCATATATAGATAATAATAGTATTGCTTTCTTGGGAGTAGAAACACATAAAGATGGGATATTTGGCGATACAAAATGGTGGACTTTACTCCATGATAATTTTCCTCAATTAATCGAAAAATATAAAAATGATGCAAGGGATGTTTATCCACCTTTATCTGCATCAGACAGACAGCAACTATGGGATAAAGGATATACAACATTTATGGTGAAAGTTAAAGATTGTGTATATTATAGCCCAAACATCGGACGTACCACAAGTGGCCATAACATGGTGGTTATTCGACAAGCTATGTCTATTTTGGATTGGATAGATTCCATTTCAGAGCAACTTGACAAATATTATGATGCAGTATGCAATGCTTTAAAGGTAGAGAGTGCTGTTGCACAATATAAAGTCATTATTTATGGAGAAGATTTAATATTGGCGGAGATGTCAAGTTTACAACAGGTTCTTAAATTTAACGAAGTATTTGATTTGTCAAAATTGAGGTAAAAGGTTTCGACTTTACGCCTGTATAAACTCTGTAATTATAAGTTGCAGATAGTTCAGATATTTAATTATCGACTTTACGCCTACATAAAAATAGAAATTAGGGACTGCAAAATCTTCTCGAACTTGCAACATCCCTAATCTCTGTAATTTACAGTTTTGCTATGTCGATATGCAGGCCGAGTTTTACGCTCCTGCAATCTCCTGTATTGCGGCGTCCATGTAAACAGCCTGTCCGCTGGATTGACGTCCCCACCAATGGCAACCGAGTGCGTCGATTATGACCTCACCCTGCTGTTTGAGTTCCTGTGCCAAGTAAGGCGATACCAGCCACCACTCGAAAACCTCCCCGTCCGTATCGACAAAGGGATACATGTATTCCTCGTCGATTTTACCTGCACGGATCAATTCCTCGACCACCTCGTTCTGTCCATAAAACACATGCAAATCTGCAATGCGTTTTGCCCTTGTTTCTCTGTCCATATTTTTAGGTTTTACATTCAATAAGGGGGAGGGGCTTTAGTAGGGAGTATTCGATTAAATTCAATATATTTGCATATGATTTAACCTATTACTAATATGGAAACGAATTATATTATTATCAATTTTTGTGTGTCAATTCTGGCAGGACTAGGTGCGGGTGCAGGGCTATTCTATATTCTAGGAGAACAATGGATAAAAAATAAATTTACAAAGAGCATTGAAACCTACAAAGCAGAACTTGATAGAAAAAATCGAGAAATACAGTCTTCGCTAGATTTGCAACTAGATCGAATGAGAATCCGATTTGGAGAATTACATAAAGAGCGTATCAATGTGATTAGGAAACTGTATCTTATGATTAATCATTTGAATACAAGTGTTGCATATTTAGCTCTACCTGATGAACTATTACTAGCAAAAAAAATAGATGCCAATGAGCTAATTACTAAAATTCAGTTAAATCATCATACGATTGTTCAATATTTATCAGATAATCAAATATATTTACCTCAATCTCTGGTTGATCGAATAGCAGGGATGGGATATACACTTAATTCGGTTGCAAAATATTTCCAGCAACATGGAAAAAATGCGTCCAAAGAACATATTATCGAAATGAATGAGAAATCGATAAGACCACTATTGAACGCATTGCGAGATGAATTCCGAGAAGTTTTGGGCGTTGAAAAGAAATGATTTCAGTATATTCTCACTTTATAGTTTATTTGTACTTTCACAGTCTCTTTTCCTAATCATCCTATCCCTAATAATGGTCATGCAGGCCGTTGTCTTGCCGTTTATCTTGGGTGTGGTAGTCTTTACCTCGTATCATTTATTGAGGTCTGCGGCCTTTGCTGTCTGCTTTATCCCCAAATCATCGTAAATGCGTTGCAGTTCTGCTTTAACCTTACTTTTGGTAATAGGCGTCTGCTTGGTAAAGGTCGTGTTTACCATCTTCACGATTTTATACTCGGTAGGTGCTGGCTGGCGTTTCATCAGCTCCCGTTTAATATTGCCTACATGGTATTTCAATGCCTGCACCTTGTCCGTTCCCAACTCGTCGTAAGCCTGCTTCACCAACGGATATTTAACAGCTATTTGAGCGCATAAGTCCTCGTGGCTCTCCAATGAAAAGAATGGCTTGGTCGTTTTCAGACGGTGGTATTCATCGAACAGGTCTTTGAATGTAACCCGTGCGTTGGCCTTGTTCTCTATCTTCTCCATAATCTCGCTGAACGTGTGGCGGGTTATCGTGTAGCCATTCCTCTTTAATTCATCTGTAAGGTTTATATAGGTTCTGTAAATATGCCTGCATATCTTGAAATTCACAATATCCATATTAGCGAGGTTCTTATCCACAATAAGGCGGTTATCTTCTATCCTTACATATTGTTCGTTGATATATTTGATTTTCGATAAGGTCTTTTCCCGTGCGGTATCGCTCAATGAATTTATCTCTTCAGCATAGCTTACCGCCTCTGCAAGCACTTTCCTTGTAGATTCCACAAATTCATCCAATGTCACCTCTCGGCTGTACTTGGTCGTAGAATAGACGTGTATAATCTCGCCCTTGTATTTGGAATCCCGTAACCGTCCGCAAATCTGTGTGAACAAGGTCGAAATATCCAACAGCGTGTGGGATTTGTTGCCGTCGCTGACGATGAATGTAACGCCGTTCTCGTCGTAAATATCGCACCCCTCAAAGCAGGTCGAGGTGTAAAAGTTTATCTTCTTCACGGGGTCGGACGGCTGACCGATGGGATAATCCTTGCCTAATTTGCGTTGGTTGTTCTCTCCATTGTCCCCGCTAACTGAACAGACCACTTTAACCTGTTCGGGAGTAAGTTTTGCAAGGTCGATTACTTTTGTAGTAAACTCCACGCTGTTGACGAAGATATGCAGGTTATGGGGTAAGCCTTTATCCAACACCTTGCGGCACTCCTTAACGATATAGTGGGCAGGTTTGGAGGTCTGACGGGAACGGATGTTGACCTCTTGCAGATGCGGTCAGTTGATTTCACAAACAGGCAGGTGTTTTAATTCCTCCAACACATACTCCTGCTCAATAGGGGTAGCTGTCATATAAGTTGCCTTATCGAATTTAGCGGCTTCTGCAAGTAAATTCTTAATGGCATTATGACGGAACGAATAGGAGTTGAACAAAACGTGTCATTCATCTACCAGCAGAAACGTATCTTTATAAGGGTCTATGCCGATACTTTGCAATGCCTTAATGGTTCGTGGCACGGAATCGTATGTAACAGCTATCTTTAATGGGGAATGGTTCTGTGCATAGTCGATAATGTCCTGCTCGGTGATACCCTCGTAAACGCCCAGCACGGAAATATCATCCTTGCGGTAAATGGTCTTGTTCTTTACCAATGCCACATAAGGCATGGCGATAATGGTTGGAATGGAGTTGCGGATAGCCAACTCGGTAGCACCGCATCCTGTCTGCTTCTTGTTGAACAAACAGTTTACAGGAATCTCGGTCATTCACGGTTTATTGGTTTCCTTGTTGATTTCTCCCAAATAAGTAACTCCAGCGGGAGCGTTAATTGTTCAATTTTGATTTGCATTGTTATTTGTAGTCATACTTATAAATGTTTAATTGTTATTTATATCTCTTTATTTGAAATCTTTTATCTCTACTATCTTCCATATTTTTTAATCCTGTAATTGTATTTATAAAGGAAATATCAATTTCACACTCAAAAAATGTGGTAATCTTTTATCTCTCTAATGTTAATGGAATCTCTATCATTAAATGGCATCTTCCAAATAAGCAGAACATAGCGAACAAGTTTCTATCTCTCTAATTTTGCTTATCTGCTTTATCATCCATTCCATATTTTCTGATTCTGAAATATATTCTTTATAGGAAATCTTCATTTCACACTCAAAAAATGTGGTAACCGCTAAATGAAGAACAGTTTTAATCACGAAAAATAGATTCATCAACCAAGTAAGATGAATACTTTTTTTAGCGATATTTTTTTACACACAAAAATGCGTGAATAAAAAAACAGGCAAAAAAAGTTTTTCATCACACGAGTTGTGAGAAAAAAATTATCGCAAAAAATCGTGTGTCGTTTTTTCGAGGAAAAGTTTTTCAGCACAAATAAATTGTTCTCACTATTACATGATGTGTCATTAAAAGTGGCTGTTTTTAGTGAATGCACTTTTTAATGATTCCATATTTTTTGATTCTGAAACTATCTTATTAAAGGGAATATTCATTTCGCACTCAAAAAATGTGGTAACACAACGCAAAGAAAAGGCAGACGAAATCTGCCCTTATAAGAATTGCTCAATTTGTAGTGTGGGATTCTTTGCTGAATTGCTTTGCAAAGATACAACACATCTATCCAAAAGTCAAGTAATTTGGCGATTATTTTACATAATATTATAGGATCTATTATAACTTGTTGATTTAGAGAGAAGCATCTGTTCACTATCCTATTATGGCCTATGCTCCAGTACCTTTGCCCTGCCGCAAGGGTGTTCCTTGCGGTCTGCAATCTTTGGGCGGGGATTGCAGTCATTATCAGCCCCTCTGCATAAAGGACAGAGTATGTAAAAGCCATGAAAAAGATGGTTATTTCAATGGATGACGCACAGCGTCAGTTTGCATTTGTCAAAGGCAATCGGCCTGTAAACGTCAGAACCGTGAAACAGAAAGAGAAATCCATGAAAGCCTATGGACAGCTAACCCCTATCACGGTAACCGATGGAGAAAAGGTAATTCAGATGGGCGGTCGTCTGATGGATTTGAAAGGGTTTGAAATTCCTAACGAGGATGCAGGAAAGTATTACGCCGTATTGGACGGCCAGCACCGATTGGTGGCTTATCAGAATTTGCAGTTGGATTTGAATGACCTTGTAATTTGCGAACCCCTCAATGCTGAATTGTCGATTACAGAGGTCATAGCGCAAATGAACATCTGCACCACCGTTTGGAAAAAATCGGATTACATGGCCGCACCTGCCATGATGCTCAAAGAAGCCAACGAGGTATTCGATTTCGCCATGTTCCTGCACAGTAAGGCTTGTCCCCTCTCCACGATTTCGTTATGGTGCTTCGGCAAGAAAACCCTGCAAGCGAAAGACTTGGTGGAGTGTCTGAACACGAAGAAACTGCCTGAAATCTTTGAGGATAAAACTTGGTTTCGTGCCAGCATAAGGTGGTTCAAGGCCGCACAAGGAAAATTTAAGGATAAATTCCTTATGAACAGGTATTTAATCGACTTTATCATCAAGCAATGGAAACCCGATGAAGATTTCGAGGTGTTCACGGCAGAAATGGAACGGAAGATAAACGACCTCACGCGCGACCAGGCAGACCAGATTATGAATCCTCACAAAACAGAAGGTATGGCACGGGAGCAATTGATTATGGATATGCTGACCCAGTATCTCGGTTAAGAATCTCTGAACGCTTATAAGGTTTGTAGAGGTCAGGAGTTGATAGGCTCCCGACCTCTTTTTGCCTTACAAGAGATGTTGCATGGCAGCGTCGATTTGGCTGTTCTCAAAGCTATCCAAGTAAATCTGTGTCGTGGATAGGTCGGAGTGTCCCAACGATTCAGAAATTATCGCAATGTTCACTCCCGACCGTTTGAGCACGGTTGCAAATGTGTGCCGAGCGACATAGGTAGTCAGCGGCATTTCCAATCCTATCTGCTCTCCCAGCGTCTTTAATTCCCGATTGACTTTCCGCAGAACCTTGTGTGTGCGGTTGAAAATCTGTTGTGCTGTCTTGTGTTCCGTGCGGTCGAGAATAGGGAAGATATAATCTTCTTGTGCGTGGTTGGCCTTGCTGTATTTCTCGATAATCCGCATGGCGTTCGGGACGAGTTGAAAGGACAGCAATTTCTGCGTTTTATGGCGGGAGTAGTAAATCCTGCCGTCCACAATATCGCAGTAACGCAGGGTAGCTATATCCGTAAAATTAATGCCTGCCGTGTAGTAGGAGAACAGAAAGATGTCCCGTGCAAACTCGGCATAGTCCGTCCTATAATTAGGGATTATCTCCAATGCAACAAGTTTCTGTATATCCTCTTTCGTGATGGCTCGCTTCCTCGTCCGTGTCCATAGGCTACCAACCTTGTATTTTGCAAACGGATTTATCTTTTGGAGAAACAAACCCTCTGCAAGGGCCTTGTTATAGGCGGCCTTAAAGATGGCAAATTTCGTGGCTATGCTGTTGTTTACGTTGCCCTCTTTACGTAGGAACAATTCAAAATCACGCAGGAACGCTAAATCTATTTCATCGAACCGAGTGTTCAGCGACCTAAATTCAGACAGGCGGGAGAGTAGGGAACAGTGTTTGGATGCCGAGCCGTATTTGCCGAGGGTTTCCAGCCGTTCGATGGTCTGTTTCAGATATTCTCCAACAGAACAATTCAATCGCTTGCTGTTCTGTTCAAAGAGATTTTCAAAGGTTACGGGAATATCCATAATCTCTAAACGCTGGATTTTCTTCTCGTACTCTTTTACTTTGGCTGTTATCTGAAACTGAATATTGTCCCTGTCGGGGCAGTCATCCGTTACCTTTTGTGCTTCTGCGTCCCAATGTTTAAGCGCAACGGAAACACCCAATCCGACTGCCTTTTTGCGTTTGCCTTGAAAGAATAAAAGGCACAATGGAGAGGTGGAATTTTTATAAATAATTTCTTTGCGGCATATAACTTTGAATGTCATTTGATTACATTGTTATATGCAGTTGGATGTGTAGTTCTCTATGTGGAGCCTAATGTGTACCCTGCACCCTCAAACGGGCTGTTTTTGCCCTAAAAATGCCAAAGGGAAAGGAATAGTATAAACGTAAAAAAGACCGATAATCATTGATTATCAGTCTTTTGCTTTGTACCCCCTCAGGGGCTCGAACCCTGGACCCCAACATTAAGAGTGTCGTGCTCTACCAACTGAGCTAAAGAGGCATCAATCCTTTGGGATTGCGAGTGCAAAATTAGTGATAATTTTTTTTATTGCAAAAAAATCCTGCAAAAAAATCGGGATTTTTTTGCAATAAAAGCTTTTCGCGTTATCGCAGAGCCACTTCGGGTTTATTGCATCTCCAGTTTGTCGCTGTTCCACTCTCCGGCGGCATCGGGATAGATGAACGGCCGCGGGTCGCCGGACTTCTTCATGTTCAGGTAACTTTCGTAGAGGTTGATGCCGTTGGCCGATTGCGTGGCCAGCGAAAAAGCGATTACCGACGGATGCCGTTTCGAGGCATGGTAGCTGTCCGCCGTACGTTCGACATATGCCCCCAGCCATTCCGGGGCGTTCGACGGATTGCCGCCGATCCGCCGCGATTCACCGCTGCTGCGGGTGTCGATCGGCGCCTGTACGATCACGTACATTCCCAGCGTGTCGCAGGTGTCATACAGCGTTGGGGACACCGACCCCGGGAGGAGTTTAAGCGTGTTGTACCCTTGTCCGCGCAATGCCGCGATCTCGTCTGCCGAGGCATGGGCGGGAACCTCGCGCGTGCGGAGCGTGACGGGTGTGCCGTTCACCGCCAGCTGTCCGTTTTGCACCTCTACGGTGCGGAACCCCAGCGGGACTTCGATATATTCCATGTAGCGGCCTTCGTGCTGGGTTTTGACCCGCAAGGTGAAGCGTGTGGTCTTTTCCGGGCTCCAAAGCAGGCTGTCCGGAATACGTGCCAGGAACCGCAGGGTGTCCTCGCCGCGCATGTTGAGTTTGATGTCCTTGTAGCCCGTTGCCGAGGTCTTACCGGCTGGGGACAGCAATTCGTAGTGAACGCGCGACGTGCGCGGGTTGAGGGCTTCGCTCTTGACGACGAGTCCGACTTCGGCCATGACGTTGTCTCCCTCTTCGGTGCTGCGCCATGTCTTGGTGAGTATGTCGCGTACGCGCAATGTGGGCTGGCTCATGACCCATGCCGCTCCGATGGCCGGTGACGCGTCGTTTTTCCAGCTTTCGAGCCGTTCGACCTTCGACGGGGAACTGAGAATGACCTCCAGCGTGTTACGCCCCTCTTTGGCATGGCGCGTGAGGTTGAATTCAGCCGGGGCGTTGCAGTCGCTGTTGTAGGCTACCGCCTCGCCGTTTACGCGGATCTCATAGTCGGCCGATGCCCACCCGAGCCGGAACAATACCTGCCGGTTGGCCCAGGCGAACGGTACGGTGAAGTCCGTCGTGAAACTGTTCCCCTTTTGCGTCCATTCGTTCAGGCGCTTGAAATATTTGTTGTCGCTGCCGTCGGCCTCCGCAGCCTCCCGGGCGCTTGGGTAGACGAGCAGTTCACCGCGCATCGGTTCGCGGCCGTAGGTCGGAATATACTCCTGTGCCGCCAGCGTGCAGCACGAAAAAAGTGCTATGATCGAAAGAATACTCCTCATAAGGTTGTTTTTTTGTGACCATTCCCTTACGCCCGGCCAAACGAGTGCCCCGTGCGGCCCGGCGTATCGAAAATGTTCGTATATTTGTGCACGTAAAGATAGTAAATTTTCCGGAACTAAGATGTCTGCGCTCCCCAAACTCAATTTTCCTGCCATCCGGCTGCGTGCCCGCCGCCGCGAGGGACAGGTCGAGGTGTGGGATGACCTGCGGGGTATTTACCTCGTGCTGACCCCCGAAGAGTGGGTGCGGCGCCACCTGATCGCTTACCTCGTTTCGCACTGCGGGGTGCTGCCCAAGCGCGTCGTGCAGGAATATGCCGTGCCGGTCAACGGGCAGCCGCAGCGGGCCGACGTGGTGGTGGTCGGCGACCATGCCGAGCCGCTGGTGCTGGCCGAATGCAAAGCGCCGGAAATCCGGATCGGCGAGCGAACCCTGGCGCAGGCTGTGCGCTACAATTCGGTGCTGGGGGCGCGGTTCGTGATCCTGACCAACGGCCTGCGGCACTACTGCTGCGAGTACCGCGACGGCAAGTACGTCCAGTTGTCGGGGTTCCCCGATTTCTCGGCCCTATAAATTCTTGAAATTCGAATCGATGTAGTGCTGGAAACTCTCCTTGTAGTTTTCACCGATGGGGACGTATTCCGTATCGCTCAGGAACACGCGGCCGCGGACATAGCCTTTGATGCAACGCAGGTTGACGATGTAGGAACGGTGCACGCGCATGAACATATCCGACGGGAGCGCCGCCTCCATGTTCTTGAGCCGGAAAAGCGTGGTGATCGTCGTGCCGTCGTCGAGGTGCATCCGCACGTACTCCCCTTCGCTTTCCAGGTACACGATGTTGCTGATCTTGACCAGCGAAACCTTGTAATCCGCTTTCACGGAGATGTATTCCTTGTCTTTTGGCAGTGCTTCGGGAGTGGCCTCGGGTTCCCCAGCACGCTGGTTGTGGCGCAGTTCGTAGAGCGAATTGGCTTTCCCCGCCGAGCGGCTGAAGTCGGCAAAGCTGAAGGGTTTGAGCAGGTAATCCACGGCGTCGAGCTTGAACCCTTCGACAGCGTATTCCGAGTAGGCCGTCGTGAAAATCACCATCGGCCTGTCGACCAGCGAGCGGACGAACTCCACGCCGCTCAGGTCGGGCATGTTGATGTCGACGAATATCAGGTCTACATGCTGCGAAGCCAGTAACTGCTGGGCTTCGAGCGCGTTGTTGCACGTCGCAGTAAGTTCCAGGTACGGGATTTTCTCGATGTAGCTTGTCAGTTGGCGCAGGGCCAGCGGTTCATCGTCTATGGCGATACATTTAAGCATTGAGGGTAGGTATTACGAGTTTTACGGTATAGGTCTCTTTGGTCTCTTCGATATCGAGCGAATAATTTTTCGGGCCGTAGATCAGCGAGAGGCGTTTGCGGACGTTCTCCAGCCCGATTCCGGCGTTGTGCTTCTCCGCCTGCGGGCTGTGGAGGCTGTTGCCGATGGTGCTGACGACCTTGCCGTCGGCGTAGTCGATCCGCAGGTGGATGAACGACGGCTTGCTGTAACTCACGCCATGCTTGAAGGCGTTTTCCACGAAAACGATCAGCAACAGCGGCGGGATGGAAATCTGGGGCGGCAGGTCGTGCGGGTATTCCACGCGAATGTCCACGGCGTCGGTGTAGCGGATGCGCATCAGCCCGATGTAATTCTGTACGAACTGGATGTCCCTGTTCAGGGAGATGATCTCGTGTCCCGATTCATAGAGCACGTAGCGCATCATCTTCGAAAGCTCGATCACGGCGCTCTTGGCGTATTCGGTGTCGATGTCTATCAGGGCGTGGATGTTGTTGAGCGTGTTCATGAAGAAATGGGGGTTTATCTGGTATTTCAGATAGTCCATTTCGGCTTCCAGGTTCTGGCGTTTGAGTTCCTCCATCTGCTGTTCGTCGCGCATCGACTGGTAGATGAGCTTGATACCCGTGTTGGCCCCCGTCATGAAGAACCCCAGCACGACGTTCCAGTACATTTCCAGGTTCGAGAACGAAGCTTTCCGGTAGGCGTCGAACGCTTCGGGGTCGCCGTGGGGGAGGAAGCGGTCGGTGAGGTGTTCTTCGTATATGTTCACCAGCCAGAATACGGCGATGATGAGTGCAAGGTCGCAGAGCAGGTATGTTTTGTACTTGCGGCGCAGCATGAGCCGCGGGGCGAGGACGGAATTATGGATGATGAAGATGATGAAATAGGGGGCTATCTGCCGCCATGCGATGAGTACGTTTTCGAAACTGATGTGCAGTTCCGACATCATCTGCGAATTGAGCACCGGCACCAGGATGATGGCTGCCCACACCATTACGTAGAGCAGGTTTTCTCCGACGGTTTGTTTGCGGGTCATTTTCATGCCGTAAAGATAATAAAAAAAAGTTACCCGGTGCTCCCGGGTAGCTTTCGTAAAAAAAGCAGGTAACCGAACTATTAGTGACGCCTCATTGTTGGAATGGATTCAGTGACTATGAAGAATTTGGGATAGAGAATCCAAGTGGTTACCTGCTGAGCCTTTATGTGTGTTTTTATTTGTTCAGTAGCGACGGACTGTATAAATAACGTTTGATACTCCGTTTTGGTGTCTTTTCGAACTCCGTCGGATAAATTATTATTTCCGACACCCGTTCGTATGCCGCCAGGAGCGAGTTCAGCTCCGTGAGGTTGTTCTGCATGATCTGCGGCAGGTCGTTCTTGTCCACGC
>ERZ827528.645-NODE-645-length-41700-cov-9.983455_pt1 | contig 41700 bp, 37 predicted proteins | sample MGYA00519768_ERZ827528 | MGnify/ENA primary metagenome ERZ827528 (study PRJEB31778, sample SAMEA3449343) | human gut metagenome | biome: human gut; feature: human-associated habitat; material: faeces | place: United Kingdom | collected 2010/2012 ...
TTTCGGTAGCCGCTACCGAAAACTTCTCTTTGCTTCTTTATTAACCGTGCGCATTCCGGCTGGGCTTCCTCCAGCGGGAGCCAAAAAAAGAGCGGGAGGCCCTCACCCCGCAGCAGCAGGCCGCCCTCTTGGAATTCATGGAGCAGGATACCTACTGCCGCCGCTACCGCGACCTGTTTTTGATCCTCCTGCATACCGGTCTCAGGGCAGGGGAGTGCGCCGGGCTCACGGTCGAGGATATCCACCTGCACAGCGGCTATCTCCAGGTCGATCACCAGGTCTACTACTCCCCGGAGCAGGGAGGTATGGTGTGGGCGCCCCCAAAAACCGAAAAAAGCTGCCGCAAGATCCCCCTCACCGCCCCCGCGGCAGAAGCGCTCCAGCGGCGCATCCTCGTGGCCCGTCAGTTCGGCCGGTGTCAGGTCATCGGTCAGCGGCGGCATTTTTTATTTCCCTGCCTCAATGGCTCCCGCCCCTTGCATGGCGTCGATTTCGACCGCATCTTCCGCAATGTCCATCGGCGCTACGCCCAAAGCGGCGGTATCCCCATTGCCGCCCTCACCCCGCACATCCTGCGCCACACCTTCTGCACCGGCCTGGTCCGCCGCGGGCTGGATGTCAAAAGCGTGCAGTACCTCATGGGCCACGCCTCGGCCGGCGTCACCCTGGATGTTTACAGCCATGTCAATTATACCGATGTAAAGGAGAAGATGCTGGATCTCGCCTCGTAACCCCGGGCGCAAATGGATATAAAAACGGCAAACCCCCAAATGCAGGGAAATGGCTGCATACAGGGGGATTATTTTTTACCCTTTTTCAGTTTTCATCGGGGGCATAGCCCAGCACATTCCGGGGCTGGCCGTACACATCCCGCAGGATAGCCACCCGCTCCAGTCCGGCGTTTCGCAGCAGCGCGGCCACCGCCTCGCCCTGCTCCTCGCCTATCTCATACAGCAGCAGTCCGCCGGGGGTCAGCATCCGCGGGTAAATGTCATTAAACCCCCGGTAGAAGTCCAGCCCGTCGGCTCCGCCGTCCAGTGCCATGGCCGGCTCCTGCCGCACCTCCTTTTGCAGGGTGGGCAGCTCGCCGCTGGCAATATAGGGCGGGTTGCTCAGGATGGCATCATACGGCCCTTGGATCGTCGGGGGAGGGCAGAGGGCGTCGCCCTGCACGGCGGTCACATTGTCCGCCTTATGCCGGGCCATATTGGCCCGCAGGTACTCCATCGCCTCCGGGGATAGCTCCAGCACCGTCACATTGGCCGCAGGCAGCGTTTTCGCCACCGTAATGGCAATACACCCGCTGCCGCCGCAGAGCTCCAGCACGCGGCATTCTGGCCGTTTTCGCAGGTAGTCTATGGCCGCCTCCGCCAGCTGCTCGGTCTCCGGCCGGGGGATCAGCACTCCGGGGCCTACCGTAAAGTCCCGCCCCATAAAGTCCCAATCCCCCAGGATATACTGTACCGGCTCCCCGGCGGCCCGCCGCCGCAGCAGCGCAAGGTATTCCTCCCGTTCGGCCTGCGGATAGCGCTCATCCTTTTTCAGGGGGTAGTTGGTGCGGTTCAGCCCGCTCACCTTTTCCAGCAGCAGGAATGCGTCCGTCGCGGCATCGTCGCAGGGGGCCGGGTGCACCCGCCGCCGCAGCAGATGCTCCCCTTGCCGCAGCAGCTCCCGATAGGTGCCTTTACCAGCGGTCGGCATTTTCGTCCTCCGGTATCACCGCCTCCAGGGCGGCAATGGCGCACTCTATCTGGCTGTCGTCCGGTTCGCAGGTGGTAATGCGCTGCAGCCACATGCCGGGTGCCGAGATGATGCGGGTCAGAATCCCGTCGGAACGGCCCGCCAGCTTGATGAGCTCATAGCTGATGCCCACCACCACCGGGATAAGCGCCAGCTTCAGCAGCATCCGGATGGCCGGGTTATCCCAACTGATAAAGGAGCCCACAATGATGGAGATAAACACCACCAGGAACAAAAAGCTGGTGCCGCATCTGGGGTGGAACCGCCGCTGCGGCCGGATATTTTCCACCGTCAGGGGCAGTCCGGCCTCGTAGCAGGCGATGGATTTATGTTCCGCCCCGTGGTACTCAAAGACCCGGTGGATCTCCTTCATGCGGCTGCTCAGCCACATGTATCCCACCAGGATGATGACCTTGATGAGACCCTCAATGAGCGAAAGCCCAATGCCGGCGCCCAGCAGCGGCTTCAGCAGGGAAGAAAGCCCGGTGGGGATAAAGATAAACAGCACCGCCGCCAGGGCCACCCCCAGCACCACGGCCACACCGCCCAGTACCTTCATCAGGTTATCGCCCAGCTTTTCCTCCAGCCACTTGTCAAATTTGGTGGGCTCCTCCTCCACGCCGGCCTTTTCGGCGCTCTTCATCAGGCAGCCGTAGCCCACCACCATCGAATCCACCATATTGAAGATGCCCCGCAGAAAGGGCACCCGGCGGGTCCAGTGCGCCTTTTGACCCCCCTTGTGGGTGTTCCAGGTCTCCACATCTATGCTGCCGTCCGGCAGCCGGGTGGCCATACTCGTCAGGAACGGTCCCCGCATCATAATGCCCTCAATCAGGGCCTGTCCGCCTATGGAAGTTTTCTTCTTTTCGTTTGCCATATGGGTATGTTTATTTCCTTTCTCAGCCCCTTGCCAGCGGCAGGGTAATGGTCACGGTGGTGCCCTCTCCCTTGCGGGAAGTAAGCTTCAGGCTGCCGCCGTGCATATTGATGATCTCATCCGCCACCGCCAGCCCTATGCCGGAACCGCGGCGGGAGGATTTTCCTTTGTAAAAACGGTCCTTCACCCTCGGCAGCTCCTCCGGCGCGATGCCGATGCCGGTATCCGCCACCGAGATAACGGCGCTGCCGCTTATGGTGGTCAGCGTCACCGCCACGGTGTCTCCGCCGTCGGAGTACTTGATGGCGTTATCCAGGATATTGATAAACACCTGCCGCAGCCGGTTGCGGTCTGCATAAACGATGATGACGCCCTCCGGCTCTTCGTACAGCAGGGTCTTGTTTTCCCGTCGGGCCCGCTCAGTGTACATCAGCACCACATCGCTCAGCTCCGCCGCCAGGTCCACATTCTCGCGGGTAAGCACCATCCGCCCGCCCTGGATGCGGGAAAAGTCCAAAAGCTCCTCCACCATCTGGGAAAGCCGCTCCGTCTCCCCCATGATGACCTGCATGCCCTTCCGCCTTGTTTCGGGGTCCAGGTCGTCGTCGCTCAGCAGCGTTTCGCCCCAGCCCCTTATGGCGGTCAGCGGGGTGCGCAGCTCGTGGGAAACCGAAGAGATGAAGTCATTTTTCACCTGCTCGGCGTTACTCAGCTCCTCCGCCATATTGTTGATGGAGGCGCACAGCTGGCCGATCTCATCGTCATTGTGGGTATCCAGCCGCACATCAAAGTCGCCCTGGGCGATCTGCCGGGCGGTCCGGCTCACCTCGCCCACCGGCGCGATGATGGAATTCATGAAGTAGCTGCTGGTATACAGCACAAACAGCAGGATGGCCAGCGCCACCAGCGAAGCGAACACCGTAATGAGGGTCAGCTGCCGGTCGATGGCCTGCATCGAGACCACATACCGCAGCCCCAGCAGGTCCTCTCCCGAAAGGGAGGAAAGCACGGTGACCGCCATGATCTTCTGGCCCTCCCACCGCCCGGTAAAGGAGCCGCTTTTGCCGTTTTCCCTTGCCATGGCCAGGTCCGGCATGGTGGTATCCTGCGGCACAAATCCGCTGGAGGTGAGGAACACAGTCCCTTCGCTGTCTATGGCCATCAGCTCTATGCGGTCCCTGTACTCAAAATCCTGTACCAGCTCATACAGCCGGGCATTAAAGTCGCTGCCCGCATCGGCCGCGGCGCTTTCCAGGCGGGCGCTTCCCGCGGCCGCCCGCGTGCGGATGTACTGGGAGGCGCTATTGTAGTAGAAAGAATGCATGGCGGCGGAAACACCGATGACCATTGCCACCATGATGACCACGATAATGCCAAAGCTATTCAGTAACCACCGCTTGGTGATGCTGCTGCGTGGTGCCATCGGCTTTCCGCCTCCTTTCTTCCGCTTCGTTTTTTGGGACGCTCCGTCCGGCGAAAACCGGCGCTGGCGGCGTCAGAGAGCCTCGACAGGCATCAGTCCGCCTTCACCGGACAAGAGTCTGCCTGCGGCCCTCTTTCTTGCCATCCTCCGCTTTTCGGCCGGCCGCGGCTTATTCCACCCACTTGTAGCCAAAGCCCCACACCGTGGTGAGGTATTTGGGATTGCTGGGCTCCGGCTCTATCTTCATCCGCAGCCGACGCACATTCACATCTACTATCTTGTCATCGCCAAAGTAGCTGTCGCCCCATACAGTGGTCAACAGAGCGCTGCGGTCCAGGGCCACATTGGGGTTGCGCATAAAATGCTCCATCAGCTGAAATTCCACCTGCGTCAGGTCGATCTTCTGGCCGTCGCGGGTCAGGCTGCGGCTGCGGATATTGAGCTGGAACGGGCCGGAGCGCAGTTCTGTCTCCGGCTCCTGCTTGGCGCTGCTCATGCTTACCCGGCGGTAAACGGCATCCACCCGGGCCACCAGCTCGCTGGGGCTAAAGGGCTTGGTGATGTAGTCATCGGCGCCCAGCATCAGGCCGTTCACCTTGTCCATCTCCTGGCTTTTGGCGGAAAGCATGATGATGCCCAGGGTGTTGTTTTTCTCCCGGATATGCTTGCAGACGGCAAAGCCATCGATGCCGGGCATCATGATATCCAGAATGGCGACCGAAAAGCTGTCGCCCTGCTCATCAAAGACACGGATGGCATCCTCGCCGCAGCAGACATCCACGACCTCGTAGCCGCTGCGCTGCAGATTGATGACCTCAAATTCACGGATGGCGTCCTCGTCCTCACAGATGAGAATTTTGCGGGGTGCTGCCATAAGTTTTACCTCCTGTGTGTTGGTTTTTTGGGAACCCCATGGGGGAGAATTGCGATATTTTTTCCGGCTTCTGGTTTTACTGGGGGAGGGGATTGGCCATCTCCCGACGCAGGGCGGCGATCCCAGTAGGGAGAACGCTGTTTTTCCCCTGGCCGCGGCCGACGGGCTGCCGGTTGGTTTTTAGCGAGCCGTTTTCCCTCTGCTTGAATTTTAAGCCCAATAGGGGGATCGGCTGGCGCTTTGCCGGTTTCCCGGTGCAGGGCTGGGACAGCAGTTATCCCAGCAGGGAGAAGCCTTCTTCCACCTGTGTCATGCTGATGGGGCTGCCGGCCGGCAGGAAAGCGTAGTAGGCAAATTGACCGCGGGTGGCCAGCAGGGTGTAGCCCTCCGGCTCGGTGCCCTCGGCGGCGGAAACCACCCGCAGCCGCAGGTATTCCTCGCCGGTTTCATTCAGGCTGCCGGTGTACCGCCGGAAAATGACCTCCCTGGTCTCGGCCCGGCGGGAAAGGGTCAGGGCATCCATCCAGTACTGGTCGTACAGGGCGGGCGGCAGGATAAAGCGCCAGCCATCGGTGGTATTCTGGTAGCAGGCGGCCACGGTGGAATAGCTGCCGTACTGCAGGGTCCGGTACTCGGTAAAATAGCGGGTCTCTTCCCGGCTGCTGCCGGCGGAGCCGGGCACAACGGCGCTCCAGGGCAGCTCCACTATGCCGTCGCCGTTGATATCGGCCGGGGAGGCCCCGGAGTAGCAGTAACCATCGGCATAGCCGGCGGGGGCTTCCTCCTGCGGGAGGACCAGCCGGCCGTTCTGCACGCCCACAAGAAGGGAGGCAGTCATATCGGCATTGATGCGGCCGGAGAAAACGGTGCCGGGCAGCTCCTGCGCGATGAGGCCGGTGACCGATTCCAGGATGTTCTGCAGGCGCAGGGAGCTGTAAGCGGAATCCAGCACCGAGATGCCGACGCCGCTCCAGCCGATGTACTGCAGGGTGACGCCGCCATCCACGGTGGCCGCTATGAGTTCTTCATAGCCGTCGCCGTCAAAATCGGCAATGGCCATGCCATCGCAGCTGATGTGAAATTCCTCCGAGAGGGCGGCATCCCGGTAGCGGTACAGGTACAGGGTATCAAATTCCCGGTCGGGCTCACGCCAGCCCACCAAAAGGTCGGTGGCGCCATCGCCGGAAAGGTGCCTGAAATCCACGAAAAGGACCTCGCCCTCAGTGCCGGGCAGGGCATTGCGGGCCCGCCAGCGGCCGTCGGATTTATCCAGAATTTGCAGGTAGACCAGTGGCTCATCCTCCACGGTGTAAAAGACAACGGCTTCCTGCTCTTCATCGCCGTCCAGATCGGTGAAAATGTAGGGGGAGCGGTAGCTGCCGCCGGCGGGGTAGCACAGTCGCAGCTCCTGGCCGACCACATCCCGCAGGGCTTCATCCACCTCGGTTTGCAGCTCGGAAAGGACGGGAGGTGTGAGGAGGGAATCGACATCGGGCTGGTAAAGATCGCAGCCGGAAAGGCCCAGCAGCAGGCCGGCCCCCAAGGTCAGAGTACAGATGAGCTTTTTCATGGCGGTTCCTCCTTTCCGGCCATTTGGGTACAAACACCCAATCTACCATCCTTCATTGTAGTCTTTTTCCAGCAGCCTGTCAATGAACGGGGTGTAAATTCGGCGGGCCGAAAAAGGAAAATTTTCTACGAAAAAGAAGCAGGAATTTCCGGGGGAAATTGCGTATCGCGCGCGTGCGCGCAGGCGGGCGCGTGTATGCGCGCGCGGGAGGGGTTATCCTAAAAATGGGAAAATGGGGGGGGCGACCGAAGGGGTGCGGAGTCGAGCGCCGCCGGTGGCGGATACAGCGAGACGGAGCACCCGTAGTGGTCGGAAAGAACGAGCAAGCGAGCAGCGCGAAGTTCTTTTCGGGTACCGCAAGGCAGAGGGGGCAAATACGCCGTGGCTACCTTTGGAGCGCATCTGTGCGCAGTACGGATTTGTTTTTCCCGATTATTGAGGGAAAAACAATATTCGTATCCAGCACAGCTAAGCGTCAAAGGGGTTTGTCAAGGGGGAATTTGTCCCCCTTGACCCGCTTTTGCCTCCTTTTGGCGGTGCAAAAGGAGGCCCCCGCCGGGTAGGCGCGCTAACTAAGCCTTGCAAAAGGCTCCGCGACGCCGACAGGCGAGATGAAATGATTGCCTTGATATTTGCCGTCAACCCCTCAGTCAGCCTTGCGGCTGACAGCCTCTCGCTGCGGCTCGGTCACGGCGCGGCTCTGATATGCCACTGGCATATCATTCACTACCGCGCCGCCACTTCGTTACCTCTTACACAGGGGAGGCTATGGGTTGGAGCGCCGCTTACCCTTTGCATAAGGGAGCCTATGAGGACTCGGCAAACAGTGCAGATATCGCATCGAAAAGGTCCATTTGTATCGTCCGAAATATCTCTACAAAATCCATTATTTAGAGAAATATTGCCGCCCTATCCCCTAAAATCCACCAAAAATAAAAAAATTTTCAAAAAACGGACATTCCATGCAGGAACATCCGTTCTCTTTTGCGTATTATATTAGTAGAGGGCTTTGCAAAGTGTGACCGATCGTCCTCCCGGGCCCTCCCTTTCTCGAGAAGGTGACAATTGAATCATTTGGTGCAAACCGGCGTTTTGGGCGGCGGCTTTCTTTCCTGCACCCTAAATGGACCGTACCTCCACCTGCGGCAGCAGGGCGCCTATGTCGCTCATCACGGGGGGCTGTGTTCCGGCCCGTACCACCTTTGCGGTAGCGGCCGCTACCGCAAATCGCAGGGTCTCCTCGGGTGTGAGCCCGTGCAGCCGGGCATAGATGAGGGCCGCCGTCATGGTGTCCCCGGCCCCTGTGGTATTAAGCGCGGTCACAGTAGGGGCCGCGGCAAAAAGTACCGCTTCCCGGGTGGCCAGCAGCGCCCCCTGCGCCCCCAGGGAAACCACCACCTGTCCTACCCCGCGGTGCAGCAGCTGCCAGGCCGCTTCCGCCAGGGATTCAGTGGTTGCCAGGCGGTAGCCGTACAGGGGCTCCAGCTCCTCCCGGTTGGGTTTTATGCAGTCCGGCTTTGCCGTGATCCCCAAAATCAGCGGCTCCCCGGCGGTATCCAGGTAAACGGCGGCTCCCCTTTTCCGGCACTCAGCGGTGAGATCCCGGTACCATCCGGCCGGTAAATCTTGCGGCAGGCTGCCGCACAGCACCACCACATCCCCCGGCAAAAGGCGCTCCAGCAGATCCTCCCGCAGGCGCCCGGCAGGGGCGGCCTCCCCCAGCAGACCGGGGGCGTTCAGCTCGGTGGTCAGTCCATCCCCCCGGGAGGAAATTTTGAGATTGACCCGGGTGGGGTGAGGAGCGGCATAGACGGTACAGGGCAGCTCCTCCTGCCGCAGCAGCCCGGCCAGCTCCTGTCCGGTCGTCCCGCCCGCGATGGTCAGGGCAACGCAGTCTTCGGCAAAGACACGCAGGGCCCTTGCCACATTGATGCCCTTGCCGCCGGGGTACCGGCCGCGGGAAAGGATGCGGTGGGTGGCGCCGGGCCGCAAATGCTCCACTTCCAGTGTTTCATCAATAGCGGGATTGAGGGTGACGGTGTAGATCATAAAAATCACCTCCGGGCAAATCTTTATCCCCAGTATAGCGCATAAGTGGGGGAGTTGTCCACCAAAAGAAAAGCCCTCTCCGGAGAGAGGGCGGGGGAGAGCCGCGTTCAAACAACGGCTCCCTAGAAAAACGCAAGTTATTGGCGATGATGTTGGAGGGCTTTTGCGATAGACACGGTGGTGTTGTTCCGGCTATTTTATCTGCGATGAAGGTGAATTTTTGTCCTGAAGGAAGACCTCCGCGGGGAAGGGTGAGAGGTAAACGGTGAAGAAGCGGGGCCCTGCTGAGGAAGGGCGGGCCGCAGGCCGCCCCGGCGAAGCCGGGGCCAGCGGGCGAAGCCCGCTGAAACCGCCCGGCGGGCGGTTTGGCCTGCGGCCGGCGTCCCGGATTTTGCAGGGGCCATAAAAAGCGGTTTTGCCGGTTGATTCTTGGCCTGCTGTGGGTGATGCAGTAGCAGCGGGTATAGCCGCACGGCCAAACGGCAGGCAGTCAAAAAAGCGGATTACCCGCAATAATGTTCGATGGCTTTGCTAGTAAATTCAGCAGTACCGGTTCCGCCAGCGGTGTCGATGTTTTTGGTAAATTCTCCTCCGCCGGCGTACATTTTTCCGAGTCCATTCAGGATTTTAGGGGAGCAGGTATAAAAATGCTCTGTAATATAATCTTGGAGTTTTTTTACCTGTGCCTGAACCGCCTCATCCGATGGGTTCATTTTTTTCATCTGCCCGAACTCAACAAATATTTTCATAAATTCATCCGCGATGGCAGCTTCGTCATCTTTTGTCCACTCCTTTGTTTTTTCTTCATACTCTTTGTACTCTGCTGTGTGACCCCACTGCTCTTTGGCGAGCTTAGAGTACTCATCGATCTTTTTGGTATCAAATGCTTTGAAATCCATATAGTTTACTCCCATTACTTTTATTCCTCGAGCGAAAAGAATGAGAGTTTCGAGATGCTCCTTTTTCATCGTAAGCAATTCAATTTGCTGCTCCAGCGCTTTGCTTCGATCAAAATTGGGAGAATCGAGGATGCGTTTGATTTCTTTTAGCGGAAATTCCAGCTCCCTGAACAGTAAAATCTGCTGTAAGCGTTCCATCGCTGTATCGTCATACAGCCGGTATCCCGCCTCGGTATATCCGGCAGGCGGCAGAAGCCCGATGGTATCGTAATATTGCAGAGCGCGTATACTCACTCCAGTCAATTTGCTTGCTTCATTTACTGTCATCATTTTCCTTTCCCTCCGCTCGATAAGGATACAATAAACTATTACGCAGCGTAGGAGTCAAGTGCTTTTTGAAAAATTGATATAAATTTCGGCTTAGACGGGTGATGTCATTTTGCAGGAGGGCAACGGCGGTTTTACCCGGTCTTTGAATTCTTACCGCAATCGGTACGGCGGCAGCGGGCGCAATCGCCACAGCAGCTGCCGGTATGGCCCCGGTGGACGGCCCGGAGAGCGAAAAATGTGCCGGTGGCGATTACTGCCAGCAGCAGCCAATCGAGGGGGCCCATCAGAACAGCCCTGTGATGGCATAGGCCAGCCAGCCTACTAGCCATGCTACACCGCATTGCAGGATTACCACGCCGACTGTTTTCACGGTGGAGCCGAGCTCCCGGCGGATGGTGGCTATGGCCGCCACACAGGGGGTATACAGCAGGGTAAAGACCAAAAAGCTGATGGCGGCCCGGGGAGAGAACATCCCGGTGACGGCCGCACCGCCCAGCAGGACCTCCAGGGTGCTGACGACAGATTCCTTGGCGACAAAGCCAGAAATGAGGGCGGTGGCGCAGCGCCAATCGGCGAAGCCGAGGGGGGCGAAAAGGGGAGCGATCCATTGGCCGATGAGCGCCAGCAGACTGTAAGAGCTATCCGCCACGACATTGAGTCGGGTATCGAAGCCTTGCAGGAACCAGATGATGATGGTGGCCAGGAAAATGACAGTGAAAGCGCGCTGCAGGAAGTCCTTGGCTTTTTCCCACAGCAGCAGTCCCACGCTTTTGGCACTGGGGAGCCGGTAGTTGGGCAGCTCCATCACAAAGGGAACGGGCTTGCCCCGGAAGGCAGTGTGGTTCATGATGAGGGCCGCCACGATGCCGATGAGGATGCCGAGAAGATAAAGGGCGATCATCACCAGGGCGCCGTACTGCGGGAAAAATGCCGCCGTAAAAAAGGCGTAGATGGAGATTTTGGCAGAGCAGCTCATGTAAGGGGTGAGGAGAATGGTCATTTTGCGGTCGCGATCGGAGGAGACGGTGCGGGTGGCCATGATGGCCGGCACCGAGCAGCCGAAGCCGATGAGCAGCGGCACGATGCTGCGGCCCGAAAGACCGATGCGGCGCAGCGGCTTATCCATTACAAAGGCGACACGGGCCATGTAGCCGGTGTCTTCCAGGATGGAGAGAAAGAAAAACAGGGTGACGATGATGGGCAGGAACACCAGCACGCTGCCCACGCCGGCAAAGATGCCATCGATGATGAGGCTGTGGACCACCGGATTGATGCCGTAGGCAGTGAGAGCGCCATCGACCAGGGCGGTGAGCGCATCAATGCCGACGGCCAGGAGATCGGAAAGACGCTGGCCGATGACATGGAAGGTGAGGTAGAAGGTGAGAAACATGACCGCCAAAAAGGTGGGAATGGCGGTGTACCGGCCGGTAAGGATCTGATCGAACCGGACGGAGCGGGCGTGCTCGCGGCTTTCGTGGCACTTGGTGACCGAGGCGGCGACGACCCCTTCGATGAAGGTATAGCGCATATCGGCCAGGGCGGCATTGCGGTCCAGCCCGGTTTCGTTTTCCATCTGGACGATGCAGTGTTCCAGCAGCTCCTTTTCGTTTTCATCCAGCCGCAGGTCCTTTTCCAGCGTATCGCCGCCCTCAATGAGCTTGGCGGCGCAGAAACGGGTGGGGACGCCCAGCCGTTCGGCGTGATCCGAGATGAGGTGGATAACGGCGTGCAGACAGCGGTGGACGGCGGAATCATCGGTGCAGAAATCTGTGACCTTGGGTAGGATTTTGCCCCGGGCGACGGTGAGCGCCTGGGTGATAAGCTCCGATACACCATCGCCCTTGGCGGCGGAAATGGGTACCACCGGGATGCCGAGGGCGGCGCTCATTTTTTGCACATCGATGGAGCCACCGTTGGCGCGCACCTCATCCATCATATTGAGTGCCAGTACCATGGGGACCCGCAGCTCCAAAAGCTGCAAAGTAAGGTAGAGATTACGCTCGATATTGGTGGCATCCACAATATTGATGATGCCATCCGGCTTTTGATTCAGGATGAAATCCCGGGTGACGATCTCCTCCTGGGTATAGGGCCGCAGCGAATAGATGCCTGGCAGATCGACGACGGAGCAATTTTTCTCGCCCCGGATATCGCCCATTTTCTGATCGACGGTGACGCCGGGAAAATTGCCGACATGCTGATTGGAGCCGGTGAGGGCATTGAACAGGGTGGTTTTGCCGCAATTCTGATTGCCGGCCAATGCGAAGATCATATTTCCGCGGCCTCCTTTACCTCGATCTTTTGGGCTTCCTCCACCCGCAGGGTCAGCTCATAGCCGCGGACCCTTATCTCGATGGGATCGCCCATGGGGGCGACCTTTTGCAGGGTGACGCGGGTGTGGGGGATGAGACCCATATCCAAAAGGCGGCAGCGCAGCGGGCCATCGCCGCCCACGGCCGTGATGATACCGGAGGAGCCGGTTTTGAGTTCATTCAAAGTCATAGTGATAATCCTTTCCCTTGACATGTGGCAATTAAAATTAGGATAGACTAATTTTATTATAAGGCGGCAAAAATATCAAGTATCCGACAGGGATCGGGCAGTATTTTGGGCGGAGGGGCAAAGCGGGCGGAGGGCTTTGTCCATTTGAGGCGGGACTGGCATTTTTCTGTCGGCGGGGCATACCCTCTAAAGAGAGAGGGGGAATAAGTGATGCTGGGAGCAATGGTACTGACGCTGCTGGGCGGGCTGTGGCTGCTGACGCTGCATGTTTCGACTTCAGGTTCATTCCCGCGGCCGCTGACGGCTAAGCAGGAGCGGGACTGCCTGGAGCGGATGAGCCGAGGAGACCGGGCGGCACGGAACGAGCTGGTGGAGCACAATCTGCGACTGGTGGCGCACATCGTGAAGAAGTACTACGCGGTGAGCGGGGAGCAGGATGATCTGATCTCGATAGGGACGATAGGGTTGATAAAGGCGGTGGAGACCTATAACTTGGAGAAGAAGACAAAATTCGCGACTTATGCTTCTAGGTGTATTGAGAATGAGATTCTGATGTATTTTAGGGCGCGAAGGAAGACGGCGGGGGATGTTTCATTGGAGGACCCGCTGGATACCGACCGGGACGGCAACAGCCTGACGCTGATGGAGCTGGTGAGCGATGAGGAGGATATCATTACACGGTTGGACCTGACGCTGAAGGCCGAGAAGCTGCGGGAGGTCTTTGGGGTGCTGGAGGGACGGGAGCAGCGGGTGCTGCGGCTGCGCTACGGGCTGGATAACCGGCCGCCGATGACCCAGCGGGAGGTGGCCAGGAAGCTGGGGATCTCCAGGAGCTATGTTTCCCGGCTGGAGAAGCACGCCATAGAGCGGCTGCGGGAGGAGATGGGCAAGTAAGGGGAAAACAGAGGGACTTGCCGTTTGGGAAAAAATACGCTATGATGGGGAAAAGTATTTTTCCCGGAGGTGCCAGTATGCATATTCCCGCCATAGCTACCAGTGAGATGGAGGTATTATCCTTTGCCGAGGCGATGCGCCAAAGCGGCCGGGAGGCGGACTACGATACCGGCCGGTGGCTGTATGTGCCGGACTTTTATACGGAGTACCGATATGTGCTGGGCACCAAGGGAGAGAAACCGCTTATCTGCATTGGGGTGAACCCCTCCACGGCGGAGCCGGACCACCTGGATAATACCCTGAAATCGGTGGAACGGATCGCGCTGGGAAATGGGTACGACAGCTTTATTATGTTTAATGTGTACCCGCAGCGGGCTACCCGGCCGCAGGATATGGCGCGGGAGCGGGATGAGCGGCTGCACCGGGCCAATATGGAGGCTTTCGAGTATATTTTGGAACTGAGTAATGAGCCGACGGTATGGGCGGCCTGGGGGAACATCATAGAGATGCGTCCCTACCTGAAAGGCTGTGTGCAGGATATGATAGCGGCCGGAGAGCGGCACGGCGCCCGGTGGGTCACGGCGGGGAAGCGCTCGGTGAAGGGGCACCCGCACCACCCGCTGTACCTGAAGAAGGACAGCGGGCTGGATCCCTTTGATGTGGCGGAGTACTGCGAACGGTGCATATGAGCTGCGGCAGGGAAAAGGCAGGCAGGCGCTCCGGAGCGGGAAAGGGCCGCCCGAAGCGCAGCGAAGGCGCGGCCCTGGGGAGCGCAGGGGTGCCCGCCGGGGGTGGAGAGTGCGCGGAAGAATGAAAACAGCACCGAGGAGCAGTTCCACGGTGCTGATTTTGTTATTCGTTTGGTTCCTGCGGCAGGGGAGGAGTTTTGGCGGCTTCCAGCTCCTTAAACTTGGCCTGCATGGTGGGATTGTTTTTCGTCAGGCGCTTGACTGAAAGCTCCTGGGCTTTATCATTGGCCAGGCGGAGATTATTTTCGGAGGAGAGCAGGGCGTCCTTGGTCTTTTGCAGGTGGTCGATGGTTTTATCGATCTCCTCGATGGCGGTTTTGAACTTGCGGCTGGCCAAATCGTAATTGCGGCCGAAGCGGGTCTTGAAGTCGTTCATTTCCTCCTCGAAGTGGGAGATATCGATATTCTGATTACGGATCTCCGCCAACTGCCGGCGGTATTCCACCGTATGGAGTGCCGAGCCCCGCAGCAGGGTGATGATGGGAATGAAGAACTGAGGACGGATGACATACATTTTGGGGTAGCGGTAGCTGACATCGGTGATGCCGCCATACAGCTCGCTGTCCGGCTCCAGCAGGGAGACCAAGACGGCATATTCGCAGCCCTTTTCCTGACGGTCCTTATCCAGTTCCCGGAAGAAATCCTCGTTCTTTTTCTTGCTGGCGGTGGTATCCATCTCGTTTTTCATCTCGAACATGATGGAGAGAAATTCGATGCCATCGGAGGTGGACTCCCGGAAGATGTAATCGCCTTTGCTGCCGGTGCGGGCGTCGTTGTCCTTCTCAAAGTAAGCGTTGGGGAAAGCGGCGGACCGCAGACGGTTGAATTCGATCTCACAGTGCTGTTCCAGCGTTTCTCCCACCATTTTGGTGGAAAGGCGGGTTTTGAGGTCCTTATAATAGGCGATGACCTCATCCTTGCTGCTGAGCTCCCGCTTGTAGCTTTCCCGCAGCTCCTGCTCCTTTTCCCGGCTGGCGGCCGCGGCTTCCTTCAGCTGATAGGTCAGCTTATCGATTTCCCGCTGACTTTCGATCAGTTCGTCCTTCTTCTCAGAGGTCACTTTTTGAATGGCCAGCTCCCGCTCGGTTTGAGCGGCGTTCAGGCGGGTCCGCAGTTCAGTAATGGTCTGATCCCGGGCGGAAAGATCGGCGGTCTGCTGCTCCAGGGCTTTCTGTACGGCCAGCTCCCGCTGGGCCTGCTGGGAGAGAAGCTGGGCCTTCAGTTCTTCGATCTGCCGCTGCAGCTGGGCCTCGGACTGCTCCTGAGAGCGGGCGGCCTGAGTGCGTACCAGGGCCAGATCTTTTTCTTTTTCGGCGGCCAGCTGCTTTTCCCGCTGGGCCAGCTCCCGGTGAAATTCTTCATCCCGTACCTGACCCACGATGGCTGCATAGCCGGATTCATCCACGGTAAAGACTTCGCCGCATTTGGGACATTTGATCTCGTGCATAGCCGTACCTCCCGGTGAACTTACTGGATGTGGCCCATGGCGTGGCGCTTGATGGCTTCCATGGAGGCATCGCTGATGACATGCTCCATTTTGCAGGCGTCCTCCGCAGCGGTCTTTTCGTCAACGCCAAGTTTGACCAAAAAGCTGGTGAGCAGGCGATGACGCTCGTAGATCTTTTCCGCCACGGCCTGGCCGGATTCGGTGAGTGTGATGCCGCCATCTTCCGCGACATGGATGTAGCCCCCCTTCCGCAGAATGCCGACGGCGCGGCTGACACTGGGCTTGGAGTAGCCCATTTCCTCCCCGATATCAATGGCGCGGACAAAGCCTGTGCGTTGAGAGAGAACAAGGATGGTTTCCAGATACATTTCGCCGGATTCCTGCAGGGACATAAGGGGCACCTTCTTTTCTTGATGGATATATTTATTTAAGGATAGCATAAAACGCGGTCGGACGCAAGGGAAGCGGGGGGAAGAAAAACTCCCTGCCCGAAGGCAGGGAGAATGGAGCTGGAAACGTGACTTGAACACGCGACCTGCTGATTACGAATCAGCTGCTCTACCGGCTGAGCTATTCCAGCATTTTTGAGGTTACTAAAGTATTCTATCATACCAGCTGGAAAAAATCAATCAAAATTCATGCACAGTTCATTTACTTTCGCGGCAGTGGGCACTATAATAAAAATATACCCCATTTTAACGGAGAACGAACAGAATGAAGAGAGTAACGGCGCTGCTGCTGGCAGCGATGATGATAATAACAACCGGCCTGATAACACCGGCCATGGCGGCGGAGGATGATGTGCCGGAAACCTACAGCAATGCCTATGTGGTGATGGACGCCAAGACCGGGCAGGTGCTGCTGCAAAAAAACATGTACGAGAAGGAATATCCGGCCAGCATTACCAAGATACTGACAACAGCGCTGGGGCTGACCTACGCCAAGCCGGAGGACCGCATCACCGTTTCTCAGGAAACGGTAAGCGATGTATGGAAATGGGGCGAGACCACCCACCTGGCGCTGGAGCCGGGGGAGATCATTACCCTGAAGGATGCGCTGTACGGGGCGATGGTGGAATCCGCCAATGACTGCGCCAATGCCATAGCCCAGGCGGTGAGCGGGAGCCTGACCGATTTTGCGGAGCTGATGAACCAGCAGGTGGCGGCGCTGGGACTGAGCGATACCCACTTTACCAACGCGCACGGCCTGCCGGATAAGGACCACTATACCACTGCCTATGATATGGCGCGCATCACCCGGTGGGCGATGACGGTGCCGGGCTTTGAGGAATATTTCTGCGCGACGGAGTATACCATCCCCAAGACCAACAAAAAGGATGTAGCAAGAAACATCGGTACCCACCACCATATGTTGGTGGAAAGCGCTTACTACTATCCCTACGCTAAGGGCGGCAAGCTGGGCTGGACCACCGAGGCGCAGCATACGGCGGTGACCTGGGCGGAGAAGGATGGACTTTCTTTGCTGTGCGTGGTGCTGGACTGCAGCGACAAGTGGGGCAAGTACAAGGACACCATAGCGCTTTTTGACTACTGCTTTGAACGGTACAGTATGGTTTCGGTAAAGACCAATGAGATAGCGGCGTATGATATCCCGGTGGGGAGCCTGACCAATACTGCCGGGATGGTGCATATAGCGGCGACGGGCGACCTGGATGTGCTGGTGCCGAAGGGAACGGCGGTAGAGAGCATCGCGCTGAAATATAATATCCCCAGCCGATATAAGGTGGGAGAACGCATAGACCCGCAGGTGGAGCTGTGGTGCGGTGGTGAGCTGGTGGGAACTTTCCCAATGGAGTACACTGTGGAGACCTATGCCCCCGTGGAGGATGTGCCAAAGGATGATGTCACGACGGCCGGCAGCGGCTCTGTGGTGCTGACGGTGCTGAAATGGATTGGCATAGTGCTGGGGGCGTTGATCGTGATCTTATTTGTGCTGCGGGCGTACTTTATGGCGCGGCGGCGCCGCCGTGCCAAGCAGCGCAGGCGAGCTCAGCGCCGGCGCATGAACTGAATATTCGGCAAAAAATATAGGGCGGGCCGCTGGGCCTGCCCTATATTTATGCAACTGCACAAATATGGGGAAAATGCATCCTTTGCGGCAAATTGACTGGACAACTTTCCCCCAAATGAGTTACAATAAAACAGTATGCAAAGATGAAGTAATGGGCGGGTGGATGCCCGGAGGAGAAGAAGACATGGATATTTTTGCGCTTCTGCGGCTGGTGCTGGGCCTGGCCTTTTTCCTGTTCGGTATGAATGTGATGTCCAGCAACCTGGAAAAGATGGCGGGCGGTAAGCTGGAGCAGCTGCTGAAAACAATGACAGCGAGCCCCTGGGTGAGCCTGCTGCTGGGCGCGGCCATTACCATAGCGGTGCAGTCATCCTCGGCGGTCACGGTTATGCTGGTGGGTCTGGTCAATTCCGGGATCATGAAATTTGGCCAGACGCTGTATGTCATCTTCGGCGCGAATATCGGCACCACGCTGACGGCGTGGATCCTCTCCCTTTCCGGCATTCAAAGCGGGAATGTGTGGCTGAAGATGCTGAAGCCCGAAAATTTCTCGCCCATTTTAGCCATCATCGGCGTAGTGATGATGATGGTGTGTAAAAACGATAAGAAAAAGAGCATTGGTACGGTGCTGGTGGGCTTTACAGTGCTGATGTACGGCATGGTGGTGATGAGCGACGCGGTAAGCCCGCTGGCGGAGATGCCGGAGTTTTCGGCGATCCTAGCGGGGCTGCGTAACCCGTTACTGGGCCTGGTGGTGGCCACCCTGTTTACCGCCGTGATCCAAAGCTCGGCGGCCTCGGTGGGTATTCTGCAGGCGCTGGCGCTGACCGGCAGCCTGACCTATGAGATGGTCATTCCCATGGTGATGGGCCTGAACATTGGTACCTGCGCCACCTCGCTGATTTCCAGCATTGGGACAAGCTACAAGGCCAAGCGGGTGGCGGTCATCCACTTTTCCATCAAGGTCATTGGTACTGTTATCTGCCTGCCGTTGTACCTGTTGATCACCTCGGTGCTTCAGCTTGATTTTATCCATATTGCAGTGACACCATGGAATATTGCCATGGTGCATACCATCTATAACCTGGCTATTACCGCCATTTTGATGCCATTTACCAAGTACCTGGTGAAGCTGGGCAAGTGGCTGGTGAAGGCCAAAGACGAAACGGCACCTAAGGACTCCATGCAGTACGCGCCTGACCTGCTGCTGCTCCGCTCCCCTTCGGTGGCGCTGCAGGAGTGTGACCACTATACCTTCCGGATGGCCGGGACGGCAAGGGATTCGCTGGAACGGGCGATCTCGCTCATCGGCGCCTACAATGAGCAGGACGCCGAGGTGGTACTGAAGCAGGAGGACACGCTGGATCTGTATGAGGACCGGCTGGATACCTACCTGGTGTACCTTTCGGCGCAGGCGCTTTCCCAGCAGGATAGCCGCCGCGTGGGGAAAATGCAGCACGCCATCGGGGACTTTGAGCGGCTGGGCGACCACGCCGTGAACCTGGTAAAGGCCGGCAAGGAGCTGGAGATCAAATCGCTGTTTTTCTCGGAGGAGGCCCGGCGGGAGTTGGGGGTGCTTTCCGCTGCGGTGCGGGAGATTTTGCAGTTGACAACCGATTGCTATATCAATACCGACCATGAGATGGCCCACCATGTGGAGCCGTTGGAGCAGGTCATTGACGCACTGACCAAGGAGATCAAGCAGAATCATCTGGCACGCCTACAGGCGGGCCGCTGTTCCATCGAGCTGGGATTTATCCTAACTGACCTGCTGACTGACTACGAGCGGATTTCCGACCACTGCTCCAACATTGCGGTGGCGGTCATCGAGCTGCAGCACGACGCGCTGGACTCCCACCGCTACCTGAACGAAATGAAGCGTGACAGCGATGCGTTCCGGGAGATGTATGTGAAATTCAGGGAGAAATATACACTGCCGGAATCGGCCTATATTGCCAGACAGGCGGCGGAATACCGCTGAGCACAGAGGAGGATCGCAGGGTCCTCCTTTTTTTACCCAAATGGGCCGGTGTGTCCCAAATTAAGATAATGTTAATATTCCCGGATGGAAATAAGGCGGCCGCGATGCTATAATACCTCTTACAGCTTTTTTCGACATACTGTAAATGAGGAAAAGGAGAAACCTATGACGATCTTGACGCCCATTTTGATCTGTCTGGCCGTAGCGGCTATCCTGGGAGCGCTGTGGCTGTTTGCGCCGGAGGCCGCCCTGCAGGCGACCATCTCGGTGGGGGTGATCGCGGCTTTGGGCATCAGCGGCGGGATCATTGGGGAGCTGCTGCCCCGCCGGTGGTTTCACTGGGATCGCTTCCCCTACAAGACCTGCGCATGGGAGAAAAACGGCAAGATCTATGAAAAAATGGAGATCCGCAAGTGGAAGGACAGGGTGCCGGATAAAAGCCGCTGGGGTGGGCATGAATATGCCAAGACCATTCGTGGGCAGAACGACGCCGAAAACGCTACCCGACTGCTGCAGGAAACCTGTGTGGCGGAGCTCATCCACTGGGTACTGATGCTGGCGACGCCGCTGGTATTTGTCTTTGCTCATGGACCGATGGCGGTATTGGTAGTGCTGCTGTATGGGTTCTCTCACATTCCGTGTATTATCATCCAACGGTATAACCGGCCGCGGCTGTGCGCCCTGCTGCGGCGCTGCCAAAGAAAGGGGGCCGAAACGACATGAAAGTTCTCATCCTGACCTGCAATACCGGCGGCGGACACAATGCCGCGGCGGCAGCCCTGCGCCGGGAGCTGGAATCCCGCGGGCACACCTGCGCGGTGGCGGATGCTCTTTCCTTTGGGCCCAAGCATTTTTCGGAGGTAATCAGCCACCTGCACACCATCGCCTACCGGTATTTCCCCAAAATATACGGGGCGGGCTACCGCAAAAAAGAGGAGCGAGTGCTGGGGGAGGATGAGACCTCCTTTGAATACAAGATGAATGCCATCTGTGTGCCGCAGCTGTACCGCTACCTGCTTTCGGGCGGGTTTGACGCCATAGTGACGCCGCATGTGTTCCCGGCGGAAATGCTGACCAGGCTGCGCCGGAAATATGAATATAAAAAGCCGTTTTATTTTATCGCTACCGATTACACCTGCAGTCCTTGTGTGGATGAGATCACGCCTGATTACTGGGTCATTCCGGATGAGAGGCTGATCCCGGAATTTACCGCCCGGGGCATCCCGGAGGATCGTCTGCTGCCGCTGGGCATCCCCACCAACCCGGCAATGGCCGCCCATGTGGACCGGAATGTGGCCCGGCGGTTGCTGCACCTGCCCCAGCAGGGGGAGATGGTGCTGGTGATGAGCGGCTCCATTGGCTGCGGGCCGATGACGACCCTGGCCCTGAAACTGCTGCGCCGACTGCCTAAGGATAGCTTTGTGGTGGTCATCTGCGGGAAGAACAAGGGCGACCTGAAGGAGCTGCAGCGGTATGCCAAATTCCTGGAGCGGCTGTACCCGGTGGGCTTTACTGACCGGATGGATCTTTACTATTCGGCGGCCGACCTGGTAGTGGGTAAGCCTGGCGGGCTTTCCTGTACCGAGATCGCCCAAAAGAGGGTGCCGGCAGTGCTGATGCTGAGCGTCCCCGGCTGCGAGAGCCGTAATCTGGAATTCTTTACTCGCTATGGGATGGCACTGGGGACCGAAAGCGTGCGGGATACCCTTTCTGCCGTGCGGCGGCTGCTGAGCAGCGCAGCCATGCGCAACCGTATGATGCTGGCGCAGCGGACTATTCCGCAGGGCGCGGTGGCGGCAATCACGGATCTGATAGAAAAGGGAATGGTACCTTTGCCCGCAAAAGAAGAATAATGCTGCATAAAGAAAAGGGAGCCTTTTGGCTCCCTTTTTTGCGTGGGGTTGGCTTAATTGCAGCCACAGCCGCAGCCGCCGCAGCCGTTCGTGCTGGTATCGCCGCAGCCGCAGGTGCGGTAGGCGGAGATGTTGGTGGCATTGCCTCCGGTGAGCCACAGCCACACCAGAATGAGAATGATGATCCACCACCAGTTATTGCCGTAGCCGCAGCTGCCGCCGCATCCACAAGAATTGCAGCCCATAGTGTACCCTCCTATTATTCAAAAAAGGTTAGTTGCAGCCGCAGCCGCAGTCGCCGCAGCCACTGCGTCCGCCGCCGCATGTATTACAGCCACAGCCGCCGCCATAGCCGCTCAGTCCGCCGCTGCTCAGCAGCCAGATAGCAAGAAGAATGATGACCAGGGTGGCGTCATTCAGGCAGATGCCGAAGAGCCCACGGTTGCTATCGGCAGGGCAGCAGGTATTGCAGCAGTTACCAAACATAGCAGAGATGCCTCCTTTACATTGGGATCACCCCATCTTATGTCGCGGGGAGATTTTGGTGCGGCGTTTAAGCGACTGGATGCAGCCAATATTAAGGGCAGAACAAAAAAGGAGGGGAGACCCTATGAATCAATACAATGGCTTTACACCGCGGGCGGCCGCGGCATTGGAGGGCGCCCAGCGGGCGGCGCAGCAGGCAGGGCATACCTATATCGGCAGTGAGCACTTGCTGCTGGCATTGCTGCGAGAGGGGGCCGGAGCGGCTTATACGCTGCTTTTTCAGCGGCGTGTAACAGCGGGAAAGACCGAGCGTGCCCTGCTGCAAATGGTGGGTAGGGGACATCCCACCCTGCTGGAGTCGGAGGAAACGACGGTGCATTACCGTGCCGCAGTGGAAGAAGCGCTGCGGGAGGCCCAGATGGGCGGATTTTTGCAGGCGGGGACCGAGCACCTGCTGCTGGCGCTGTGCGGACAACAGGATTCCGGGGCGGTAAGACTGATGAATAAGCTCGCAGTGGATATCCCCAACCTGACCATTGCCCTGCGAGAGACGATACGGCTGGAGCAGTGCGAGCAGAATAACGACCGGCAGATTCCCAAGGTGGTGGGAAAGGCCCAGCGGCAGATCCGCAGTGTGATGCTGGACCGATTTGGCCGGGAGCTGACTGAGCTGGCCCGGCAGGGGCGGCTGGATCCGGTCATTGGGCGGGAACAGGAGACAGAGCGGCTATTGCAGATCCTTTCCAGGCGTTCCAAAAATAATCCCTGTCTGATCGGTGAGGCGGGAGTGGGCAAGACCGCCGTGGTGGAGGGACTGGCGCAGCGCATTGCGGAGGGCCGGGTGCCGCTGGCTCTGGCGGATAAGCGGATCATTACTCTGGACTTGCCAGCAATGGTGGCCGGTACTAAGTATCGCGGCGACTTTGAGGAGCGGATCCGGTCCATTATGGAGGAAGTGGCGGCGGCTGGGGATGTGATTCTTTTTATTGATGAGATTCATACCATTATGGGCATTGGCGCGGCGGAAGGCGCAGTAGATGCGGCTAATATCATGAAGCCGAAACTTGCCCGCGGGGAATTGCAGGTTATTGGTGCCACCACCATAGCGGAGTACCGCAAGACCATCGAAAAGGACGGCGCGCTGGCCCGGCGGTTCCAAAGTGTGCTGGTGGAGGAGCCTACCGAGGAACAGACAATGGCGATCCTGCGGGGGCTGTGCCCGCGCTATGAACAGCACCACGGGATGATCATTACCGAGGACGCACTGGAGGCTGCGATCCGGCTTTCGGTGCGGTATTTCCCGGCGCGCTTTTTGCCGGATAAGGCGCTGGACCTGCTGGATGAGGCGGCGGCCAGGCTGCGGATCCACCGGGCAGGCATGCTGGAGAGCGGAATGAGAGCATCCCGGCGGCTGATGCTGACCCAGCGGGAGGTACAACAGGCGGCGGGGGCGATGACCGGGCTTGCGGTGGGACAGGGACTTTCGGCCGAGCGGCTGGAAAATGGCCTGCGGCAAAGTGTGGTGGGGCAGCAGGAGGCGGTGGAGACGGTAATTCATGCCATCCTGCGCAGCAATGCTGGGCTGCGGGATCCCCGGCGCCCCATCGGGAGTTTTTTGTTCCTGGGGCCCAGTGGAGTGGGCAAGACCCAGTTGTGCTACGCATTGGGCAAAACGCTGTTCGGCAGCGAGGAGAATATCATCAAGCTGGATATGAGCGAATACCGGGAGCCGCACAGTATTTCCCGGCTTATTGGGGCGCCCCCCGGTTATGTGGGGTGTGAGGAAGGGGGCATCCTGACTGAGGCGGTGAAAAAACACCCAATGAGCGTGGTGGTCTTTGATGAGATAGAAAAGGCACACCCGGATCTTTACAATTTGCTGCTGCAGATTTTGGAGGATGGGCGGCTGACCGACAGCCAGGGCAGATTGGCGGTCTTCAGCAATACGGTGGTTATCTTGACCAGTAACCTGGGAGCGGAGGCGATGCTGCATCCGCAGAGGATGGGCTTTGGCGATGCCGGGGCGGACGCGAAGACGATGGTGCTCTCCAAACTGCGGGAACAGCTGCGGCCGGAGCTGTTGGGTAGACTGGATGAGACGATTCTGTTCCAGCCGCTGAGAAAGGAAGAGCTGCGGCAGATCGCGGTGCAGCTGCTGCAGGGGGTGCAAAGCCGCCTGCGGGAGCAGGAGATCGGGATGGAATTTGAGGACACGGTGGTGGAACAGATTGTTGCGGGGGCGGAGGAGGGCCCCTATGGGGCGCGCCCGCTGCGGCGGCTGGTACGCACCATGGTGGAGGATCCGCTGACGGAACGGCTGCTGGCCGGGGAGCTGCATGCCGGGGATATCCTGTGCTGCGGCTGGGAGCAGAGCACCCTGCAGATGCACGAGCGGATACCGGCGGCGCAGTGAGTGAAGTTTCTGTATGGAGCGGGCCGACCTGCGGCTTTTGCGGATTGTAAAAAGATGTCGCTTTACAGATGCGGCGTCTTTTTTTATAATAGAGGTGGAATGACAAATGCTATTTTGGACAGGCATGAAAATGCATGAGAAAAGACGATATGAGGCTACGGATATGCGAAGGATTACAGAGGCGCTAAACCAAATCGTTCACAGTATAGAATATAAAAATGTTTTGGAAATTGCTTGCGGCAGTGGGGAATTTTCCTTTGAGGCGGCCCAATATGCTCGTTCTGTAACATGCATTGATTTAGACGATAGTCGCTTGCTGCCATCGGTAAGGAATGCAGAAAACATAGTTTTTCTACTGATGGATGCCATTAACTTACAGATGGCAAGTGATAGCGTCGATGTTATTGTGTTCTATAATGCACTTGCGCATGTTGAAAACGAGTTAGAAAAGATCTTGAATGAATGTTATAGAGTTTTACGGAAAAGAGGGGAGCTATATTTTATCAGCTCTTTTGGAATTGATAAAATCGCTGTAGAAGCCACACTGTTGCCAATGTTAAAGAAACAAAAAATTTATTTCAGCTTGAGTCAAACAAAAAATTTTATAATTGTACAAATAGGTGCTTAATTCAGTTTGAGTAATTCACACAGGATATAACGCTAAATATAATTGTCCATTCAATATGTTTGGCGAGAAAATACAACATAAAAGGAGTACCTACTATGGAAAACAAAATCTTTACCTTACATAAAACCGTTACCGAGGCAGATACCGCTGCCCATGTGGGGAGCGGCAGCCTACCTGTATTGGCAACCCCGGTTCTTATTGCGTGGATGGAAGCGGCAGCCTGTGGCTGCTGTGCCGGACTGATGGAGGAAGGCACCACCAGTGTGGGAACGGAGATGAATATGCGACATACCGCGGCCAGCCCGGTGGGGATGAAAGTGACTGTTACGGCGGAACTGACCGCGGTGGAGGGCAGAATTCTTTCTTTCAAGGTTTATGCCGAAGATACCGCCGGTGCCATCGGCGAAGGCAGCCATACCCGTGCCATTATACGGGCGGAGCGTTTTATGGAAAAGGCCAATGCCAAGCTGGCCCAGTGAGGGAATTCCCATGGTGAGTGCGGCCGCTACAAAAACGAAGCCCCGTGTGATGAGTCGGGGCGGTATCATTGCCTGCATGGTACTGACACTGTTGACGCCAGTGGGGTTGCTGTTGATCCACCTGGCGCGCGGCAATGCCGAAGAAGTGGAGCATCTGTACAGTCGTGGATTTTATCATGGTATGGCAACGGCTCTGACAGCGCTGACCGGGAGGGCGCCCTTTTCGGTAATGGAGGTCATCCTGCTTTTGCTGGGGGCCGCTGCGCTGGTGTTCCTTGTTCTTTGGATACGGGAAGCCATCCGGCGGGGAAAACGCTGGTGGATGGTGTGCTTAAAGCGGCTGTGGATCATAGTTTCGGCGGCTTCGGCGGTATTCTTTTGGTTTATTCTTACCGGGGATCTTAATTACTACCGTATTCCGGTGGGGCAGAGTCTGGGGTTGCAAACCGAGGCAACGGATGTGAAAACGCTTCGGTCACTCTGTCATCTGCTGGCGGGGCAGGCGGCGGAGCTGCGGCCACAGTGTGAGGAAGATAGCGAGGGGGTATTTGCTTCTTCCGTGACCTATGCGGAATTGGCGGAGACCGCTACTGGTGCGGTGACGGCACTGGATGAGATCTATGGGGTACAGCTCTTTGACCTGGCGGGACAGACCCGCCCCAAAGCCATGTATTTTTCAGAGGTCATGAGCTATATTCAGCTGACTGGTGTGATTTTTCCTTATATCTCGGAGCCGAACATCAATATACACCAACCGGCCTATGGGATCTCCTCCACCATGTGCCATGAGCTTTCCCACATCTGCGGCTTTATGCGGGAGGATGAGGCGAATTTTATTTCTTATCTGGCCTGCTATAATAGCGATAATACAGAGCTGCGGTATAGCGGCGCGATGATGGGACTTATCCATGCTACAAACCGCCTGTACCGCTATGACCCAAACGCCTGGCAGGAGATTTATACGCTGCTGCCGGAAGGAGTGCTGCGGGATCTGGCGGCCAACAGCCGTTACTGGAAAAAGTATGAAACGCCGGTAGGCGAAACGGCTGACCGCTGGAACGATGCCTACCTGAAGGCCAATGACCAGACCGATGGGGTGCAGAGCTACGGCCGTATGGTCGATCTGCTCATCGCTTTTTACAGGGCGCAGGGATTGATTTGAGCAGTATATTTGCCGGTTCCTGCAAACCGAGAGAGGCCGACCCTGTGGGTTGGCCTTTTTTGCAAGTTAAGGCCATGTTAAATTTCATTTTTGGCTTGACAAATGCCGTGGGCAGGCCTATACTTGCAGATATATTTTTTACGCAAAGGAGTGCGGAACGATGAGTAAAGTGTTCATTCCGGCAGGTTACCACAGCTGCCTTTCCCTGTACGATACCCAAAAGGCCATCAGCCTGATCAAGCGGGTGTTTGAGGATACTCTCTGCGGAAATCTGAATCTCAGCCGGGTATCGGCCCCGCTGTTTGTGGAGGCTTCCACCGGCTTGAATGATGACCTAAATGGAGTGGAGCGCCCCGTTTCCTTTGATGTGCCGGATATCGGCCGGGATGCACAGGTGGTGCACTCCCTAGCCAAGTGGAAGCGCCTGGCGCTGCACCGCTACGGCTTCCGTCCCGGCAAGGGCCTTTATACCGATATGAATGCCATCCGGCGGGATGAAACGCTGGATAACATTCACTCCATCTATGTGGACCAGTGGGATTGGGAAAAGGTTATCACGCCAGAGGAGCGTAATGTGGCCTATCTGAAGGCTACGGTACAGAGTATTGTGGATGCGATCGTTTCCACTCAGCGCACCCTGCGGGCCATATATCCGCAGCTGAATACGGTTCCGGACCTGGTGCCGGAGGTCACCTTCATCACCACACAGGAGCTGGAAGACCGTTACCCGGAGCTGACCCCTAAGGAGCGGGAAAATGCCATTGCGAGGGAATGCGGCACTGTATTCCTAATGCAGATTGGCGGTAAGCTGCGCAGCGGCCAGCCCCATGATGGCCGTGCCCCAGACTACGATGACTGGACCCTAAATGGTGACCTGCTGGTTTATAACCGAGTGCTGGGAACAGCATTCGAGCTGTCCTCCATGGGCATCCGTGTAGATCCTGCGGCACTGGACCGCCAGCTGACCCTTTCCGGCTGTGAAAACCGCCGTACATTGCCCTTCCACCGGATGCTGCTGGCCGGAAAGCTGCCGCTGACCATTGGTGGTGGTATAGGCCAATCAAGACTGTGCATGTTCCTGATGGGGACCGCCCATATCGGTGAGGTGCAGTCTTCGGTGTGGGATGACGATACCATGCAGAAATGCGAAGCCGCGGGTATTATCCTGCTGTAAGTTCTTTAATAAAAAGACCGTCCGGTTTTGTGCCGGGCGGTTTTTGGCATTCCACTTTGTGCAGATACAAAAAGAGGGCACCTGTGGGTGCTCTCTTTTTGTGAGAAAATATATTTAGGGAAAAACATTGAGGGGACGAAGATATTATTTAGCGAGGGTGGTAATGAGGTTATACAGGGCACGAATGGCCAGGCCCAGGGTAGCTACAGCAGCAATGCCGCCCAGTACATTACGAATGACAGAGTTGGTGTAGTTGCCCAGCAGTTTTTTGCTATTGGCAATGACCAGCAGCAGAATAGCGATAAAGGGGAGAATGAAACCGCTGATGGCCTGGGCCGCTACGATGATGGCAGCGGGAGAGGTATTTACCATGGCCAGCACGGTGCCAAATACGATAACGATGATCGCCAGCAGCTTGGCCTTGGTGCAGGAGGAACCGCCCTCCCAGTGGAACAGGGCGCTGAAGATGGTCTTGAAGGTGAAGCCGACTGCGATAGCAGAGGACAGACCGGCGGCCAGCAGGCCGATATCGCCTACCACACGGGCCCAGGAACCCAGTACCGGCTCCAGAGATTTAGTGAAGGTCAGGGCGCCATTGACGGAAGTGCCGGTCCCATACAGCACAGTGCCACTAGTGATAAGGATAGAAGCAGTGATGATAATACCGATAATGATGTTGAAACGAATGTCAAAACGGGCATCGGGCAGCTCCTCAATGGAAGTGTACTTGCCCTGAGAGGTGATGGAGTGCAGGATGAGGTTCATGCCGATAAGGGTGGTACCGATGAGCGCCATGGTATTCATCAGGCCGCCTTCGGGAACAACAGGAACCAAACCGGTTACGACTTGGCCCAGGTTGGGGGCAACAGCAATAGCGGTAACAAGGAACAGAACACCCATGACGCTGACGAATACCTGCATGATGGTCTCCAAGACCTTATTGGAGGCTAAGGCGGCGATAAGGGCGATAACGCCGATGATGAGAGCGGAGACCCACTGGGGCATACCAGTGATATCCTGCAGACCGGCGGAGGCGCCGATCTCATTGCCAGACTGGAACGCGAAGCAGGAGATACCGACGGCTAAGCCGACAAATATCTGGACAAACAGGCGCCAGCCGCGGCTTTCAGGCTTCAGGGCGATGGCTGCATCGATGACATTCTTGTGAGAAGCGATGGCGATGCGGGAGGACATTTCCATGAGGACGATGAGGGCGATGCCGGAGAAGACAACGGCCCACAGCAGAGCATACTGGAACTTAACGCCCACCAGGGTAGCGGTGGTAATGGTGCCAGGGCCAATGAATGCGCTGGTAATAATAGCGGCAGGCCCCATATTTTTCAGCTTTTGCATAAAAGTCTTTTTTTCCATTAGAGTTTACCTCCTAAGTGAACTTCAGATCACATTTTGGTTAAGTGCTTGTTGGCACAGGACCTGCGCCCCTCACGCACGGTCTATGCCAGCTTGCACTTTAGCAGATTTGAACGGTAGAACTTATTTGGTTTGGTTGAGACTCAACTTTCAAGGCGATTATACCAACTTGATAAGGCATTAACAATGGTTCTGTGCACGAAATATCGCCTATAGTGGTGGGCAATCTGCACAATCAATTGAAGTTTGTTAAAGAAGAATCAAAGAAATGCGGAAGAATTTTGTTGATGCTGCATATTGTTTCCTCCATCGCCACAAATAATTTGGCGAATTTATTGCCGACTAATAGAAAATGGAGACTTTGTAGTGCTGTGCTAAGATAAATAATGAAATGGCCTGTTGTGCAACCTGCATATTTCAGGCCGTTTTTTTTAGATACCGGAAACGATGACGAAAAGCTGGGAAAGTGGCACAATGAAAAAGCAAACTGGCCCGAGTATAAATGGGCTGCCCCTCCCCGGCACCCCTCCGCCGCGGTAATGCGACTAAATACGAAAGAAATTGGTGAATGATATGGAAAGAATAGAACAAGCCAATAAGGAAGCGCTGCGGCGCATCCTCAGTGGAGAACCGGAACTCATTGATGTGTGTCCGGCCGGGGAAGTGATCCCGGAGTTAGATAACCATTCCATCGGCCATGCGGGCCCTCCTATCGCCTGGAAAGAGATGTGCGGCCCGATGCAGGGTGCTATTATGGGGGCCGCGGTATATGAAGGGATGGCTTCCACCTTGGAGGAGGCGGCAGAAATGGCCGCTTCCGGTAAGATTCATTTTATCTCCAATCACAGTATGCACTGTGTAGGCCCCATGACTGGTATGATTACCAGCTCCATGCCACTGTGGGTGGTTCGTAATAAGACCTTCGGCAATTACGCCTACAGCACCTTTAACGAAGGAATCGGCAAGGTCATGCGCTTTGGCGCTAACTCCACGGAGGTTATTGACCGCCTGCGCTGGATCCAGAATGATTTGGGCCCTGCTATGAAGAGAGCTCTCCAGGAATCCGGCCCGATTTCCCTCAAGCTCATTATTTCCCGTGCGTTGGCGATGGGGGATGAGATGCATCAGCGTAATGTGGCGGCATCCTCGTTGCTTACCCGTGAACTGGCCCCTTACCTTGCCAATGTGGTGGAGGACCCGGCCAAGCGCTTTAAGATTCTTAGCTTCCTTTCCACCAACGATCAGTTCTTCCTGAACCTAGCGATGGCCGCCGGCAAGGCCACCATGGATCCCGTTCGTGACATTCCTCATTGCAGCGTAGTGACAGCGATGAGCCGCAACGGAACTAACTTTGGAATTCAGGTCAGCGCGCTGGGCGACCGCTGGTTCCAAGCGCCCGCCTGTATGCCGGTCGGCCTCTATTTCCCCGGTTATTCCGAAGCGGATGCCAACCCCGATATGGGCGACAGTGCCATCTGTGAGACCTTTGGAATCGGTGGCTTTGCCATGGCATCCTCTCCCGCGGTGGTGCGCTTTGTCGGCGCCGGAAATATCAGCAGCGCCATGAAGTATTCCCGCGATATGATGGAGATCACCGTTGGGGAAAACGATGCCTATGTGATGCCGACCATGGACTTTACCGGTACCGGCACAGGCATTGATATCCGCAAGGTTATTGAAACGGGTATTCTGCCTGTCATCAATACTGGTATGGCGCACAAAAAGCCTGGTGTAGGGCAGGTGGGTGCGGGTGTCGTTAAGCCTCCTATGGAGTGCTTTGAACAGGCCCTGTATGCGCTGGCCGAGTACGAAGGGATAACCGAAGAATAATCGCAACAGATAATTAATAAAGGAGATAACCATGAGCGATCTGAAGGAAATGATCCGGCAGGCCAATGAAACCGCCGTGAATAAGCTGAAAAACGCCCAGCCCTACTGGGTGGATATCAAACCCGCCCATGAGGTACTGGGAATTGACAAGTACACCCTGCTGCATGCAGGCCCACCCATTGCGTGGGAGGAGATGTGCGGCCCCATGCGCGGAGCCATTGTTGCCGTACTGAAATATGAAGGCCTGGCGGAAAATGATGAAGAAGCCCTTGCGCTGGCAGGCAGCGGTAAGATAAAATATGAACCGTGCCATCACCACAATGCCGTAGGTCCCATGACGGGTGTGACCTCCTATTCCATGCCGATGATCTGCGTGTTGAATAAGGAGAACGGCAATTATGCCTATTCCACCATCAATGAGGGCACCGGCAAGGGCATCCGCTTTGGCAGCTGCGGCCAGGATACCGTAGACCAGCTGGTGTGGCTGGAAAAGGTGCTGGGCCCGGCGCTGAAGGATGTTGTCCACACCATGGGCGGGATTAACCTAAAGATGATCATTTCTCAGGCGCTGGCCATGGGGGATGAGCTGCATATGCGCAATAATGCCGCTACCAATCTGTTTGTAAAGACCATAGCGGAAACGCTGTGCGAGGTGGTAGAAAGCCGTGCGGCGCTTACCCAGATTATGCACTTCCTGACCTGGAACAATGACCAGTTTTTCCTCAACTTTGCCATGGCGGCCAATAAGGCCTGCGCCGATGCGGCACATGGCATCGAGCATTCCACCATGGTGACCGCGATGGCCCGCAACGGCGTCAATATCGGCATCCGGGTGAGCGGCCTGGGCGACCGCTGGTTTACCGCTCCCGCAGCGGATGTGGCAGGTGCTTATTTCCCGGGCTATTCCGCGGAGGACGCCAATAAGGACATCGGTGACAGCGCCATTATGGAAACCGGCGGCATTGGCGGCATGGCCATCGCTACTGCCCCTGCCATTGTTCGCTTCCTGGGTGCTGGCAAGTACCAGGACGCTGTGAACTATACTAACAACATGTACGAAATCACCCTTTCGGAGCAGGATCAGTATGCCATGCCGGATATGGATTTCCGTGGTTCGCCCATCGGTATCGATATTCTCAAAGTAGTGGAAACCGGTATTTCCCCCATCATCAATACCGCTATTGCCTGTAAACGCCCCGGCGTTGGTATGATCGGTGCCGGTATTTCTAAGGCACCGCTGGAAATGTTCGAAGAGGCGATGGTCGCCTTTGGTGAAGCGCACGGCCTGCAATAATAACAAAAAATGATTAGCCGGCAGGCGTCGGGCCCCTATGGGGAACCGATACCTGCTGTGCTATGCTTTAATAAAGAGAAAGAACGGAGTATACTATGGAACTCAGTCCAATCCTATTATGCCTGCTGGCAGCAGTGCCGGTACTGTTGCTCATTATTCTGCTGGTGGGCTGCAAGTGGAGCGTGGGCCGCGCGGCGGTCGTTTCGGTCGCCGTAGATGCTGTAATTGCTCTATCTGCATTTGGGGCGCATCCGCTGCAAATTCTGGTCAGCGCTGCCAAGGGCGCATGGAGTTCACTCAGCATTATTCTCATCATCTGTCCGGCAATCCTTATGTACAATATTGTCCGGGAGGCTGGCGCATTTCGTGTCATTCGTGCGGGCATTCAGCAGGCAACACCCAATAAGCTTCTGCAAATTCTCATCATCGGCTATGCTTTCGCGGCATTTTTGCAGGGTATTACCGGATTTGGCGTACCGGTGGCGATCTGCGCGCCGCTCCTCATCGAAATAGGTGTTTCTCCGCTCTGGGCGCTTGCCATTGCCCCTTTGGGCGAGGCGTGGGGCAACACCTTCGGTACGCTCAGCGCTGCATGGGATGCGCTGGCGGCGCAGGCAGGCCTGACCGAAGCCATGCCCCTTTACTGGCAAAGTGCTTTGTGGACAGCTTCATTCCTCTTTGCGATGAATCTTGTTTCCGGACTGCTGGTTTGCTGGTTTTACGGCAGGGGCGCAGCACTTCGCCGCGGATTGCCCGCTGTACTGGTGCTCAGTCTGGTGCAGGGCGGCGGGGAACTGCTGATGAGTCAGGTCAATACCACACTCTGCTGCTTTATTCCCTGCTGTCTGGCTTTGGTGGTATCGCTTCTTTTGGGGCGGCTTCCACTTTACAATACACCGTGGGAGCTGGAAAACAGCCGTGCCATGGAGCCGTCGCGCGGAACGCTTTTGTCGGAACAGGCGCCGCAGGGCATGGGGATCCTGCACGCCTTTTCCCCTTACCTTGTCATGACGGCCTTTTCACTGGTCTGCCTGCTCATTCCTTCGGTCAAGCGGGTGTTGGCGGGTGTTTCCGTTTCGCTCCATATTCCTGCCGTTGTCAGCGGCGGTACAGCCATTACCGAGGAGGTCAGCGGCTTTTCACCGCTCAGCCTCACCAATGCTGGGGTGTTCCTGTTTTTGGCGGCAGGCTTCGGGTTCTTCTATTTTCGGCGTCGGGGCTGGCTTACAGCGGGCAGCGGGCAGCAGATCCTGCGGGACAGCCTGAAAAAAGCATGGCCATCCTCTGTTTCGGTTATGGTGTTTCTGGTGCTTGCCAATATTATGAGCGGCACCGGCCAAACCGCTGCCTTGGCGGGTGGATTTTCCGCGGTATTTGGGCCGTACTATGCGGCGCTGGCAGCGCTGGTGGGAATGCTCGGCTCCTTTATCACCGGCTCCAATATGTCCAGCAATATCCTGTTTGGCAGCTTCCAGATGACGACGGCAGAACTGGTGGGCTTGCAGCCTGCCCCTATCCTGGCGGCACAGACCGTGGGCGGCAGCGCCGGCAGCCTCATCAGCCCCAGCAAAATCGTTCTAGGAGCTACAACAGCCGGCCATCCGGAAATGGTTGGTGCTATCATCAGAAAGCTGCTGCCGGTGGCACTGCTGTTCTCCCTCACCGCCGGCGCGGTAGTATTGCTTAGCGGACTGATGCTGGGCTAAAAAAATATTGGTATACAAAAAAGACTGTGGGTATGATATACTTAACTTATATCATGTCCACGGTCTTTTTATAGGAGGGGGATATCATGTATACCATCGGTTCATTCCTGCGGGAAGAGGAGCTGACCGGATTAAAGCTTATGACGGATACCGCCGATTTGCAGGCGGAAATCACCAATATCAATATTATCGATAATCCCGATTCCTACGATTGGCTTTCCTCCGGGGATTTTTTGCTGACCACCGGCTATTTTCTTCGGGATGATGAGGCTATGCAGTGTCAGCTTGTACGGGAGCTTTCGGAACTGGGTTGTGTGGGGCTGGCCATTAAAACCCGCCGCTATTTGGATGTGATTCCGGAGGCGATGCTGGAGGAAGCGAACCGGCTGGGCTTCCCGCTCATCAATATCCCGGTCCAGTATCCTCTCAGCAAGATCTGCAAGGTGGTGTTTGGCCGGCTTTCCGGCGGCGGGGTGGAAAAGGCCGACCGCTTTGTTTCGCTTTACCATTCCATCACCGAGAGCATGCTGGAGGCAGATGGCGTTTCCCGGATGCTGGGCGTCCTTAGCGACTTTATCGGTAATGCGGTGCTGCTGCTGGGGGCCAAGTGGGAGCTGATGGCCTATGCCGAAAATGCTGGAAACCCAATGCCGCTTTCGCGGTATCTCCCACTGCAAAAGGGGGAGGTTATTTTCCCAGAGAGTATTACCGGCAATATGCCTTCGGATTTTTCCAAATATGCCAAGGCCATCAAACGGGTCTTTTCCGCTGGGGAGGAGCGTGCGGTCTGCCGCATACTGCCGGTTTCCGGCGGTAATGCCCTGTTTGGCTACTTGGTGGTGTGGGAGACCGGCCGCAAAATGCAATCGGTGGAATATCTGGCCTTGGAGATCGCGGCCTCTTCCTTGGCGCTGGAGCGCTTCCGCACCCGCCAGATCGAGGAGATCCGGATGCATATCCGGCAGGACTTCTTTGACGATTTGCTCAGCGGCAAGCTCCATTCTGCCGAGGAGGTGGGCAGCATTGCCGGGATGCACAATATGGACGCCGAGGGGACCTATCTCTGCATGGTCACTAAGTTGGACAGCGCCGCCCGCGGGACCGAAAACTATGTGGAAATGCAGGATGCCTTCCTGCGCATCAAGGACCGTATGATCGCCCAGATCGGTGAACTTTCCCGCGAGGAGGGCCGCAGCTGCATCTCTATTCATCGTGGCAGCCTTATTATCACCTTTCTGCGCATTGTCCATACCGAACCGGACCAGCGCATTAGTGAGGAAAATCGGCGGTTTATCCAGCGGCTTTACCACCGTCTGCATGCCATCACACAGCAGTATGTCCTCAATATCGGTGTGGGGGAGCCGACCGCCCGTCTTATCAATGTGCGCCGCAGCTTTACCCAGGCGCAGGAGGCTATCCGGGTCTCCGGCAATTTGCGCAGCGTGGCAGGGGTGCATTTTTACGAGGACCTCATCATCTATCAGCTGCTTAGCAGCGGAGTGGAAAATGAAAAATCCGCCGAGCTTTATACGCTGTCTATCCGCAGTCTGGTAGAGTATGATAAACAGAACGCGACCAACATGGTGGAAACGCTGGACTGTTACTTTGCCTGCAACTGTAATGTTAGCGAAACAGCCAAAGCCCTCTTCATCCATCGCAACACCCTCATTTACCGCATTGATAAGATCAAATCTATTCTGGGGAGGGATCTCAAAGATTCCGAAGAGCGTCTGCTGCTGCAGCTGGGCCTGCGGGTCTATCAGGTGCGGCAGATTCGTGAAGCGGCCGCCAATTCTTGAGCTTGACCGCGGGAATGTTTTTCTCTCTACTGCCATACAAAAGAGCAGGAGGGGGAGTTTGCATGAAAAGATGGATGACCCTGCTGCTGGGGTGCCTGCTGCTGTGCACCGCCTGTGGAAAAAAGGAACTGTTAGGATCCATTGCACTGCGGGAAGATACCAACCCGGAGCAGATGATAGAAGAGCTTTCCCAGCGGTATGATTTGCCGGAAAGTATGCTGCTGGAATCTGCCGCGGACCTGGCAGCACTGCTGCAAATAAAGGAAAAGTACCTGCTGTTGGGTTGTGGGCGTATTGCAGCCCCGGAGGACAACCCACAGCAAATACTATTGGCGCAGGCGGCCCCGGGCAAAACGGAAAAGGTGACTGCCACCCTGCAAAAGCGTCTGGAGACAGTACAGCGGGCATTTCCCGGGTATCCTTCGGCGCAGGCCGGGCGGGTCATTACAGCAGGGGATTATGCTCTTTTGGTCATCGTCACCGCCGATGATATGGATACTGTGCAGCAGGAGATTATGGATTATTTTATCGGAGGGAAATAGCAAGAAAAAATGGTTGCACACGAACTTAAATTCGTGTATAATATCTTAGTAGGCCATGACAGGTCGTGCAAAGGCAGCCTTTGTCATGCGGAAATCTGGTCCTGTGCGACGCAGTGCTGTGAACCATGTCAGGCGGGGAACCGAGCAGCATTAAGCAGTATTTGCGGGTGCCGCAGCCAACCGGATTTCCGTATGATAAAGGCTGTCTTTTATTATAGTGGGGGAGGGGAAAACAGAATGTATCAGGCACTTTACCGCAAGTGGCGTCCCCGCACCTTTGAGGAAGTGGTGGGGCAGGAGCATATCACCACCACGCTGAAGAACGAGATGATTCAGGGAAAGCCTGCCCATGCTTATCTGCTGATGGGCAGCCGTGGCACCGGCAAAACCACCTGCGCCAAGCTCATCGCCAAGGCGGTGAACTGCCGCAACCCGGTGGATGGCAGCCCCTGCGGCCAATGTGACTGCTGCCGCGGCGTGGATAACGGCAGCCTGGTGGATGTAGTGGAGATTGATGCCGCCAGCAATAACGGCGTGGATAATATCCGTGACCTGCGGGAGGAAGCCGTTTTTCTGCCCAATATCGCCAAATACCGCGTTTATATTATCGATGAGGCGCATATGCTTTCCGTCGGGGCGGTCAATGCCCTGCTCAAGATCATGGAAGAGCCGCCGGAGCATGTGATTTTCATTTTGGCTACCACCGAGGTGCACAAGATCCCGGCTACCATTCAGTCCCGCTGCCAGCGGTTTGATTTTAAGCGTATTGCGCCGGAGGTCATCCGGGATAGGCTGCTTTTCATTGCCGGGCAGGAGGACATGACCTTGACGGAAGAAGCCGCGGCTCTCATTGCCCGCATTGCCGATGGCGGTATGCGTGATGCCCTTTCTCTCCTTGATCTTTGCTGGGCACACGCCCATGATATCACCGTGGAGGCCGTCAGCGAAGCGGCCGGGCTTGTGGGGCTGGACTATCTTTTTGAGATCGCCGATGCCGCCGCGACGGGGGATTTTACCGGCGCAATGGATGCCGTGGAGCGCCTGGCCGGACAGGCTGTGGAATATGACCGCCTGTGCAGTCAATTAATCAACCATTACCGCAACCTGTTGGTGGCAGCTACCGCTCGCGATCCCGAACAGCTTATCGTCTGCCTGCCACAGACGCTGGAACAGTATAAAAAGCAGGCGGCTTCCTTTACTCCGGCCGCGCTGATGGATGCCATCAGAACGCTGCAGGATACCCAGGCCGCTATGGCTCGCAGTACCAGCCGCCGGGCGGAGATGGAACTGGCTCTCTTAAAGCTCAGCGACCGGCGGGTAAGCCCCAGCCGGGAAGCGCTGGTCGCCCGCATCGAGGAGCTGGAAGCCAAGCTCAACCGTTTGTTGGCGGAGGGGATCCGCCCCGCATCGGCCCCGGCGCAGCAGCCAACTGCCGGAGGAATGTTCCAGCCACAACAAGAGGAACCGGCCGAACCGGAGCAGGTAGCGCTGCCAGGCATGGAGCCGCCCCCGCAGCAGGAGGAAGCAGCCCCACCGGCTGCAAAGCCTGCCGCTGTCCCGGTGGAGCCAATGCCGGAGGAACAGTGGCTGCAGGTGCTGGATCGTCTTGGCGTCATCAATAAGATGCTGGCAGGTGCCCTGCAAGGCAGCCATGCCCATTTCCGCGGGCAGACTGTCCTTATCGAGTGTGATAAGCCCATCTTCCTGGAGATGATGCGCAGCAATGACTTCACTCGTCAGAGCCTAAAGCGAGCTATCGCCGAAGTGACCGGTGTAAAATACGGTGTGGGGCCTTACACCGCTGCGCCCAAGGCAACCACCCCGCAGAGCTCTCCGTTGGAGGATCTCATCAAGCAGGCAGAGGGAATGGGCATCCCGGTTACCAGAGAATAATAACCAAAAAGGAGAACCAATATGAAAGCAAGAATCCCCCAGGGCGCCGGCGGCGCCGGTAATATGAACCAAATGATGCAGCGGATGCAGAAGATGCAGGAGGAAATGACCCGTGCCCAGGCGGAACTGGAAGAAAAGGTCTACCATGTTTCTGCTGGCGGCGGCAATATTGAAGTTGAAATCAATGGCAAAAAGGAAGTGACATCTGTTACCCTTAAGCCGGAAGTAGTTGATCCTGATGATATCGAATTTTTGCAGGATCTGATCCGGGAGGGCGTCAATGAGGCCATCCGTGCCTGCACCGCCGATGCAGAGCAGACCATTGGGGCCATTACCGGCGGATTGGATCTGGGCTTGTAAAAGTTGCCGTCCCAAGGAAAGGAGAGAACCGCATGGATTCCACTGCAGCGCCGCTGCAAAAGCTGATTGAGCAGTTTGCCCGCCTGCCGGGCGTTGGCCGCAAGATGGCCCAGCGGTTCGCCTTTTATGTGCTGGATCTGCCGGAGGACAAGGCCAAGGAATTTTCCTCCGCCATTCTGGAAGCCAAAAGCAAGATCAAAAAGTGCTCTGTCTGCGGAAATTTTACCGAAGGCGAGCTTTGCCCCATCTGCTCGGCTAAAGGGCGGGATACCTCCCTCATCTGCGTGGTGGAAGACCCCCGCGATGTACTGGCCTTTGAGCGCACCCGGGAATACAATGGAGTCTATCATGTGCTGCATGGGCTCATTTCCCCCATGGATGGCATCGGTCCGGATCAGCTCACCATCAAGGAGCTGCTGGCCCGCATAGCCAAAGGCGATGTCAGCGAGGTCATTATGGCCACCAACCCCACCGTGGAGGGGGAAGCGACCGCAATGTATATTGCCAAGCTGCTCAAGCCCCTTGGCGTCAAAGTCAGTCGGTTAGCCTATGGCATTCCCGTGGGCGGCAACCTGGAATACGCCGATGAGGTGACCCTATGGCGTGCCATGGAGGGTCGCAGCGAGCTTTGATCTTCCCCTTGACAAATCGAAATTTTGTGATATGATGTGATTCCAACGAAGGAAAGGAGTGACTGCGCATGGCAGAAAAGCAGGGAATCAAGCAGATCGCCGCCAACCGCCAGGCGCGGCACGAATACTTTGTGGAAGAATCCATGGAAGCCGGTATTGAGCTGTTCGGTACCGAGGTAAAAAGCCTGCGGAACGGCGGCCTGAACCTTAAGGACAGCTGGTGCAGCTTCGAAAAAGGGGAGCTCTTTGTGCGTCAGATGCACATCAGCCCCTATGAGAAGGGCAATATCTTTAACCGTGATCCGCTGCGGCCCAAAAAGCTGCTGCTGCACCGCAAGGAGCTGAACCGTTTGTATGGTTTGGTAAAACAGCAGCAGGGGCTTACCCTTATCCCACTCCAGGCATATTTTAAGGGCAGCCGGGTCAAGATAGAACTGGGTGTGTGCCGCGGCAAAAAGCTGTATGATAAGCGTGCCGATGCCGCCAAGCGTGATGCCCAGCGGGATATCGAACGCGCCATGCGCGGCCGCGGCTAAACCAAAAAGTGAATACGGGGGCGTACCGGTTTCGACGGGGATCGAGAAACAGGGTAAGCGAGTAGAGGCGCTCGACCTCTATAAAACGGGTAACTTAAATATAAACGCTAACACTGATTACGCGTACGCTGCTTAATTAAGCAGCCGTCCGACTGCGGAGGACCACGGCCGCAGGAGGGCGTCGATGAGTGGTGAACGATCACGGGAAGGGCTCCGGGCCTGTGATTGTATCAGGAGCTACTAAAGCCTTCAGCCTGCTGTCCGGCGGGAGGCGGAGGGAATGTTAAAAGAGCAGCTACACTCGTAGAAAGCCGTGCGGACTGGTTTTCGGACAGGAGTTCGACTCTCCTCGCCTCCACCAAAAGTCCACCGTAATTTTGATAGAATTACGGCGGACTTTTTATATTGATATGTTATATTGAGTTTGATAAAGTCAGGGTTTATGGAGGTGATAAGAATGAAATATGCGCTTGCAGCCGTTGGATTTATCAATGAAGATATCGAGTATAACAAAGCAGTTCTTGCTGATACACTTAGAAAATGTGCGGGAAGGGCGGATGTTGTTATCTTCGGAGAAGCATTCCTTCAGGGCTTTTATGGCATAAATTTTATAGCAAAACATGATACAACAGTATCTATTTCTCGTGATGATATGATTATTCGCGAAATATGCAGTATGGCCAAAGAGTACACCATTGCAGTATCCTTTGGATTCATTGAGAAAGATGGTGATGTGTTTTTCAGTTCACAGATGACAATAGATAAAAATGGCCAAATCATAGATTTATATCGTCGAGTATCTCCGGGCTGGAAAGAATCCTTTGCGGGAAAAGAATACTGTGAGGGTGATGGGTTTCACACATTTCACCTTCTCGGTAGGGAGGTTGCCATTGGGTTATGCGGAGACCTTTGGTATGAAGAAAACATCACTCGTCTGAACGAGTTGGAACCGGATATCGTTTGGTGGCCTGTCTATACAGATTATAACTATTTAGAATGGAACAATACAGTAAAGTTTGAATATGCTAAACAGGCCGGCAAAATAAATGCCCCCGTTTTTTATGTCAATTCGGTATGCATGGATAAACCCGATAATCGCGAAATTGCCAAAGGCGGTGCTGCTTTGTTTGATAAGAGCTTTATAAAACATCCCTTTGTTGTACATCGGATCAAGTTCTATTTCTTTACCGCCGTTATGCAAGTCAAGTATAGCCCTGATACATTCTTGCTCGTTTGTAAAAAAACTATAAGTATGTTGCATCTTTTTTCACTGCCTTATAAATCCAACCGTTATTTCGTACCATAAAATCCTCCTTACATCAACATATTTACACCCTGCTGTTCTATGTCCAACCAATCGGATTCATCATAGGAGATGCCGGATGTGTTTACTTGCCCTTTAATGAAATCTTTGTTGCTCACAGCGTCAAAGCAGGAATTTTGCAGACTGCCTCCGTACATTTCACAATCACTGAACATCGCACCTGTAAAATTACTGTGAGTAAATATGCCGTTATTAAATACCGATTCCTCAAAAACTGCTTTTTTAAACTCCGATTCCTCCGCAGTAACGCCGGTAAAATCGCATCCGATAAAATGGCAGTTATTCATGACTGCAAAACAGAGTTCTGACCCGCTGAAATCTGTTCCGATGAATTCACAATTTTCAAATACGGCGTTTAACATATTATGGTGAGATAAATTAAGTTCTCTGAACACACAGTTTGAAAAGACGGCCTGTTCGCCGCCTGCATCATTTTGCCACAAAATATGTTTGGCGATTGCGATTTCCACATCATCCTGTGTTGATTCTTGATACGGTTCTGCGTGCCGAACATATTCATCCTTTATCTTGCAAAGAATATGTGCGCCGTCAAATTCGGCAGATTCCGTTTCCGGTCTGTCATTGATTGCAGCATATAAAAGCTCCTCGCTGAATCCCACACCCCTAAAACGATTTCGTACCTCATCAATGTTTATTACATATTCCTTATTACCGTTTTCAAGCATATTGCACATTTCGATATCCGCCGCCAAAGCTGTTTCACGCATAATATTATTGAGACTTGGATATTTGACTGCAATCGCCAGTTGTTCGGCGTTCGGAATATGTGCCGTATAGCGTGCATAGTCATAACCCTGTGTGTCGATAATATAACCGTCTTCATAACCTTCG